>OGGS01001401.1_pt1 | contig 16785 bp, 15 predicted proteins | sample 1571281 | NCBI WGS metagenome assembly OGGS01 (sample SAMEA2582042, study PRJEB24529) | metagenome | biome: Human gut stool | place: China | collected 2011 | reverse complement strand
CGCGCTAGATTTAGGTTCTAGTGGGAGACCGTGCAGGTTCAAGTCCTGTTGCCCGCACGAAAAGAGACTATCCTTACTGTTAGTCTCTTTCTTTGACTACAATTACAAATGAATAAGAGGTAAAGGAGATTTTACTATGAGAAAAGACATGACGATCGGAAATCCAATGAAGATCATTCTTCTTTTTTCCCTTCCGGTTCTGCTTGGAAATCTGTTCCAGCAGTTCTACAACATGGTAGACACCGTGATCGTAGGCCAGTATCTTGGGGAGGATGCACTGGCCGCCGTCGGTTCTACGGGCTGCCTGATGTTTCTGGTTCTCGGTTTCGCCAACGGAATTGCCCAGGGATTCGGTGTCATGGTATCCCATGCATTCGGTGCCAAAGACATGAAGCTTCTCCGTCATTACGTAGCACTTTCACTGCTTTTAACGGTTGTAATTTCCATGATTCTGACCGTTCCTACGGTTGCGTTTTCCCGCCAGCTGCTTCTGTGGCTGAATACTCCGGAAAATATCATCACACTGGCAAACCGGTACATCCGGGTCATCTTTGCCGGTATCTTTGCTACCATGGCATATAACGTAGCATCCGGTATTTTACGCGGGATCGGTGACAGCCGGACACCACTTTATTTTTTGATCCTGTCCAGCGGTCTCAATATTTTTCTGGACATCTTCCTTATTGTTGTGGTAAAACTCGGCACTGCCGGTGCCGCTTATGCCACCGTTATCTCGCAGGCGGTTTCCGCAGTTTTATGTTTCATCGTCATGTTCCGCAAACATGACATCCTGCGGACCACACGCGAAGATTATTACTGTGATTTTCATGAGATCCGCCGGATGCTGTCTGTGGGAATTCCGATGGCTTTAAACTATTCCATCACAGCAATCGGAACCATGATCCTGCAAAGTGCCGTCAACGTGTTTGGTTCCAGCGTGGTAGCTGCTTTTACTGCTGCTTCCAAAGTCAGCAACATTGCCACCCAGACCATGCCGACACTCGGTACAGCCATGGCAACCTACTGCGGACAGAATCTCGGTGCAGGAAAACATGACCGCATTTTCCGCGGTATGAAAGATGCATTTTATTTATGTTTCTTTGCAGCCGGAGCCGCCGCACTGCTCTGCTGCCTTGCCGGACCTACGATGGTCGGATGGTTCATCCACAACCCATCTGAACAGACACTGCACGCAGCAATGCAGTATCTGCACATTGCAAGTATTTTTATGCTGCCTCTGGCATGGATCTTTGTATACCGTAATGGTCTGCAGGGCTTAGACCGTGGTCTGGTTCCCATGCTCAGCGGTGTGCTTGAACTGTTCAGCCGTTATGCGGTTATTCTGATCGCAGCAAAGCCTTTTGGATACGTGGGTGTATGCAGTGCCGATGTTGCAGCCTGGCTGACAACCGGTATTCTGCTGCTTGTCACCTATCTGGTGTGGAAACACCGTACCAAAAAGGAACTCCAACAGAAGACCGATGTCTGTGTTGAATAATAAAAAAGACGTTTCGAAGCAGAATTTCGAAACGTCTTTTTTCTATGCTCTATATTCTATGTTACTTAATTTTCTGTCATATAAACCACAACACAGATGCGAATACCGACTATTATTAACAATATTTTGAAAAATTTTCCCTGCTGCACATATAATAATTTCCCAAAATGTCCATTCTGTACTTTCTAATCATTTTCGTTTTACTAAGTCCCACCAGTTTTTGTTTTTCATATTTTGCTCTGTCTATCGGCTTTGTCTCAATATAATTTTTCACCTTAGGCATTGTCCTGGATAAAAATCTTTCCTTGACGATCTCTCCATCCTTCTCATACTCAATAATATCATTTTTATAAAATGATAATTGAAATTCAAATCCAAGCGCTTCCAAATCGCCTCTCTTTTGTCCTGGTTGAATCATTTTCTCCCGCACCAGATTTATTGCATATGCATCTTCGTCAATAACATACTCCCCATTGTCACATTTTACATCCGACTGTTTTATTCCGACCAAATAGTAAGTCTGTTCCTCTTTCTTATAATAAACATCCATGCGGTATGGCACCAGACTCTCAAGCACCACTTTCTGGCTGCCTTTCTCATACCCATATTTGTGTGAAATATCAATGCATGATCCAACTTCGCCATCTGTATATTTTAATTTGTCAATACGCGGTCCATTATGGTTTTTGGCATATTTTCGCACACAATCTCCAGTTTCTTTTTCATATTGCACAAATGGATTGTTCGAATCCGAATACTCCTGAGCGATTTGAATGAGATTCTCATATGTTTTTTTATCATTTTTATAAACCAATAGCTTTTCTCTATCGCTCTCTTTTTCACTAAATGCAAGCTTTTTAAAAAGTGCAGCCCCCTCTTTTGTCCGAATATCCAGCTTATTTATTTTATAGGTTTTTCCTTCATATGTTCTTGTTCCGCGAATGGTCTGGTTGCAAAGTCCACGGTTTGACTTATGATCTACATGATACCAATACTTTACCTGCTTTTCCGCCTTTGTAATCTGGGTTCGAATATTGCTCCATTTTTTTCCATAAAGATATTGTTCATATATTTCATCTGACATTTGAGCGTTCCATTTTTCCGCATTTAAAATTTCGCCTGTCTCAAAATCAATAAATTCGCCCTGTAATTTTCGATACGCTTCATATCCCAATTGTGAAAATGCAATCAGCATAGCATCCACGGCATGGTGTGCATAACTTTCTTCACGGTTCTTATCCAGTTTCATATTCACACGCATCTGATAAGTGTAGCTTCCCCGTATCACTTTTACCTTTGTATTAATTTCTTTTGCACGAAAATATCCTTGTACAGTGTTCAATACTACTCTTGCCGCATAACCTGTATCATTGATATTTCGATTGATAAATCCACGTAACACCTCTGCTTTTGTAATATCTTCACTATACAAAAGATTCTGTACTTTCTTTTTGGAAATACCATATTCTTTTTTCTTCGACAATTTCATCACCAAAGCTTTATACTGTTCAAAAGACCATTGGTTATTGGCATGTATTAAATAATAATATGGCGTCTGATTTCCTTTCTTCTGATTTTCCTCACCATACACAAGCACTTTATTGTTTCTGGAATCATCAAAAGAAATTGATCTTGGAATAATATGATCAATTTGAAATAGCTCCGAATGTTTAATCAAATCCTCCGGCTCAATCGTTTTACCGGAATATAAGCATTTCCCATCCTGTTCATTCCACAATTTTAACTTTAACCCCAATTGCTTCTGATTGGAAAAATCAGTCGGTGAAAGCAATATATTATATTCTGCAGCCAGCTTCTTTTCAATATAAGCCAACTCTTTTTCGTTTTTCTTTTGCCTTTCTTTTTCCCATTTCTTTTGTTCCTCTGAATTCCGATCCCGAGGCATTTCAATTACTACTTCCTCTAATGTGCCATATTTTTTCATGAGCGCATTTAGTATTTTAAACGAAATTCTGACCGCTCTGCGGACAACCGGATTAAAAATATCTTCATCTGCTGCATCTACCGGTATATATTTATTTTTTTCGAATTTATCCGTCTGCCCTCTCATAACACCCATTTCTGTCAACAGAGTCATTTGTTCTTTGGGCTGCTGATACATTTCTGGAATCAGCTCCTTCATTATTTTCAATGAGAATGAATGCCATTTACTAAATAATGCTCCATTTGTTTTTCTAAGTGAAATCAGGCAATCTTTTATTTCTTCTGACAATTTCACGTTTGCATGTTCAAATGCCTCCATCATAGCCTCTTTGTCCGTGTTAATGGTCAGAATATATCCGATTTCATCTAAATTTTCTCTGGAAAATTCTTCTATATTTACATGAATTTCTGCAAGAGTTTTTCTCATCTTATTATAAACTTCCATTTTATGGAAAATTTCTTTTTCGCTTTTGTCAATTCGGGCACCATAAAATTCTTCTATTTTTTCTCCCATAACATCTGCGATAATTTTCCGCATATTTATAGTGTTGCTTGTTTTTACTTTATCGATAATTATGCGTTTCTCATGTTCTTCCAGTTTTCTTCCGTTTATAGTCAGATTATTCAAGTCATTTAACAGATTAAATTCCTGTGCAGTATAAGAGGCTGATGCCGCGCGTAATTCCTCTTTATATACACTGCATTTTCCAATCAGCTTCTCGAAAATATTTTTTTCAGTAATATAGTCCCCATTTTCATCTAATCTCGTTGTAAATCTTCCATAATCAGTTCTCGACTTTTCGTTTCCTGGTCCTTCATAATATTTTCTTTTTCTCGTAAAAATTTCCAGATAGTCTTCACAGAATTCATCAGATATTTCGGAATGATAGTTTTTCTGCGTACATAAGACCTGCTGAATCTCTTTCGTATATGCGCCAATGGTAAACACATTACTCAAATCCACTTTTTCCCCCTGCGCATCCTCTATCTGTATCTGTCCTCGATATTTTCCAACCTGTTCCAGTCTCTGCTTTTGAATTTCACATGGATAATTTGTTTCCAGTTCTTTTGCATTCAGCTTTAATCCATTTGCATATGCACTTGTTCCGCTAAGAGAAGTATCCTCCGCATCCTCTAAATAAGAGATCCCTCGATATTTCAGATAACTATACAAAATCAAATACAACTCATCCAAAGAAATGCTTTCGCGAAGTGCTTTCACTTTAAGTCCAACAATATCATTTTCCTGAACCTGCGGAATTGCAAATGCATATTCCTCCCACAGCTTCGTAAAATCATCTAACCGTGTTCTCTTTCTTCTCTTTAATCTTCTTGCCTGACGCATCCCCCTTCTCATCTGATTATCTGTTGCAGATGCCTCGGGGAAAATATTTGACCCGGCTTCTATTACGGTTTCGGTCTTTTTATCAATAACAGCAAAACCGACTGAGGCACCCCCTATATCCAAAGCTACAATATACTGCATACTTTTCTCCTTGTTATAATATCTTTTTCTAAATCAAAAATTTATTGTTCCTATTTCAGAATACACTTTTTCTTTTTATTTTGCAACTATTTATTCTAATCTTCCTAAATGGTTTCAAATATATTTTTATAAAAAGTACCCCTGCATTCTTGTATTTGACAATTTATGCAGGGGTATTTTTTGCTCCATTACTTATAAAATTTTGAGAGTTCACAAATCTCATCTTCAAACTAATTTTAGTTTTAATCTACAGTCACGTAATTTATTAGGTACTAAAATTAATCTTCCACAACATATTTTACAGTCACGTAATTTGTTTAGGTACTAAAATCGATGTTGCTCTGTAGCTCTTCGGCAATTCATTTTACAGTCACGTAATTTGTTTAGGTACTAAAATCGAATGAAAGAGGTGATAATATGGCATCAAGTTTTACAGTCACGTAATTTGTTTAGGTACTAAACTGTGTTTCTTGGCTCAATAAGCCGCTTGTTTGTTTTACAGTCACGTAATTTGTTTAGGTACTAAAATAATCGTCCGCGATAGCATCCATACAATCTAGTTTTACAGTCACGTAATTTGTTTAGGTACTAAAATCAGGCAGTGAAAACGCTGAATATTTAGGCAGTTTTACAGTCACGTAATTTGTTTAGGTACTAAAATATGGTATTCTCAGCATCCAAATACACACAGGTTTTACAGTCACGTAATTTGTTTAGGTACTAAAATAGAAGTCTCCGTTTACCTTGATCAGTCCTGGTTTTACAGTCACGTAATTTGTTTAGGTACTAAAATTGAATTATTTGAAAAGCATAAACTGGATGAGTTTTACAGTCACGTAATTTGTTTAGGTACTAAAATCTAAACTTTTCGAGAAAAATATTGATATTGTTTTACAGTCACGTAATTTGTTTAGGTACTAAAATTGCAAGCTCAATCGATAAGCAACTTAATAGTTTTACAGTCACGTAATTTGTTTAGGTACTAAAATCTGAATCCGGCTTGTATGCAGTTATTCTCCGTTTTACAGTCACGTAATTTGTTTAGGTACTAAAATTCCGATCGCATTAAATCCCCAGTCCTGCAGGTTTTACAGTCACGTAATTTGTTTAGGTACTAAAATAAGATTGGACAGATCGGATGCACCGCGATAGTTTTACAGTCACGTAATTTGTTTAGGTACTAAAATCCTTAATAATGGATTCTGCCAGATAGTCCGTTTTACAGTCACGTAATTTGTTTAGGTACTAAAATTATCAGATCTCAGATGTATTTCTCTGTTGGGTTTTACAGTCACGTAATTTGTTTAGGTACTAAAATAAAAATGTCTGATAGGTCTTACTTCCAAAGTTTTACAGTCACGTAATTTGTTTAGGTACTAAAATATCAAATTTAGCACTCCCTACTTTTGTATACCATCATTTTCAGATTCATTATATCATTTTTCAAGCTTTTAAAAAAGCCATTTCAGGCATTTTTCCCTCATCTTTCCACCTATCATTCAGCATCAATGTTTGATTAATCAGCTTACATATAACGTTTTCTTCCACCGTATATAAATATCCACCCTGTCCTATCTTTTGAATGATCTTCTGCAAATCAGTCTGCAATTGTTCTTCCGATATTTTCTTATTGCATGGATAATTATTCTCCACGTATGTTTCTATATCCTCAAATTCCGGCATCTGAAAATCCACTTCTCCCAGTACCGTGATCCCCGAACACAATTTTCTGTCACAGCACACATATCCTTCCAGACTTGTTGACAAAACAAAATATATATCGTATTTTTCGCCAATTTGTATCATTCTCTCCAAAATCTCATCATACTCTTTTGGCAAAATTAAATGGTCAATATTCTCTACTATGATCAACATTTTTCTTGGATTTAATCCCATTACACTTTCAACCAGATTCAAAAAAATTGTCAACAAATCAAAATTATTTTTATCCTCCAACGACGTTTGCTCATTTCCAACAACGCTCGATTTTTGAACCATCTCCCATACATCCGATTCCGCATAGGTTAATTCAATATCTCCTAAATGATTCAAATCTTTATTTATCATCTGAAACATTTCTTCCAATTCTCCATGAATGGTGCGCAAATGCAACTGCCAGTCAAATTCCTGCATGAGTCCCCTGACATATTCCACCATCAAACTTTGCTTCGACCATTTTATCCACATCAACAGATCTACTACCCCACTTACTGATAAAACCGTAAAAAATTTTCTACCAACTAATTCATCATCTATTTTAACATTGTTTCTCCACTTATTCCGTTCTTCGGAATACTTATATGCACTAAAATATCTTCTTATGGATTCCAAAATATATGATTTCTTCGGAATGTTCTGACCGCATAACTGTGTGATAGGTTTCAACTCAAACGTATATTTCTTTTCATATTCTGTTACATCAATTTTCATAATATAATCAGCCTCTCTGTTCCAAACACTGTCTCAGCTATTGACGGGCTTCCAACCAGCAACTTCATATCTGAATATTGCTTTTCTGTAACACACAGCAATCTAACATTTCCTTCCCTTGGTATAAATTTCTTTATCCGATTTTCCAACCGATTGGCATATTCCCTGCTTGGACACACTCTCACATATACCGAATACTGCATCATAACAAATCCTTCTTGCATCAGATTTTTTCGAAATATACGGTATGCCCTTCTTTCTTCCTCTGTTTCAACCGGTAAATCAAACATACACAACATTCTCATAATTTTATAATCCATCCAGTTCTTCTCCAACAAATTCATCTATATCCGGGAACACAATATTCTCACATCGCTCCATGATGAAAGAAGCATATTGCTCCACATAATTTTCTATCATATTACATACAAACATCTTTTTATTTCTATACAATATTTTCATATTCAAAACATTTACCAACTGTCGTCTATGCTCTGCCGTAAAATACGGTTCATTTTTCATAACTTCATATGCAACAATATCTATAAGTGGACGCAGAGGTTCCATTAAATCATCCACAAGATTAAATCGGTTATATTCATTTTTATGATGAATACTAATCTGCGTGTTTAATCCATATCCCACACATACTCTTGCAATATATCCACGCAACACGGCATATCCGTAATCCAGCCCACTGTTCAATAAAATATCTTCATTGCCTCTTGAAAAAGAAGTTCCCATCAAAAGATTAAAATACACTTTTGCTGCATGTGCTTCTCTATTGCTTTTATCCCCATTCATGATTCCGGTTGAAAATTCTTCAATCATCCTGGTTCCTTGCAAATCATTTGTCAATCTGAAATATGCTTTGGATTGATTTTGAATTTTCACTGTTACAATATTTCTCCACAACTGTTCATAATATTCTTTGCTTTTTTCTATCTGATAGCCGATTACTTTTGACGCTCTGCTATGATTATCATAAGAACTATAATAGCCCGTTGGTAAATGCTTCTGATTGCATATCATTAACCCGATTCCCTGCTCCGACAACTGGCACAAAAGCCTTGCTGAAAGCATAGATGAAAGATTGTCCATAACGATCATGGAAATATCATCTAATGGTATCCATAGATCCTCCCCTTCTTTTGTAACAATCAGATTATTTAATTTCACTTTTATTGTTACTTCATTCTCAATCAATACCACCCTGAATGCCATATTTTCCCCCATAAGTAAAAAAAGAAGCACCCATCGGTGCTTCTGATTTCGGCATAAAGCCTTGTTTTAGTAGGTCTAAACAAATTACGTGACTGTAAAAAATTTGTTCTCTACGTATTTTATTATATTCCAACAAATATATTTTGTCAATCATATTATCACTTGTATTTCCATGATCTTCCATACGTAATTCTTCAAGGTCAACGAATTAACCTTGTTGCTTTAAATCCAGTAAAAATTCCGATGCAATAAATTTAGGGAGAAATAAACAAAAAACTTACTACGAAATCGTAGCAAGTTCTTCCTAGTGAGACACGGGGGATTCGAACGGCGCACATAAACCGTCCTCAAACGCAGTAAAGAAAGGAGTTCGCGTATCTTTCCCCTGATCTGGGTAACCATAAGGGTAACCACATAAAATCCAGCTTTCATTTGCTATTGCTTGAACTTCTTATCTATATGATATAAAATCAAAATAAAAAAAGATAAGGAGTTTGAACATGAAAAAACATACAAAATTTGTAGCATATGCATTGGCTGGATTCATAGCTGTTTCCACAATCAATGTACCAAGCGTATATGCAGAAGAAATTCCAACCGAAACGGTGGTTGATACTACAAATAATTCTGCTACCGATACCACGACCGAGACACCAACGGATTCCACCGCTGATTCCAGCACCGAGACACCAGCAGATTCCACCGCTGATTCATCCTCAACATCAACAAATAAAACCACAACAGTTAAAAAAGCCACAGCAACAAAGAAGCAGACAGTTAAAATAAAGAAGTACAAAAAGAGCAAGAAGCTGTACGTTAAGAAAGCAACAAAAGCATATAAAGTTACAAGTGCAGGCAAATTAAAGGTTGCAAAGAGTTTAAAGAAAAGTGCAAAAGTCACAGTGGTTGGAACATCTACAGTTAAGAAAGTAAAGTATTATGCAATTAAGAGTGGAAAGAGTACAATGTTGGTAAAGCAGAGTTTATTAAGCAAGACCAAGCCCCACTCCAAACCCGCAAAACCATCCAGCAACAGAGGTAACAACAGCAGCAATCACAGCAATAAGCCAAGCAATCCTAAGCATTACGTATACAACGATAAAGGGCAGAAGGTAGCAACACAGGATAACGGAATACCATCGAATGCAGCGAATTATGCATGGGATGATTTTATCAGATGTAAAATGCCTGGAGTAAAACCTCATCATGGAGACAAATGCGTTGGTTATGTAATGGACCATGGTAAAAAGAAGTACGTCTATTATAATAAAGAGGATAATCAATGTTATTTCATTGGTGCAAATGGAATGGAATGTGATGTAATGCATAAGGGTGCCTGGGATCACATGACAGATGAGGATTGGGAAACACCTGGTTTTGAATAAACCACAGTTCACCAACAAGGTGTAGTCAGGTAGTTTAACAGCATTCAGCTATGTGGCTACTCTTATCCTGTAGCTATTGGCAATGAGATTAAAAATTATATATCTTCATGAGTTAAAGTACACCTAATTGTAGGTGTACTTTACTATATATAAGGATACAATGCAGTGAAAAGTGTTGATACAGAGGTTATATTATGATAAGCATAACAGCAATTAATGCAGCAGTGCAATCAATAGTAGGAATAGGAAAAATAACATCAGACATAAAAAATGGAATAAGTAACAAGGATAAAGGTACAGAATGAATGTTTGGGTCTTATTGAGCCTAACGGCTCTCCAATACCCTCGGGCGTTGTAGCACTCTTCTATTGCACCACAGCACGAAAGCGATAGCCGTCCTCGTCATGCCGCCGTGAAGCCGTTGTCGGAGACTAAGGCGAACGGTAAATGCGATGGGCGGCGTTATTCGCGAGTGCCACTGTGCCATATCCCGCAAGGGGGAACTGGTGGCTTACTATTACCCACCAGTCAAAACATTTTAACATTTTTCTCAAATCCGCTATTTTCAAGGCTTTCAGCTTCAAAATTTGGGACATCACAAAATCCCATCTCACAATTTGAATCCCATTTTTCTATTTCATAATTAAATATTCAATATTTTTTAAATATTTTTCGTCATATTGCACAAACAACGACATCTCAAAAAAAAGATAGGCATTGTTTTTTGAGTTAATAGACGTCTGGTTTAAAACCGATAGGTGTTTTTTTGGTCTCATTTTTCACCCCAAATCTTTGTGAAGCATCCTCTTTCAACTTGTGCTATTGTATCTCCATCACGAGACGTCAAGCGAAATAAATTCAAGGAGAAACGAGTGTGGCACTAAACGAATTCGGCTCTAAATTATCAAATTATGATACGTTTATATGCAGAAGGCAAAAAATATCAGGCTCTTTGTCAGGAACTCAAAGATGCACAATCTCAACTTGATAAATGTAATCGACTTTTAAAGAAAGGAGAAACAGCATTTCGAAGCACTTCCGTTTCAAATGCCAATAAGGAAGTTCTCGATATTATTTCCGAAATGAAAGAACTTAAAACGCAAATTTGTAACAGTGACGAATTTAAAAAATTAGATGATCGCGGCAAGGAAATATATACATTATACTTCTTCAACAATGAAACTCATACAAAAATCGAAACCACTTGCAATTTGAGTCGCGGTAATCTTTGTCGCACCATACGTCATTTATGTTTTAACTACATTTGTGATCTTTACGAGGTAGATGATTTTCAAATTTGAAAATCTTTTACGATTATCGTCAAAACGAAAATCGTACAGCATTTTTTGTTATAGTTAACTCATACAAAGCAAGGCGCGCTTTCTTGTATAAAAAAAACACGGAGGAAAAAATTATGTCATCAATCAATCCGAAATTTATCAATCTCAAATTGTGCAATATTGCACAAAAACCGTCTGATAAAACAGTAACGGTTGCCAACGTTTCTGTTCGTCCAAAATATGACAACACATCTGGAAAATCTATTCCAGATAGTATTGACGGCTATAATTTAACTTTTTACGGACTACGATCTGCTCCACAAACAGTGAAATTGCCCCAAGAAGTCGAACCTGAAATAAAAAGAATTAAGGACGCATTGGAGAAAGATGCAATTGTTTCTGTATCATTTGGTACACCATCAACTTTACGAGCACGTTTTTATGCAATGCTAACGCCGCAAGGGTTAAAATCCGGCATCACAGCCAACGCAGAAAAACTTGAAATCGTTTCGATCGAACAACCTGACCTAGACGATCTCGACGATCTCGACGTTTAAAAACACAGGCGGGGCAACGCCCCCGCCGGAAAGGAAAAATCATGCTCAATTTCACCCAAAAACGCCTGCCGCTTTCTGTAAAATCGGTAAGCGAACATGGCAACACATTCTTTGTATGCTTCGACGCACACAAGCGCAACCATAAAATTAGTTGCAAAATCATCAGTTGTTTTAAAGTTATAAATGTTATTTTTCCTGAAACTTCATATAATCTCGAAGAATATGAGAAATTAAAAACAATGCTTCGATCAGAACCAGCTTGTTTCATTGAACTGGAACAAATCTGGCTCACACCATCATTGACATTTGAAGGGGAGGTGTTTTCCGTATGCGACTAGCAATAAAACAACTTTCGCCTACACATTCCGATATAGCGATCTGCGAAGGATACACCGTAAACGGAAAAATTAAAAAAACCGATGCTGCTTCTTCTTACACCCTTTGCGTTGCTCTTGACGGCACTGCCAACACAATGAATGTAAAAATACCAGCCACCCCCTCTACGGCACTAAAAATTCAAGCCCTTCGCGATGCCCTGATACATTCTGATTTTCGTTTAGCGGGGGTACGCTTTGACAACATCAACATTCGCAAATACGATTTTGTCGACAAAAGAAATATTCGACGTTGCGGATACACTGCAACCGCTGATTCTTTCACACTCATAAATCAAGGAGGAAAATTATGCAAAAAATAACCAAATCAACACTAACGTTTGCTATTGTTTTATATTACATCTGGCAACTAATGACCTTTTTTGAGGATTATTTTAAAATCGACGCCGGAGAAAATATTTTCGATATTCAAGATTTCACAACGATCAGCCACAGTGATGGCGTTACACATATTAACATTATTTTCAAAACATTTGTCCCACCGATAAATCCTTTCCCACACTTTGATTTCTTAAATGAAAGCTTGGCAATAACACTCGATGAAAAAAAATATCTTCCGGCATACGCTCCAACTAAAAATGCCACAAAAATTCAGGCGCTAGTTGTCAACAAAATTTTTGTACATAACGATGTCCTCGAACTAGATGTTATTTTCGTTGACAATCCCATCGCCTATGAAATTGCAAAACAGGAACTTTTTCATAAAATTTTAGCATAATTCGAGGTGATAACTATGAGTTTTAAACAAATGATTAAACGGTTTTTTGTCGAACTGTTCGATAGAAAACATCAGAACTATGTTGCACAGCAACAACAGCAGGCTCTTCGGAGCCTGCAACAAATTTCATTTTGGATGCAGGAATCCCTTTTTATCTCTCTCCAATACAGTAACTATCCGTTTTTGCAATCCTTCCGTGCAGTTCAAAATATACGCCCTGCCGGATATTCTTTCAAAAATCACTGGTACGTTTTTTATTACCGTTTATCCGCGACACAGATACCCGCCCGCTGTCTGCTCAAAAAAATGTGTAACAACATGAATACGGACATTTACACGTTCCAGCAACAAACGGTATCGCAATATGGATTTGACACAGCCCTTGCTTTATATCCTTTCATTATAAAAGGTATGTATGTGCTTGATGCTGTACCAGATGGCACAGATATTGTTATAACTGTTTTTTCCTATTATCTGCCCCTGTAAACTTATAAAGCGGTACACTTGTAAATTCAGTTTTATACAATTTTTACGCAATGCGTACTCCCTATATCCGCATAATTATCTCGTAAGTTAAAAAATACGAATTTTTTCTACTCCTGTGAAACATATACGCAGTGCGGGTAAAAAAATCAATTTCAATTAACTTGTAACAAAAAAGAAAAAACGAGAGGAGAAACACTTATGGATGAAAAAAATAAAAAAGCCAGCGATGATATTCAGCGCAGACGGTTCATGCTTACAATCAACAATCCAGAAAAATACGAAATGTCGCACGAAAAAATTATTGAGGCGATTCATTCGGCATTTGCAAAACAAGGGATCATCTATTTTTGCTTGTGTGACGAAATCGGTGAAAGCGGCACTTACCACACCCATATTTTCATTATGATAACGAAAAAAAAGCGCTGGTCTGCTGTTCAAAACGCGTTTCCACACGCACACATCGAAACCGAGGTACGCGGTACAGCACAAGAAGTCGTTGCTTACATCAAAAAAGAGGGCAAAAAAAACGCTGAAAAAAAAGAAACTAACCTGCCAAATACTTTTTACGAAGAAGGGGAAATACCAACGTTTTACATTTCAAACAAACGCGCAGAAATGCTTGAGCAAATTCACCGAATGATTGAAGACGGCATGACTCCAGACGAAATCATGGCGCAACACGCAATCTTTGTCGATTACGAAACAGTCATTCGCAAAGCCTTTATCAAAAAAAGATTTCGGCAAACACCAGCTGCACGCGACGTTCGAGTAGTTTATCACGTTGGAGAAGCTGGGAGCGGCAAAACATATGTTTATACGCAGTTGTCGGAAGAATTTCCGAATGAAGTGTATCTGGCAAGCGATATGCTCGGAAACTGCAAATCCCTTTTTGATAATTATTGTTGTCAGAAAATTGTATTTGTTGATGAAGTAAAGCCATCCTCAATGCCGTATTCATTCCTGCTTCAAATTTTGGATAAATACCGCTGTGAAATCCACGCCCGTTACTCAAATGTTTTTGCCGTGTATGACGAAATCCACTTGTCAAGCGTTTTTCCACCGGAATTGCTTTACAAAAATTTAAATGACGTGCAAGATGCTACCATCGATTCGCTCAATCAGCTTTTACGTCGAATTACAACGATCGTCTTCCATTATAAAAAAAATAACGTGTACTGTACTTTCGAACTTCCCGGCGATCAGTACCGCAATTATGATGATTTGAAACAAAAGGCACTCGGAGATCGTGACGGGTTTCTGCCAGCAGAAGAAAGTTCGCCATTTTAGCCATTCCTTTGTCCGCACAACGCCTAGCGTCTAGGCTGTCACAAAGCACTTAGGGGGTGTTCCTCAAGCCCCTTATGTGCGACTGACTGATACGGTTGTATCTAACGACTTTATAACAAACAACAATTTTCACGAAAGGACTTTATTATGATAAGAAATCAAAAAAATGAACGAGTAATTGCCACATGGCATTACTGCGCCACTAACGGTTATGACGGATTCGATTGGATTGATATTGATTCCCATGTTGCAGTATGTGCAGATCAAAGCCAAAAACTGCACATTTATCTCATTTGTGATCTGCCAGCGGATAACCGCAGAATAATCACAACAACGTTTGACATTGGTTTTAATTCTATGTTCATTCTCGACTTAAATAGCAGTATTGAAAAAATCATCATGGAATTTTGCCTTGCGCTGGAACTTGCCCTGAATGATGTCAGCAAATATTTTACCGATTTAGATAATTTTGAACGTCAAAAAATACAAACTGATCTTTTACATCATATGCGTAATGTTATTTCAAACCAGAGTAATTACATGATGGATGATCTAGCAGAGGATGAAACCATTCCATTTCGAGTATGGATTGAGAACAAAAGATAAAGAAAGGAGCGTAAGGAAATGCAAAAGAAGACCAACATTATTTATTCTTTTCCACAAAATACTTTACAACACATTTATTATGAACATTTCAAATCAACATTTGAACAATCAGTATTTGTATGATAAGCTGTCCTTGGAAGATACGCGAAAATTATACGAAATGAAAGAAAACGAAGAATTACTCAAAAACTATAATTTTCCAAAACAACCAAGTACCGATGGATTCTATCATATATACGTTACTGATTGCACGAAAAAATCGGGACGTAAAGCAATCAAAAGTAAAACACTTGAAGGATTACAGGAAAAAGTCTTATTACATGAAAAAGGCGCTTCTGGCACAGCACGTAAGCGTTTCAAAGATGTTTTCCAGATTGTTTTATCCAATAAATTGCTTTATATCAAATCATCGGAAAAGTTAATTAGTGCAAAAAATACTGTACGCCGAACAAATTCAGATTATAACCGCTATTTTTCCGGCACAGCATTTGAGAAAAAATTTATAGACGAAATTACAAAGAAGGATATCGAAAACATTTGTCTAATGAATCTCAAGCGTTATGAAATGAGGAAAAAAGCATTTGCATCTCTTCGCGGTATCTTAAAATCTGTATTTGACTATGCTTTTTCAGAATACCTAATTAACGATAACATATATAACAGGGTTATTTTCAAAAAATTTAACGATATGTTAATCCGAGATGTTCCTACATCAGAACGTGTACATTCCAATGATGAAGTAACTGCTATTATGAATGAATTGCACCGTAAACAAAAAGCGCGTCCAAAATATAGCTCTGTCTGGGCATTGGAAATGCAAATTCTTATGGGTTTACGCCGCGGCGAAATCCCGCCGCTTACATGGGATGATGTATCTGACACACAAATTTGCATCTGCAAAGAACAGTTAACGTCAGGTAATGATTTCATTGTAGTAGGTCACACAAAGAATTATAAAGATCGGTATTTCCCAATAACAACCGATTTACATGATTTTTTGGTACGTCTTAAAGTCAGGAATGAAAAATACTATCCAAACAGCAATCATCTGTTTCCTGCCGACAACAAAAACGGAATCATTACAAACCGTGCTGTATATCTTGTTTATCAGGGAATATGTCAAAAGCTGAACATTCCCATTAAAGACGGCATTATCCGCGGTCCTCATTCATTCCGCAGAAATGCAATTACAGATGTTGTAAACGCCACCAATGGAAACATTATCATGGCATCCTCATTGTTTGGCAATACACCAGATGTTGCAACGCAAAACTATTACACAGGCGCAAATTTAGAAGAAGCAAAAAATATTTTGAACGAACGTAAACTGATGTAATTAGGGTAACCAAAAATGTCTTAAAGGTAACCAGATCAGGAAATAAAGAAAAACGCCGGAAACATTGATATTTCAACGTTTTCAGCGCATAAACATAGTGAGACACGGGGGATTCGAACCCCCGACAACTTGATTAAAAGTCAAGTGCTCTAC
>OGGS01001399.1_pt1 | contig 16822 bp, 17 predicted proteins | sample 1571281 | NCBI WGS metagenome assembly OGGS01 (sample SAMEA2582042, study PRJEB24529) | metagenome | biome: Human gut stool | place: China | collected 2011 | reverse complement strand
AAGGATGGATTGGAGGATATCCTTGCTAAACTTCATGGGCAAGGGGTGAAATTCCTTAGCACGGGTGGTACACAAAAATTCATCGAAGGTTTGGGCTACCCTTGCCAGAAGGTAGAAGACGTAACTACATATCCGTCGATCTTGGGTGGCCGTGTCAAGACGTTGCATCCCAAAATCTTCGGAGGCATCCTTGCACGCCGCGACAATGCCGGAGATCAGGAGCAGATGAAGGAATACGATATACCTGCCATCGACTTGGTCATCGTGGATCTCTATCCTTTTGAGCAGACCGTCGCAAGCGGGGCTTCCGAGCAGGACATCATCGAGAAGATCGATATCGGCGGCATTTCTCTCATCCGCGCCGGCGCAAAAAACTTCAAAGACGTGGTCATTGTGCCCAGCAAGGCAGAATATCCATTGCTCCTTGACATCCTCAACAAGAAAGGCGCAAAGACAGATATAGAGAACCGCAAGATGTTTGCAGAGCACGCTTTCGGCGTGAGCAGCCATTACGACACCGCTATTCATAACTGGTTTGCAAAGAAATAACAATTTAAGAATCAATAAATAAGCAATGGGATTCTTTTCATTCATTCAGGAAATCGCCATGGACCTTGGCACCGCCAACACCATCATCATCAGCGATGATAAGATTGTTGTTGACGAGCCTTCGGTAGTGGCTCTTGACCGTCGCACTGACAAGATGATCGCTGTCGGTGAGAAGGCTAAGATGATGTACGAAAAAACACACGACAACATACGCACGATCCGCCCACTCCGCGACGGCGTGATCGCTGACTTCACAGCTTGCGAGCAGATGATGCGTGGCTTGATCAAGATGGTACATACAGGCTCCCGCCTGTTCTCGCCGTCTTTGCGCATGGTCATCGGCGTACCTTCCGGCTCTACCGAGGTGGAGCTTCGTGCCGTCCGCGACTCTGCTGAGCACGCCGACGGACGCGATGTCTATCTGATCTTCGAGCCTATGGCAGCCGCTATTGGCATTGGTATCGATGTGGAAGCATGATCGTCGACATCGGCGGTGGCTCTACAGAGATTGCCGTGATCTCTCTCGGCGGCATTGTGAGCAACAACTCTATCCGTATTGCAGGCGACGACCTGACTGCCGACATCCAAGAGTACATGAGCCGCCAGCACAACGTGAAGGTTTCCGAGCGTATGGCTGAGCGTATCAAGATCCATGTAGGTTCAGCGCTGACCGACTTAGGCGACGAGGCTCCCGAGGACTACATTGTGCACGGACCAAACCGTATCACTGCACTGCCGATGGAAGTGCCCGTCTGCTATCAGGAGATTGCGCACTGTCTTGACAAGACAGTGGCCAAGATCGAGAATGCAGTACTCTCCGCTTTGGAGTCCACTCCGCCAGAGCTCTATGCCGACATTGTGAAGAACGGCATCTACCTCACTGGCGGTGGCGCTTTGCTGCGCGGTCTTGACAAGCGTCTGCAAGACAAGATCAACATTCCATTCCATATCGCCGACGACCCACTCCACAGTGTGGCCAAAGGTGCAGGCATTGCCCTGAAGAACGTCAACAGATTCTCATTCTTGATGAGATAAAAGCTTTCCATGCGCAACTTAGTAGAATTTCTTGCCAAACACAATCATTGGTTTGTCTTTTTAATTCTGGAAGTATTCAGCCTGATACTGCTGTTTCAATACAACAGCTATCAAGGCAGCGTATGGTTTTCTACGGCAAATGCAGCAGCAGGCAAGCTGCTCAGTTGGGAAGCGGACATAGAGTCTTTCCTCTCCATGTCCAAAGCCAACCAAGAGCTCACCCAGCGCAACCTCTATCTCGAGCAGCAGGTGAAGACCTTGTCAAAGCAACTTACCGATGCTACCAAAGACACCAACTGGGTACATCGCAATCAACTTGACATCCTCAAAGGCTATCATCTCATCCCCGCGCAAGTGGTGAGCAACTCCATTGACCGCCACGACAACCTCATCACCATTGACAAAGGTAGTCTCGACGGTGTGAAGAAAGACATGGGTGTAGCCTGTGGAACGGGTGTAGTGGGTATCGTCTATTTAGTGTCGCCCCACTATTCCGTCGTCATCCCGGCGTTGAATACCGAGTCAAACATCAGTTGCCAGATCAGAGGCCGAGGCTACTTCGGCTATCTCCGGTGGTATGGTGGCAACAGCAAATTGGCCTACGTCGAGGATGTGCCACGCCATGCACGCTTCCGACTTTATGAATGGGTGGAGACGAGTGGCTATTCCTCCGTCTTCCCTCCAGGCATTGCCGTAGGAAAGATACTCCATGTCTACAACTCAGCAGACGGCGTGTCCTATCGCCTGCAAGTGGAATTATCAACCGACTTTGGCAAGCTGCGTGATGTTTGCGTCATTGACAACAAGCCAGTATTGGAAAGACTTAACGCACTGCGCGCCGCACAAGACTCGTTGAAACCGAAAGAAGACAAATAGAAATGAACATAGACTTTCTTAAAAGGCTGTTGCTTTTTATTGTGCTATTGCTCGTACAGGTGCTTGTCCTCAATCACATCCATCTGTTCGACTACGCTACGCCACTCTTGTATGTCTATTTTGTCATCAGCTTCAACCGCAACTATCCCAAATGGGCCATACTGGTGTGGAGCTTCCTCTTAGGCTTAAGCATAGACATCTTCGCCAACACACCGGGAGTGGCGGCGGCGTCGATGACCCTGCTGGGACTGCTTCAGCCCTACGTGCTGGAGCTTTTCATGCAACGCGACAGCGATGAGACGCTGCAGCCGGCCATCTTTACCATGGGAATGCCGAAGTACGTCTATTTCACATTGATCTTGACGTTTATCTACTGTCTGGCGTTCTTCACTATAGAGATGTTCTCTTTCTTCAATTGGGGACAGTGGATCCTGTGTATCATCACCAGCACGGCACTCTCTGCCGTGCTCATCCTCGTGGTGGATAATTTACGCAAGAAGGCTTAAACTCCTTGATAAGGGGCAGAGTCTGGAAGGATTGTAGGTATGAAAGATTATAATCTGGAAAATCGGAAATTGGTCATTGGTGGTATTGCTACCGTCATAGTGGCCATTTATATCTTGCGATTGTTCACGATTCAGCTTTTGAGTGACGACTATCGCAAGAGTGCCGACTCCAATGCATTCCTCAAGCAGGTAGAGTTCCCTTCACGTGGTGTCATCCGCGACCGCAATGGTAAGCTGCTGGTCTATAACCAACCTGCTTACGATATCATGGTCGTGATGAACGAAGAGAAGGGACACCTCGACACTTTGGACTTTTGTGAGACCTTGGGTATCACAAAGGACTATTTCGTCAAACGCATGGACGACATCAAGGACCGCAATAAGAATCCAGGCTATTCGCGGTTCACCCAGCAGTTGTTCATGAGCCAAATCAACGACAAAGACTTCAGTGTCTTTCAGGAGAAGATGTTCCGTTTCCCAGGCTTCTCCATCCAGCGTCGTACCATCCGCCAATACGAATATCCTTATGGTGCCCACGTCTTAGGCGACGTCGGAGAGGTTTCCCAATCCGACATCGACGAGGATTCCTATTATCAGCCTGGCGACTACATCGGAAAGTTGGGGGTAGAGCGCAGCTATGAAAAGGATCTCCGTGGCGAGAAAGGCGTGAAGATTCTTCTCCGCGATGCCCACGGACGTATCCAGGGAAAATACCAGCATGGCAAATACGACCGCCGTCCGGTAGCCGGAAAAGACCTCACACTGGGATTGGACATCCGCCTGCAGGCACTTGGCGAACGTATGCTGGAGGGAAAGATCGGTGCTATTGTCGCCATCGAACCGAGTACCGGCCAGGTGCTGTGCATGGTTTCCTCTCCCTCTTACGACCCACGTCTATTGGAGGGAAAGCTCCGCAACAAATACCACAGAGCCCTCTCGAAAAACGTCTGGAAGCCTTTGCTCAACCGTGCCATCATGGGTCAGTACCCGCCGGGCTCAACGTTTAAAACGGCCCAAGGCCTGACGTTCCTCACAGAAGGTATCATCAACACCCAGACGCAGTACCCCTGTCACCATGGGTTCTCGTACAAGGGCCTGCACGTAGGCTGTCACGGGCACCCCTCTCCCCTGTCGATTATTCCGGCCATCAGCACGTCTTGTAACGGCTTCTTTTGTTGGGGACTCTATCACATGTTTGCCAACAGACAGAAATATCCCAAGGTGCAGATAGCCATGGACACGTGGCGCGACTACATGGTCAGCATGGGGTTCGGCTACAAGCTGGGCATTGACCTGCCGGGCGAGAAGCGTGGTCTCATCCCTAACGCCGCTTTCTACGACAAAGCCTACCACGGCTCATGGAACGGCTTGACCGTGATCAGTATCGCCATCGGCCAGGGTGAGATCAACCTCACGCCGTTGCAGATTGCCAACCTCGCCTCGACGATCGCCAACCGGGGTTACTACTATATCCCCCACGTGGTGAAGTCTGTCAAAGGCGGAAGCATCAACAAGAAGTATTTTCAGCGCCACTACACCAAGGCTGCTCCATGGGCCTACAACATTATCGTCGCCGGTATGCGCTCGTCAGCCATGGGCGGAACGTGTAAACACTTCTCCACGCTCAATTTCCCGGCATGTGGTAAGACCGGTACAGCCCAGAACCGTGGACAAGACCACTCTGTGTGTATGGCCTTCGCGCCTATGGATAAGCCAAAGATCGCCTTGGCCGTATATGTGGAGAATGGTGGATTTGGTGCCGACTTCGCCGTACCTATCGCCACCGTGCTGATGGATCAATATATCAATGGCAAACTCTCTCCGTCCCGTGCCCGTGAGGCTGACGAGTTGCAGAAACGTAGAATCGCTTATGGCTCAAGAAACAGATAAACAACCCGGAATACTCCAGAGTCTCGACTGGTGGACGATAGGCATCTACCTGGCCCTGCTGGTCTTCGGCTGGATCAGCGTCTGCGGTGCGAGCTACACCTATGGCGAGACCGACATCTTCAGTCTGAGCACCCGTTCGGGTATGCAGATTGTGTGGATAGGCACGTCGTTGATGCTGGGCTTCATCATTCTCATGCTCGACGACCGCTTCTACGACACGTTTGCCTATGTCATCTACGGACTGTTCATGGTATTGCTTTTCGTGACGATCTTCAATCCTCATGAAATCAAGGGATCGCGATCGTGGCTGGTATTGGGACCGTTGCGACTGCAACCGGCAGAGTTCGCGAAGTTTGCCACGGCGCTGGCGTTAGCCAAACTGATGAGCACCTATGGTTTCACCATGCACCAGCTCAAGCATTTCATGGCAGCCTGCGCATTGGTCTTTCTGCCCATGCTGCTCATCATCGGACAGCGTGAGACAGGGTCTGCACTGGTCTATCTGTCGTTCTTCCTGATGTTCTATCGCGAAGGCATGCCGGGCAGCATCCTCTTCACAGGCGTGGCCATGGTCATATACTTTGTCGTAGGTATCAAATACGAACAGGTATTCTTATGGGACACGCCGACCTCTGTCGGTAATTTCATCGTACTGTTGCTGGTACAGATATTCTCCGCGGGCATGATCTATGTCTATTGCAATGACCGCGACAAAGCACTGCGCATCATCGGCATCAGCCTTGGCGTGACCCTACTGGCGCTGCTTTTCTCCGAGTTTGTCATTCGCTTTGACATCGTTTGGATTCAGCTCTGCATCTGTGCGGCACTGATTGGCTATCTCACCTTCCAAGGTTTGTCGACACGACTCATCAACTACATGCTCACCGCTCTGTTTGCCGTAGGTTCCATCATCTTCTTCTATAGTGCCGACTACGTGCTCAACGATGTCATGGAGCCCCACCAGCGCGTACGTATCAACGTACTTTTAGGTCTCGACGAGGACCTCGCGGGTGCCGGATACAACGTCCATCAGAGTGAGATTGCCATAGGCTCAGGCGGACTGCAAGGCAAGGGTTTCCTCAACGGCACACAGACTAAGCTGAAGTTCGTACCGGAACAGGACACCGACTTCATCTTCTGCACCGTGGGAGAAGAGGAAGGCTTCCTGGGCTCAGCCGGAGTGTTGCTGCTCTTCCTGGCGTTGATCCTCCGTCTCATCCACCTTGCCGAGCGACAACCGTTTAAGTTCGGACGTGTCTACGGCTACTGTGTACTCAGCATCTTCCTCTTCCATGTGTTCATCAACGTGGGCATGGTATTGGGACTGACGCCTGTGATCGGCATCCCGCTGCCCTTCTTCAGTTATGGAGGCTCGTCGTTGTGGGGTTTCACTATCCTGCTATTCATTTTCCTACGTATCGATGCCGGCAGAAACCTCGTAAGATCATAAGACCGGCCATCAATGGCTGACTATATATAATCAAGGTGTTGGAAATAACACAAAAGAAGGATCTCCAATATATAATAAGGTGTGTGGAGACATAACATCATCAGATTACAAGAACAAGAAACGCCCAAAACGATTCACCGAAAAGAGGAATCGTTTTGAGCGTTTCTTTTTTATATACCGCAGCGATCAGAAACAAAATGTGAGGGAAGCAAACAGCGAGAACGTCTTGTCATAGCTGTCATGGCCATAATAGCGTTTGCCCTGATAATACATATTGTTGCGGCAATAAGCGATGTTATAGTTGGAAACACTCCATCCCAAAGAGATGAGCGACTGATCGACACGCACAGAGACTGCCGACCTTACCCGCCAAAACTTCCAGTGTCCGCCACGGTTCTTCAGCGTGAAGCGGTCATAGACGGCACGGTTACCATCCTCAAACCTATAACCCGAGTAATACACCTTGTCATTGCGTGGGAAGGACAGCACCAAACCTGGATCGCAGCGCAGCAGCAAGCCCCAGCTGTGCCGTTTGTTCATCCATAAGGTTGGTGTACGGAATGAGAGCATGGGATGGATATTGAACTTGACGATGCGGTCGGGGTCATAGTCGTCATCGTCCCCGGCTTCGATCAGCGGCCGGTTACCATAGTCGTCGTCGAGTTCCAGACCTATGCCGATACCGACGTAGTTCAGCGGATACCATTGATAATCTAATTCATATGCTACACTGGTTTCCTCACTCGTGTTCAGTCCTACTTGCAGGCTGGCTGCCTGTTTGGGCAACCGCCCCATTTCCTTCGCTTCCACTTGTGCCAAAGAGTCCACGTTGATCGCATGGGAAGCGAACGGCAACAACAGACCGGCAGCAAGGATAGCACTACGCGAAAAAAGACTCTTCATAACTCAAATCCAACCTTCAAATTTTAAGTTACTTCATCATCCGCCTCATGCTGATACCGATATCAGAGAGTCCCGGAAGGATCTCACGCTTCATGATATGGCGCACGGTGATATGCAGCGAGTCGCCCTGCTGCAGTTTCATGGCAGAGACATGGTAGTGATATTGGTAGAAGATGATGCCCCGTCCCTTTACCTTTCCGTTGTCATCGCGGAGCGAGCAGTTGATCGTGTCGTTTTTCACCATCAAAGGCTGGGGATATGGCGCTTTCTTCCCAGTAGCAACAGGATGATAAACAGCCTGACTGACCACCATGGTGACGCTCAGGAAGGGATACATGTTGTTCATGCGTAGTCCCAAGTCAGTAGCATACCAACCGGAATCACGCAGTGCCGCCACGTCATAGCTGAGCACTTCGGCCTTATCCCAACCCGAGATGGGCACATTCTGATAGTGGTCATAGACTTGGTTGCCCGTACAACTGCAGCAGAGCATCACCAAGACCCATACGCCCCAAAGCAAAAAACGCCTCATGACTATTATTCGTTTGTGGGAGGAGCCGTGGGCTGACCCTCCGCCTTGTTTTCATTTTCCTTTTTCGGTTCTTTTGTCTGCTCCCGCTGCAGCTGTGCATTGGTGGATCCGGCCTTTGTCCTGTCATTTCCGCCTGCCGAAACCTTGTCAGCCTTCGACTTGCGGTTTCTGTTGTCCGGCCGGTTGGCGCGTGGAGCCTTCGGTTGTTTTCCATTGCCTTGCTCACCGGCTGCAGCCTGCTTATCAGCCTTATTTTTATTGTTCTTCCGTTTCTTTCTCTTCGCCTTGTCAAAACGGCTGATGTCCGTGTCGGCAAGGAGGTCGATCGGCTTCTTCACCGCTTTGGCCTTGTCATCCTCCTGCAGCGACAACGGCTTCTCGCCATTTTTGTTCATTGCAATGATCTCACGGGCGCGCTCCGCCGTAATCGTTTCGAGGTTGGCAGCCAGGTTCTTGTCGGTCGAATACTGGCATAGACCGGCCAAGATATCCGTTTTGAAGAGATGATACTCACCGTCGGCGGTTTCCAACACGGCATCTTTCGGCGGCAACTTCTTTCCGGCCTCGATATATTCGTCCACCTCGTAGTTGAGACAGCACTTGAGTTTGGCGCACATGCCGGCCAGTTTCTGTGGGTTGAGCGAGATATCCTGGAAGCGGGCGGTGTTTGTCGACACGCTGGAAAAGTTCTTCATCCACGTGGCACAGCAGAGCTCGCGGCCGCAGGGACCCGTTCCGCCAATACGTCCGGCCTCCTGACGGGCACCGATCTGCTTCATCTCTATGCGCACATGAAATGTCTCGGCCAGCACCTTGATGAGTTTTCGGAAGTCCACACGCTCATCAGCGATATAGTAGAAAATGGCTTTGTTGCCGTCACCCTGGTATTCCACGTCACCTATCTTCATTTGCAGTCCCAGATCCTTGGCGATTTGTCGGCTTTGGATCATCGTACCGTGCTCGCGGCTCTTGGACTCCTTATATTTATCCATGTCCACGGGCTTGGCGATACGATAGATACGCCGGATCTCGTCAGAGGATTTCAGGTTGGCCTTTTTCAGCTGCAACTTTACGAGGCGACCCGTCAGTGTCACCACGCCGATGTCGTGACCCGGATTTGCCTCCACGGCAACGATGTCGCCTTTCTGCAAATCCAGGTTGTTCACATTATGGTAGTAACCCTTGCGTGTATTCTTGAACTGCACCTCCACCAAGTCTGTCGACTCAGCATTGCCCGGCACGTCGGCCAACCAATCATAGGTATTGAGTTGTTTGTCCTGCCGGCTGACACCACGGCAACATAGGCCACGGTCACAACCGGTACATATATGATCATTACAGTTTCTCATGAACTATCTTCTTAATAATATTATCATTTTCATCGCCAAATCGAAAAATACGATCTTGGCGTTTGCGTTTTGACCAATGTTTCTGTAGGCGAGCTGTAAGAGCTCGCCCATCTCCACCACATTACGCTCATTGATGAAGCGCGCAAAGTTCTGTGCGAAGTGTTCTTCCTCCGATGTCATATAGTTGAGATCGGGCTGCCGGAAGTTATACATGAAGTTCTCACGGACGAGATAGAGGAAGTAGACGAGCATACGGCGCTGCTTCTCGCGTCCGAAGACGGCGACGGCCTCACTCCAGTTTTTCAGTTCTCTCAAGTCGCGTGTGTAGGATTTTCTCATCAGCATGACGAAGAGATCAAAGAACTGTCGGTTCTCATTGCCGGCATCCAGTTCCTGCAAAGCCTGCAGCCAGCTGCCCATTGCCGAGCGGGCCACACGGTGTGCGGTGTCTTCGTCAAGGCCGCGCCGCGTTACCAAAGCCTCCTCGATATCCTCGTCGGCAATGCGGTGCACGTCGAAACGCTGCACACGACTGCGTATTGTCTCCAGCAAACGTTCGGGCTCTTCACTCACCAATAGGAAGACCGTCTTCTGCGGTGGTTCCTCCAAAAGCTTCAGCATCTTGTTGGCGCATGTCAGATTCATACGCTCCGGCAACCAGATCACGCTGACCTTATAGCCGCCCTGCGTCGGTTTAAGATACAGCCGATGACTCAGCGCGTCGCTCTCCGCTTCGAAGATCACGGCTTGCTGGTTCTCGGCGCCCATCATCGTCATCCATTGCTCCATGGTGAAGTAAGGACCTTTTACCAGCAGTTCGTGCCATTGTTTCGCGAAGTCGTCACAAACCATCTTGTGGTCGCCGGCAGTGCCCTTGGGCTTGATGATCGGGAAAGAGAAATGGAGATCAGGATGCTGCCATTTGGCCAGCATCGCCACGGCATTACGCCGCATAGCCTCGTTGCCCACCATCGACTTGCCATTCCACGGCTCGCCTAAGAGAAAAGACGCGAAGGCAAGCGCCAATGCCAACTTGCCGGATCCCTGCGGTCCGACAAACATCAAGGCATGCGGGATGCGGTTTTCATCCACGAGCTGCATGAGTCTTTGCCATGCCTCCTGCTGTCCTATCGCCTCACTGCTCTGCATCACATCAACTGTTGAGCCACTTCCACGACGCTGTCCACAGCGGACACGGTGTAGAAATGGATGTCCTTGACACCGGCGGCAAAGAGCTCACGGCACTGGTTCACCGTCCACTCGATGCCCAGCATGCGTGCGTCGTCATCGGTCTTGCACTTCATGGCCTCGGCAGCGAGCTCCTGCGGCATGTCGCAATGGAAGGTCTTCGGCACCATCGTGATCTGCGAGGTTAAGACTCGCGCCGAAGGCTCCATGACCACCCCGTCAGAGGCGGTGAACCGGGCAAAACAGCGCCGCCTGATCCGTGCCGCAGAGGCTTATTTGCAGCGCACGGGTCTGAGCGATGCACCCGTCCGTTTTGATGTGGCGGAGGTGAACCCTCTTGACAGCGGGCGCTGGATGGTACATATTATAAGGGGCGCTTTTCTTGCGTGAAGAGCGTTCCGGTGGGAAATGTACGGGCAGAGCAAGGGGCTCTGCCACAGCAGCGCAGGGCCGCGTTGCGCGTCCTGTGCCGAAAAAGGAGCGACGATATGCAGTTCTTCAGTACCAGAGACACGAATCGTAAAGTGACCTCTTCGGAGGCGATCGCCCAGGGCCTGTCCGATGAGGGCGGCCTGTTTGTTCCCGAGAGTTTTCCGCAGGTGGACGTCAGAGCCCTGTGTGAGCTGGATTATCCGGCACTGGCCGCAGCTGTGATCCGGGAATATCTGACGGATTATTCGCCGGAATTTCTGGCCCAGGCCGCCTGCACCACCTACGGTGAGGCTTTTGGCGGCAAGGCGGGCTATCTTGCCTCGGTGGAAGGGGACACCTACGCCCTGGAACTGTGGCATGGCCCCACCTGCGCCTTCAAGGATTACGCCCTGCAGCTGATGCCCCGCCTGCTGGTGGAAGCCAAAAAGAATCTGGGCCGCACCGAAAAGACCCTGATCCTGGTGGCGACCAGCGGCGACACCGGCAAGGCAGCTCTGGACGGCTACCACGATATCCCCGGTGTGGAAATCGCGGTGTTCTACCCCACGGGCGGCACCAGCGAGATTCAGCGCCTGCAGATGGCCACCCAGGAGGGTGCCAATGTGGCAGTCTACGCCGTGCGCGGCAACTTTGACGATGCCCAGACCGGCGTAAAAAAGGTCTTTGGCGACAAGGCCATTGCCGCCGAGCTGGAACAGCGGGGCATTCGCCTGTCCAGCGCAAACTCCATCAACTGGGGCCGCCTTGTACCGCAGATCGTCTACTACTTTGCCGCTTACGCACAGCTGCTCAAGGCCGGCAAGATCGCCTTCGGCGATGCCGTGGACTTCTGTGTGCCCACTGGCAACTTCGGCGACATTCTGGCAGGCTACTATGCCAAGCGCATGGGTCTGCCCGTGGGTAAGCTGGTCTGTGCCTCCAATGAGAACAACGTCCTGACCGACTTCCTCACTACCGGTACTTATACGGCAAAGCGGGAGTTCTTCAAAACCACGTCGCCCAGCATGGACATTCTGGTGTCCTCCAACCTGGAGCGTCTGCTGTATCATGTCACCGGCAGCGACACCGAGGTGGCCGGCCTGATGAAGAGCCTGGCTGAGAACGGCAGCTACACCGTGCGTCCGGAGACGCTGGCTGCCATTCAGGAGACCTTTGCCTGCGGGTGGAGCAGCGAGAAGGAAGTGGCAGGGGAGATCCGTGCCCGCTACGAGCAGGACGGCTACCTGTGCGACACCCATACGGCGGTGGCATTCCATGTGGCAGCGCAGAAAAAGCGCAGCGGAGTGCCCATGGTCGTGTTGTCCACCGCATCGCCTTTCAAGTTCCCGCGCAGCGTGCTGGAGGCTCTGGGCCGCACCGCACCGGAAAATGATTTTGAAGCAATGCAGCAGCTGGAGGCCGCTACCGGCCATGCCGCACCGGCCAGCCTGGCAGCTCTGCGCCAGAAGGCAGAGCGTTTTGACACCGTGATCGACCCCGCGCAGATCGCCGAGGTGGCGCTGGGCTATCAGGCATAAAACACCCCTGCTGCACAGTTAGAACAGGAGTAACAACATGGCACTTTTTGTGCTTGGCGACCCCCATCTTTCGCTGAGCGCTTCCAAGCCGATGGATATCTTTCCGGGCTGGAACGATTATGTGGAGCGTCTGGAAAAAAACTGGCGGAAGCTCATCCAGCCGGAGGACACCATCGTGCTGGCGGGTGACATCAGCTGGGCCATGCGCCTGACCGATACCCGCCGGGACTTTGCCTTCCTGCAGAGCCTGCCGGGGCAGAAGATCATCATGAAGGGCAACCATGATTACTGGTGGTCCACGGCCAACAAGATGAACGCTTATCTCAAGGCAGAAGGGTTTGATACGCTGCACATCCTGCACAACAACTCCTACTCCGTGGAGGGTTATGCCATCTGCGGTACCCGGGGCTGGCTGTTCGATGTGGGGGAGCCGCACGACGAAAAGGTGATGAACCGCGAGATCGGCCGCCTGCGCATGAGCCTGGACGCTGCCGAGCCGGGGCTGGAAAAGCTGGTGTTTCTGCATTATCCGCCGGTGTACACCGGCATCAGCGCCCCGGAGATCGTGGCCACGCTGAAGGAATACGGCATCCGCACCTGCTACTACGGCCATCTGCACGGCAACGCCATCCGCTATGCGGTGCAGGGCGAAGTGGACGGCATCCGCTACAAGCTGGTGAGTGCCGACGGGCTGCGATTCTGCCCGTATCGCATCAATTGAACGGCAAAACCGATAAAAATTAACAATTTGGACTGGCAATTGTGTCAAGAGCGTGCTATAATAAGTTTTGACGCGATTGTTGCACCCAATTGAGCGCGCGCGTCTCCGCATATTGCAAAAGCAAGCTGATCCAGGACGCAGTGCGCGGTTGCTCAGGGCAAAAAACTTCCTGCCCGATGCAATAGAATTTTTGAGTGGAGGAAAAACAAATGAATCTCATCAAGTGTGAAAAGCTCGAGAAGAGCATGGCAGAACTGCAGTTCTCCATCGACGCAGAGGCCTTCAAGAAGGCTGTTGCCGATGTTTTCAAGAAGGAAGGCAAGAAGTATGCTGTGCCCGGCTTCCGCAAGGGCAAGGCTCCCCGTTCTCTGATCGAGAAGATGTACGGCGCTGATGTCTTTACCTACGATGCCATCAACGAGCTGTTCCCCGAGGCTTTCGAGGCTGCTGTCAAGGAAGCAAACGTGGAGCCGGTCGGCCGTCCGGAAGTCAGCGTTGACGCCGCAAACGAGACCGAGGGTGTCACCCTGACCGTCAAGGTCGCTGTCAAGCCCGAGATCAAGGTCGGCAACTACAACGGTCTGACCGTGGAAAAGACGGTCCATACTGTCACCGACGAGGCTGTGGACGCTGAGCTGAAGCGTGTGCAGGAGCGCAATGCCCGTGAGCTGACCCGTGAGGGCGCTGCTCAGAACGGCGATATCGTGGATATCGACTTCGAGGGCTTTGTGGACGGCGTCGCATTCGAGGGCGGCAAGGCTGAGCACTACAGCCTGACCCTGGGCAGCGGCAGCTTCATCCCCGGCTTCGAGGACCAGATCGTCGGCCACGCTGCTGGCGAGGAGTTCGACGTCAATGTCACCTTCCCCGAGCAGTATCAGGCTGCTGAGCTGGCTGGCAAGCCCGCTGTCTTCAAGATCAAGCTGCACGAGGTCAAGTACAAGGAGCTGCCCGCTCTGGACGACGAGCTGGCTAAGGACTGCTCCGAGTACGACACTCTGGACGAGTTCAAGGCTTCCATCCGCAAGAACAACCAGGAGCAGCTGGACAAGCAGGACGACCTGGCTGTCGAGAACGCTCTGGTCGATCAGGTCATCGAGAGCATGGAGGGTGAGATCCCCCAGGCTATGTACGAGACCCGTATGGACGAGATGGTCAACGATTTCGCATTCCGCGTGGAGCAGCAGGGTCTGCGCCTCGAGGACTACCTGAAGTACATGGGCCAGACTGTGGAGCAGTTCCGTGCTTCCTTCATGCCGCAGGCTGAGAAGCAGGTCAAGATCCGTCTGGCTCTGGAGGCTGTTGCCGCTGTTGAGAACATCGTCGCTTCCGAGGAGGACGTCGATGCTGAGATCAAGCGCATTGCCGATCAGTACAAGATGGAAGAGAAGCAGGTGCGTGATGTGGTGAACATGGACGACCTGAAGAACGACCTGGCCGTGACCAAGGCAATCGACTTCATCAAGAGCCACGCCAACATCGTGGAGAAGGCTGCTGAGGCCGAGAAGGCTGCCGACGCTGAGTAATTGGCGTCCACAGCTGTAAGGTGCACGGACTGCCGTGCATCTACAAATCAAAGGTTGTAAAAATTGACCGATACGGCTGAACTTTACAGGGGACCCGTATCGGTCAATTTTGCAAATACTATATTCCGTTTTTTTGGGAGGCGAACTTTATGAGTTTTGTTCCTTATGTCGTGGAACAGTCGGCACATGGCGAGCGTTCGTACGATATTTTTTCCCGTCTGCTGAATGACCGCATCATTGTTCTGAGCGAGGACGTCAACGACACCTCTGCCAGCCTGGTCGTGGCTCAGCTGCTGTATCTGGAAGGGCAGGACCCGGACAAGGACATCAGCCTGTATATCAACAGCCCCGGCGGCTCCATCAGCGCCGGCATGGCCATCCACGACACCATGCAGTATATCAAGTGTGATGTTTCCACCATCTGCATGGGCATGGCAGCATCCATGGGCGCATTCCTGCTGGCAAGCGGCACCAAGGGCAAGCGTTTTGCACTGCCCAACGCCGAGATCATGATCCATCAGCCGCTGATCGCCGGCGGCCAGGGCGGCGGCCTGTCCGGCCAGACCACCGACATCAAGATCCACGCCGAGCACATGGTGTATATCCGCGACAAGATGAACCGCATGCTCAGTGAGTATACCGGCCAGCCGCTGGAGAAGCTCCAGATGGACACCGAGCGCGACAACTATATGTCTGCGCTGGAAGCAAAGGAATACGGACTGATCGACGAGGTCATTACCCACCGCTGATCGTTCCGCTGACACCAATTTATCCAGGATAAGGAAAAACAGCTATGGCAAATAACAATTCCGGCAGAGACAAAAACGAGAAGGATCTGGTCTGCAGCTTCTGTGGAAAGCACCAGGACGAAGTGGAACGCATGATCATCGGCCCCGGCGTCAACATCTGCAGTGAGTGCATCGGCCTGTGCCACGACCTGCTTTCCGACAAGCCGGAGCGTCCGTCCGGCAGCCGTGCACCGCGTGCAGGTGCGGGCCGTACCCGCAGCCTGCAGGCTGCTGACGACCTGAACATCAACATCATGACCCCGGCGGAGATCAAGGAAGGCCTGGATCAGTACGTCATCGGGCAGGATGAGGCAAAGCGGGTGCTGGCTGTTTCGGTCTACAACCACTACAAGCGCATCCTGAGCGGCAAGGGCGGCGACGTGGAACTGCAGAAGTCCAACGTGCTGCTGCTGGGCCCCTCCGGCGTGGGCAAGACCCTGCTGGCCCAGACGCTGGCCAAGATGCTGGGCGTCCCCTTCGCGATCGCCGATGCCACCACCCTGACCGAGGCCGGCTATGTGGGCGAGGATGTGGAGAACATCCTGCTCAAGCTGATCCAGGCAGCGGATTTTGATGTGCAGAAGGCGCAGATCGGCATCATCTATATCGACGAGATCGACAAGATCACCCGCAAGAGCGAGAATCCCTCCATCACCCGCGATGTGGGCGGTGAAGGCGTGCAGCAGGCCCTGCTGAAGATCCTGGAGGGCACTGTGAGCAATGTTCCTCCGCAGGGCGGCCGCAAGCACCCGCAGCAGGAGTTCATCCAGATCGACACCACCAACATCCTGTTCATCTGCGGCGGTGCCTTCGACGGACTGGACAAATATATCCTGCGCCGCACCGACAAGTCCGCTCTGGGCTTTGGCAGTGCACTGAAGGACAACTCCGTCGAGGCGGAGAAGGCCCTGCTGCGCAAGGTGGAGCCCCACGATCTGGTCAAGTTCGGCCTGATCCCGGAGCTGATCGGCCGCCTGCCGGTCATCACCGTTCTGGACGATCTGGACGAGGATGCTCTGGTGCGCGTGCTCAAGGAGCCCCGCAACAGCCTGGTCAAGCAGTACAAAGAGCTGCTGAACATGGACAACGTGGAACTGAACTTCACCGACGAAGCACTCCATGCCATTGCCCGCAAGACCATTGAGCGTAAGACCGGTGCCCGCGGCCTGCGCAGCGTGATGGAGAGCATCCTGCTGCCCATCATGTACGAGGTGCCCAACGACGCCACCATCATCCGCGTGACGGTGGATGAGGACACCGTGGAGAGCGGCGAAGCCCACCTGGAGTACGGCGCAGTGCGCAAGCGTTATAAGAACCAGACCTCCCTGAGCTGACACCGGCAGGGGAGAGAAAAGCCCTGTTTCAAAAGCAATTTGCTTTTGGCAGGGCTTTTTGTTTTCAGATTCTTGTTTCTAAGGGCAAAATGCGTTATAATAATAAAGTCTGGAATCTGTGCGGAGCTTTTCCCTGGCAGGAGCGCTTCCCCCAAGGCAGATCCCGACGCAATGGGTAACAGGAAGTACGATAAAGGAGTGTGTTTTCAATGGCAAATTATCTTGC
>OGGS01001398.1_pt1 | contig 16824 bp, 10 predicted proteins | sample 1571281 | NCBI WGS metagenome assembly OGGS01 (sample SAMEA2582042, study PRJEB24529) | metagenome | biome: Human gut stool | place: China | collected 2011 | reverse complement strand
GGGCAGCCGCCGCGGCGAAATCGAAGCCAACCTGCCGCTGATGTGCGCGCTGGCGCCCCGTTTTCCGCACTATCAGTTCGTGGTGACGGGCGTCTCGTGGCTCGACCGCGGGCTCTACGACCGCCATCTTGCGGGAACCGACGTGCGCATGGTCGTCGACCAGACCTACGAAACGCTCCGCAACGCCGTCGCGGCGGTGGTCACTTCGGGTACGGCCACACTGGAAACGGCGCTGATGCGCATCCCCGAAGTGGTCGTCTACCGCACCGTATGGTGGCAGGTATGGTTGCGGCCCTACGTGCTGAAAGTGCCCTTCATCTCGCTGGTGAACCTCAACCTCGGCCGTGAGGCGGTGCGCGAGCTGGTGCAGTCGTCGGCCGATCCGACGGAGGCCCAGCGGGCGCTCGGCGCGATCCTGCCGGGCGGCTCCGAACGCGAGCGGATGCTCGGCGACTACGACGAACTGCACGCCGTCATGGGCGGGCCGGGTGCCAGCGACCGCTTCGCCCGCGACATGGTCGCCGAACTCCGCAAGGGAGCGACGAACGGCGACCGCAAAGCATAAAACAGAACGATCCATGAAAGAGACACTCATCATCGCCATCATTCTCGGCGCCTTCGCGCTGCTCGCCTCGCTGCGGGCCGCACGCCTCGACGCGGCCAACGCCGCAAAGCCCCGCCGCAACGGCCGCACGGGCGGCAAAGAGTCTGCCGGAAAGGGAGCGGAGCAGGGGCGGTTGCGCCCCACGATTCTCCGTACGGCGGCCGTCGGCATGGCGGTGCTGGCCATCGGCATCACCCTGACGACGTGGCTGCTTCTCCGCGCGGGGGTCACGCCGCCGACCCTCGCCTCGGTGCGGATCGGGATTCTCGTCGCGGGCGCCGCTGCCATCATCACGGTCATCGAACGCCGCAAACGCAGAAAATAACACCCGAAACCCTGAACCCATGACCGAATCACTCGTCATCGCGGCTATTCTGGCCATATGCGCCGTCATCCTCTGGCTGCGGCCGCAGTCGATCTCGACGCTCAGCGGCAACCCCGAAGAGAACCCTGAGATCAACTGGCGCGCCGTACGCCGCATCGGGGCCGGCGGATTGTTGCTGCTGGCGGTGGTGATCGGAGGCGGCAGCTGGCTGCTGCTTCGCGCGGGCGTCGAACCGCAGACGATCACGGTGCTGGGAATACCCCTCCTCTTCATCGGCGCGATCGGCCTCACCGCGGCGGTCGAGCTATGTAAAAAACGGAAATCATGAAGATCATCTGCATCGGCCGCAACTACCGCGACCACATCGCCGAGTTCGACGGCGGGCCGCTGCCCGCGGAGCCGCTCTTCTTCCTGAAACCCGACACGGCCCTGCTGCGCAACAACGACCCCTTCTACATCCCCGACTTCACGCAGGAGGTGCACTACGAATGCGAACTGGTCGTGCGCATCGACCGACTGGCGCGCCACATCGCGCCGCGCTTCGCCCACCGTCTCTACGCCGAAGTCGGACTGGGCATCGACTTCACGGCGCGCGACCTCCAACGCGAGGCGATCGCCAACGGATGGCCGTGGGAGCGTGCCAAAGGATTCGACTACTCGGCCGCCGTGGCGCCGCAGTTCGTCCCCGTCGCCGAGCTGGGCGACATCCGGCAGCTGCACTTCACGCTCGAAATCAACGGCGAGGTACGGCAGCGAGGATATACGGGCGACATGATCTTCGGGGTGGACGAACTGCTGAGCCACGTCTCGCGCTACATCACCTACCGCACGGGCGACCTGTTTTTCACCGGCACGCCGGCGGGCGTAGGCCCCGTCGAACGGGGAGACGTGCTGCGCGCCACGCTCGAAGGACGCGAACTGTTGAATTTCGAAATACGCTGATCCCATGATCCTCCAAGAAAAACTACGCCCCTACCGGCTGCTGCTGGCTTCGCACTCGCCGCGGCGGCAGCAGTTGCTGCGCGACTGCGGACTCGACTACACGCTCATCGACCGCTACGAAGTCGAAGAGCGCTACCCCGCGGGACTGCCGCCGCACGACGTGCCGCTCTTCCTGTCGCAACTCAAAAGCGACGCCTATCCCGAACCGCTCGCCGCGAACGACATCCTCCTGACGGCCGACACGGTGGTCGTGGCCGCCGGCGGGATTCTCGGCAAGCCGCACGACCGCGACGAGGCCGTCGGGATGCTGCACCGCCTGTCGGGCGCCGAGCACTTCGTCACCACGGGCGTGACGCTGCGTAAAGCGGTGTTACAGCTTCGCCGTCACCACCGCCGTGCGCTTCCGCGCGCTCGCGGACGAGGAGATCGCCTACTACGTCGACCGCTTCCGCCCCTTCGACAAGGCGGGCGGCTACGGCATCCAGGAGTGGATCGGCTACGTGGCCATCGAAAGTATCAACGGTTCGTTCTACAACGTCATGGGACTGCCCGTCCAGCGGCTCTACGTCGAGCTCGACCGGTTCCTCTCCCAGCAGGCCGGCTGATGCTGCGGCCATCCGCCCTGCCGCAAACCGACAAAAATCAAATGATCGTATAATCATGAAAAGACCTCTCAACCCCACCTCCCGCCGGAAGCGCCCCTGTCGTATGCCGCGAATCGCAGCGGCGATCCTGCTGACGGCGTTGACGGCAATCGCCGCCCCGAAGGCCCGCGCCGACGAGGGGATGTGGCTGCCGAGCCTGATCGGCGAACGGATCGACGACATGCGCGCCAAAGGATTCCGCCTCACGGCCGAAGACATCTACTCCGTCAACGAAGCGTCGATGAAGGACGCCGTCGTGCTCTTCAACGGCGGCTGCACGGGCGAGCTGATCTCGCCCGAAGGATTGCTCGTGACCAACCACCACTGCGGTTACGACGCCATACAGTCGCATTCGAGCGTCGAGCACGACTACCTGACCCACGGATTCTGGGCCATGTCGCGCGCCCAAGAGCTGCCCAACGAGAAGCTCAACGTGAAATTCCTCGTCCGCATGGAGGAGGTGACCGACCGGCTGGCCGCAGGCCAGACGCAGGAGGAGATCGTCCGCAGAGCCGAGGCCGAAGGCAAGGGCTACAAGGCCGCCGTGGAGCAGATGTATTACGGCAACCAGCAGTTCCTGTTCGTCTACGAGCAGTTCGACGACGTGCGTCTGGTGGCCGCCCCGCCCTCGTCGATCGGCAAGTTCGGCGGCGACACTGACAACTGGATATGGCCCCGCCACACGGGCGACTTCTCGCTGTTCCGCATCTATGCCGGCAGGGACAACAAACCCGCGGCCTATTCGCCCGACAACGTGCCTTACAAACCCAAGCGGCATTTCAAAATCTCGACCGCGGGGGTCGGAGAGGGCGACTTCACGATGATTTACGGCTTCCCCGGCAACACGCAGGAGTACATTCTCTCGGACGCCGTGGCCTACATCGCCGAACGTTCGGACCCGGCGAAAATCGCCGTCCGCACGGGCCGTCTCGACATCATCTCGGCGGCGCAGCAGAGCGATCCGGCGCTGCGCATCCACTACGCCGCCAAGCACGCCTCGATCGCCAACGCATGGAAGAAATGGCAGGGCGAAGTACTGGGCATCAACCGGCTGGGAACGGTGGCTTCGAAGCGCGCCTACGAAGAGGAATTCGCGGCGTGGGCGCAGGACAAACCCGAATACCGCAGCGTCGTGGCCGACCTGAAGGCCGAATACGCCCGCATCGCGGACGCCTACTTCGCACGCGAGATCACCCGCGAGACCCTCGACGCCCTGCCCAAGCGCTACACCGCCGCGGAGCGGGCCGAAGCGGTCTTCGCACAGCGCGAAGCGACCGAGCGCGCCCTCTACAGATACCTCTTCGGCGAGTACGCGCGCCGCTGTCCGGTCCAGTATCAGGCGCCGGAGTTCCTCGCGGGCACAGCGGCCGCAGGATCGCCCGAAGCCTTCGCCGAACGGATTTTCAGCGACGTATGGGAAGGCTCCGACACCACGGCGGTCAATACGCTGGCCAGAGGCGCCAAACGGATGCAGGACCATATCGAATGGCTGCTGGGCACCCGCTCGCTGCGCAACCTCAACAGCGCACGGCTCAACGAACTCTACACCGCCTACATCAAGGGACTGCGCGAGTGGGATGCCGGGCGGGCGTTCTTCCCCGACGCCAACCTGACCCTGCGCGTGGCTTACGGACACGTGGCGGGGTACGAATACGCCGACGGCGAGTATCACAAGCCCCGGACCACGATCGACGGCATCATCGCCAAGGACAACCCCGACATCTACGACTACGACATTCCGCAGGCGCTGCGCGACATCCACGCCTCGAAGGAGTACGGACGCTGGGCCACGCGGATCGACGGCCGCACGACGGTGCCCGTCTGCTTCCTCGCCACGAACCACACCACGGGCGGCAACTCCGGATCGCCGATCCTCAACGCACGGGGCGAGCTGGTCGGCGTGAACTTCGACCGCACATGGCGTTCGACGATGAGCGACGTGGCCTTCGACGAGACGATCTGCCGCAACATAGCCGTGGATATCCGTTACGTGCTGTTCGTGATCGACCGCATCGGCGGGGCGGGCTATTTGTTCGGCGAAATGGACTTCGGCAAGAGGAAATAGAAAAATATCGCTACCTTTAGCGGATAAAAAATTCGACAGATGAGAATAATTCACTGCGCATGGGCCGCGGCGCTCCTTTCGGCGCTGGCGGCGGGTTCCTGCGCCAAAGATACGACCGGAAACGGCGGCACGGGAACCACGGAGTCGTACAACGACAAGATAGACAGCTATCTGGCTGAACGCTATCTATGGAACAGCGAGTATGGGCAGATGACCCGCGACCTGACGATCGAATACGCCGCCGACAATGACAACTTCCTGACGAGGACCCTGCTGGGGATGACCTCCAACACCCTCGACAAAAAGAGGTATACGAACGGCACGGGACAGAATTATTACAAACTCTACTCCTACATCACCCGCAAAGCCCGGAGCCGCGCGGCCACGGGGCCGAAAACGCGCGGCGTCAATCACGGCGTCCGCAAGGAGACGGAATACGGGTTCGGATTCGCCCGGCTGGGGGTGGTCCGGTTCTCCAACACGGGGAAGGCCGGATTTTACGTGATGGCGGTATATCCCGGCTCCCCGGCAGACAGGGCGGGATTCAGACGGGGTACGATCTTCTCGGAGATAGACGGCGCCGAGATCGCCGATTCGGAGAGCGAATACACCCCCGTATACAAGCGGCTGACAAGCCCTTCGGGAGCCGCGTCGGTCCTCTTCAAAGTCCGGGAGACGGGTGAAGAGACCACCCTCACGGCGGAACGGCTCTACCCGAACCCGGTGCTCCGCGCGGAGGTCATCGAGGAGGGTGAGCACAAGATCGGCTACATGGTCTACAACGGGTTCGACGCGGCATATGACGACGACCTGCTGGATTCCCTCCGGAAGTTCCGCGACGCGGGAATCACCGATCTGGTACTCGACCTGCGCTACAACGGCGGCGGACACGTGATTTCGGCAAAGATGCTGGCGACGTGCATCGCAGGCGAAAAATGCGACGGCAAGGTTTTCCAGTATTACCGCTACAACGACAGCCGCATGGCCGATCCGGCGAAAACCCAGAAGCAGACGGGCAATACGTACGATCGGGAGAAAGCGCTCTTTTACGAGAATTTCAGCTACGGCGACTACTACGGGGCGGACCTCAAGCAGTACGCCCTCGGCCTGCAGAACATCTATGTGCTGACGACAGGCAGCACGGCGTCGTCGAGCGAAGCGGTCATCAACGGGTTGAGGGGAATCGACATCGGCGTGACGCTGATCGGCGAGAAGACCAACGGCAAGAACGTGGGCATGGAGATCGACAAGTTCGACGACGGCGACTATTCGTACGAGCTGGCCCCGATCACGTTCGAAGGCTACAACGCCAAAGAGGAGACGGTGAACCCGGCCGGACTCGCGGTCGATTATGCGGTCGCCGACTGGAACAACAGACTGGTGGACTTCGGGCCTGAGGAGCCGATGCTCGCCAAGGCCCTGAGCCTGATTACGGGCCGCACCTACACGCCCGCTCCGGGCCGGAGCGCCGCAGGCATCGCGCCGATAGCGGGTGTCTCGCTGCCGGAAGACGCGCGAAGACCCGCAGGCATGCTCGTCCTCTCCCCGCAGCACGGGGAGTAGTTCCGGGGCGCCGCCGGAGGATTCGATGCACGTCGTACCGCAGGTCGGCCGGCCGGCCCGCCTTGCCGCCGCAGGGCGGAGAAACGGCCCCGTTTCCGAATAAGAGAACCGAAGAAGCACAAAAATTGCCATTAACCGTCCTGAAAATTTGGCGGATTAAAATTTATACCCTATATTTGCACACCCGAAATCCGAAATTCGGAGGTAAGGCCCAGGTGGTGAAATTGGTAGACACGCTACTTTGAGGGGGTAGTGAACGTTTAGTTCGTGCAAGTTCGAGTCTTGTCCTGGGCACTAAAAACCGCGTTAGAAACGATTCTAACGCGGTTTTGCTTTTCAGGAAGAAAGTGCGGAGACGGGGCGGAACAATTCGGGCGCAGAGCCGTCCCCGAACGAACGGGAACGGAAAGTTACCAGTGCCAGTTGAATTTATAATCCAGTTCATGGTAGTGGTCGAAAGGCTGATCCGTTCCAAGGACTTTTGCCGAGGTCGTCCCCATATCCTTAATCGGCACATTGGGGGCGAGGACATCGTGCAGTTTCTCGACGACCAGCTCCTTTCCGAGCGTAAAGGAGGCTCGCTGACGGATATCCTGCGACGAAGCGCCGATCTTCACCTCGTAACGCCCGGCCTCGGCCACCCAGCTGCTGATGCCGCTGCGGAAGGAGCAAAGCGAACGGGGATCGAGCGTAAAGGTAAGCACCTGACTCTCACCGGGCGCAAGAAGCCGGGTTTTGGCAAAACCTTTCAATTCCCGCTCCGGCTTGTCCTGCAAGACCGCCGGTGCCGTCAGATAAAGCTGAACGACCTCTTTTCCGGCGACTTTGCCCGTGTTGGAGATCTTTACCGAGACATCGATCCGTCCCGGAAACGAATCGCTGCTCTGCGTCAGGTCGGAATATTCGAACCGAGTGTAAGAAAGCCCGTAACCGAACGGATAGGACACAGGGACATCATACGTCGTGTAATAGCGGTAGCCGATATACACACCCTCGTTATAGTAGGAGTTGACCGGCAGGTCGGCGGGAATTCCCGGAAACGATTTCGACGACGGAACGTCGGCATATGAAACGGGATAGCTCACGGGCAGCTTTCCGGAAGGATTGACGGTTCCCCGAAGCAGCTCGGCAACGGCAGCGCCGCCCTGCTGACCCGTCTGCCACGAGAGCAGGATCGCGTCGGGCAGCTCTTTCCACGAAGCCGTTTCGATCACCCCTCCGATATTGAGTACGACAACCACTTTTTTTCCGAGTGCATGATAGGCCGAACACACGGCTCCGAGCAGTTCCTTTTCATTGTCGGTCAGGGTGAAGTAACCCTCTTCCTTACGGTCCACGCCCTCTCCGGACAACCGGCCGAGAGTCACGACTCCCATGTCCGTAACCTTCGCCTCCGCTTCGACGAGAGCCTTGTCGATCCGAGGTTCCTGAGAGCGGGTTACCGCATATTTCTTGTGCCCGCCGGCAGCAAACACCGAATCGACGAACCGGGTGTAGAAACGGTCCGCAGCGGACGAAATCCGGAACCCGACGTTCGACAGCCCCTCTTTGAGGGATACCGCATGACCGTAATGCACCTCGCCGCTGCCCGTACCTCCGGCTATGAAATCATAGGACGTCTTGCCGAAAAGCGCAACCCGATTCGGTTTTCTGACCGGAAGCGTATTCCGGTCGTTTTTCAGCAGCACCATCGCTTCGTCCGCAGCACGCTGAGCGACCTGTGCATGCCGCGCAAGATCGGGCTTCAGGGAGCAGGCGTATTCCCTATAAGAGGGCGTTTTCTTGACGAAGCCGAGTATCCGGCGGATATTCCGGTCAAGAACCTCCTCATCGAGCGTCTTGTCGGAAAGCGCGCTGAGAATTTCGGGCTGATGGTATTTGTAATGACCGTGAGGGAAGCCGCCCATGATGATATCGTTGCCCGCCTTCATCTGAGCCACCCCGTCGTCGCCGGCGAACCAGTCGGTCATCACCATTCCGTCGAAGCCCCATTCGTCCCGCAGCACCGTGGTCAGCAGGTCGCGGTTCTGGGAGGCGTACACCCCGTTAAGCCGATTATAGGACGACATGACGGTCCACGGCGCAGCCTCCCTGATCGCGATCTCGAAGCCGCGCAGGTAAATCTCCCGAAGCGCCCGCTGACTGATCACGGCATTGACACCCTTGCGGTTGCTCTCCTGATTGTTCGCCGCGAAATGCTTGACCGAAGTCCCGACGCCCTGCGACTGAATCCCGCGCACCATCGCGGCGCCCATTTTCCCCGACAGAAGCGGATCTTCGGAATAGTACTCGAAATTCCGTCCGCACAGCGGATCGCGCTGAATATTCATCGCAGGGGCCAGAAGCACGTCGGCACCGTATTCAAGCGTTTCGTTACCCATCGCGTCACCGACCGTCTCCACCAATTCGGTATTCCACGTAGCGGCCAGCGCGGTGGCTGTGGGGAAAGCGGTGCTGTAATAGGCTTTGGTAGAGTCGCCGTCCCGGAAGGGTTTCATGCGCACTCCGGCAGGACCGTCGCACATGACGGTCGGCATCAGACCGAGCCTTGCGCAATACCAAGTGGAACCCTCGCCGATATACCTGCGCCGGTCGTTGTTTTTGTTGCCGATCACCATGAGCACCTTCTCCTCAGGCGTCATGGCGGCGATCACCTCGTCCACCGTATTGCGCCTGAGCGTAGGGGCCGGCTCTGCGGCAGAAAGAACAAGCGTCACAAACAAAAACGCCGCTAATGCAATTCTTTTCATAAATCTACAGATCATTTAGGTTAGTACACTCGCCATCATACAGACGGCCGTGCAAATATAACCGGCACGGCGATCCGCGCCTACCAATATCTGCGCCACATATACAACGTTATTGCACAATACAAAGAACGGCGGTCAAACTGCCCGCACAATCAGTCGAGCTGCGAACTGGGCAGCTTGTTGAACTGTTTATAAAAACACTTCGCAAAATACGACGGAGTGTTGAACCCGACCAGATAGCACACCTCGTTCACCTTGTAGCTCCCCGAAGAAAGCAGCTCCGCCGCCTTGTTCAACCGGATCAGCTTGATGTAGTCGTTGGGAGTCAGCCCCGTCAGCGCCTTGATCTTCTTATGCAGGCTGGACCGGCTCATGCAAAAAAGTTCAGCCAGCCCGTTTATCGAGAATTCGGTATTGGTCAGGTTGGAGAGAATCGTATCGTTCAGTTTGTTGAGGAACTGGATGTCACAACCGCCGTGGTTTTCCCGGAGGTATTGCAGCGGCGAACGGACAAAATTGTCCCTCAGCCGCATCCGGTTCTCGATCGCACTGCCTATCTGAGCCTTGAGCTGGTCCATCGAGAACGGCTTCTCGATGTACACGTCGGCGCCCTGTTCGAACCCCTTGATCTTAACCGACTGGTCTACCTTTGCGGAGAGGAGAATGACCGGAATGTGCGAATAGGCCGGATCGTTCTTGATCCTTTTGCACAATTCCAATCCATCGATCCGGGGCATCATGACATCTGAGATAACGAGGTCCACCACCCCTTCGTTATCCAAAACCTTGAGCGCCTGCATTCCGTCAACGGCGCTGGCAATCGTATACTGATCGCTCAGGCTGCGGCATATGAATTCCCGCAGCTCATCGTTGTCCTCGACGACCAGAATCCGCTGGCGATTGTCCTCGGCGGCGCCTCCGAACGAATGAGTCGCATGCTTGGCCAAAGATTCGTCCGCAGCGGCTTCGGCCAGCGGAAGCGTCAGTACGAACACGGCGCCTTGACCGCAGCTGCGGTCAAGTTCGATTTCGCCCTTGTTTTTCCTTGCCAGCGCCTGCGCAAGCGCGAGTCCGATTCCGGAACCGGCACTCAGCGTATTGTTGCTGCCCTGCACGAAGGGATCGAATATCCTGCCGGCGTCCCGGTCATCGAGTCCGGCCCCGTTGTCGCGCACCCGAACCACCGCCGTACCCTCATCCCGGCACAGCTCCAGCCAGATCGTGTCGCGGGTAAACTTCATGGCGTTCGACATCAGGTTGCTGATCACCTTGAAAATCGCCTCCGCATCGACAAGACACCCGACCTCCTCTCCGGGAAGCTCGATCCGCAGGTCTATGTTCTTGGCCCGCGCCTCGTACTCATACTGCGCGTACACCTTGCGGACAATACCGTTGATATCCGTCCTCTCCCGGTTGAGGATAAACATCTCCTCCTCGATCTTTCTAAAATCGAGCAGTTGATTGACAAGTTCGAGCAGGCGGTTGGAATTGCGTTCGATCACGTGCAGATTGTCTCTCGTCTGCACGGTGCCGTCACCGGATTTGATGATATTTTCGAGCGGCGCCGTAATCAGCGACAGCGGAGTGCGTATCTCATGGGCGATGTTGGTGAAGAAGTTGATCTTGTCTTCCAGAAACTTCTTCTCGCTCCGGGCCTTGACGCGGGACCTGAACCTTCGGACCCAGAACCAGATTCCGGCCAGCAGCAACGCCGTATAGAGCACGAGCATCGCCACGGAAGAAAAGAACGGACGTTTGACAACGATTTCTATTTCGTCGCTTCGGTCGTTCCATACCCCGTCGCTATTGGCGGCCCGGACCCGGAACCTGTATTTTCCCGAAGGGATATTCATGTAATGGGCGTGCGGATAACCCTGCACCGTAGTCCAGTCCCGGTCAAAGCCCTCCAGTTTATAGGCATAGAGATTATCCGGCGGCGAAACGTAGCTCAACAGCACGAAGTCGAACCGGAAGGTGGACTGATTGCGTTTGAGCACAAACCGTTTGTCCCCGTCCTCCGATACGGGAATATCCCGGTTCAGCACGCTCACCGCCGTGATCTTGACCGCCGGAGTAAAATCGTTGGGCGTGATTTCCCGCGGATCGAAACGGACGAAGCCGTTCACGCCGCCGAAATAGAGATAATTGTCCCGGTCCCGGAGCACGGCATTGTAATTATAGAGTACGTTCTGTATCCGCTGCGAAGAGTTGTAGGTCCTGACGGTCCAGTCCTCCTCGCTGATCGCCGCGAGTCCCTTGTTGGTGCTGACCCAGAGATGCCCGTTCAAATCGTCGACGATCGCGTAGACCACATTGTTGGGCAGCCCCCGGTTTTCGTCGATCGTCCGGAACGTCTTGTCCCGGTGATTCCACAGGCACACCCCGCCGCCGTCCGTACAGAACCAGAGCCGGTTCTTCCGGTCCTCGTAGATATAATTCACCGCATTATAACTCAACGAATTGGAGTCCGCGGGATTGTTGACGTAGCGGCACCATTGACCGCTCTTGGTCCGGCACCAGATTCCCTCGTTGTTGGTGGCGAACCAGAGATTGCCCAGATAATCCTCCAAAATGGATTTCACAAAGACATTGACCAGTTGCGGAATCCGCGTAAAATTATCCTCTGCGGCGTTATAGACGTTCACCCCGATCGGCGTGGCGAAGAGCAGCTCTCCCGTGGAGAGCCGTGTGATGGCGAATATGTTGCTGTCGTCGATGCCCGTGCTGTCTCCGGGACGGCTGACATAGTTTTTCACGCGGCCCGTTTTCAAGTCGATCCGGTTGATTCCCTTGTTGTAAAGGCCCACCCACAGGTAGTCGTCATTGCAAAGAATCGCCTGCACGTTGTGGTAGGTGACCTTTCCGCACAACGCACTCGGCTCGAATTGTCCGGTCTGCGGATCGAACAGGCTCAGTCCCTTGTCGTCGGTTCCTATCCAGATCTTCCCGTTCTTGTCCTGCCGGATCTGACTGACGATGTTCCCGTTGAAATTGCGATGCCCGTTACTGGAATAATAATGCTCGAAACGATTGATCAACGGGGAATAATAGTTCACGCCGCCGAAATAGGTGCCTATCCAAAGCGAATTCTCCCGGTCACGGATAATCGAGAAGATCGAATTGTCGGACAGATTGCTGTTGAGCGACTTGTTGGTCAGGCGATATTCGCCGGTGGAGGTGTCGAGCATGACCAGCCCGTTGTCCGACCCCATAACGATTACGTCATCGAGATACTGCGTAATCGACCGGATGTTCAGAATCGATTTGTCGAGGTAGTGCTGCACCCGCAGCGCACGGTTGTTGATACAATGCAGCCCCTCTTTCGACGTGCCGACCCAGACATTGTTGTTGTCGTCGCAATAAAGGCTCGAAATCACTTTGTCCCGGATTCCCTCCGAAACATATTCGGGCAGCGAATCGACCCGCGAAGTCGCGGGATCGAGCATCACGATTCCCTTGCCGACGGTTCCCACCCAAATGCCGCCCATCTTGTCCTGAACGACGGACCCGATGAAATTGGACGGAATCTGCGGAGTCTGGAAATGGTGCGTACACGCCAGATTCCTGTCGATCCGGAACAGCCCCTGCCCGTGGGTCGCCAGCCATATGTCGCCAGCATCGTCCTCCATGATCGCACTGATCTGCGCGGTCAGGATATCCCGGCCCGAAACCTCGACGCGAAACTTGCGGAACGTCTCACGCTCCTTGTCGAACAGCCAGACGCCCCGGCCCGTTCCCACCCAGAACCGGCCGTGGGAATCCTCACGGAGCGAAAACACGAAATTATTGCCCAGCGAGGTCTCCACGCCGCTCTGACGGCGATAAACCTTGAACGAATAACCGTCGAAACAATTGAGTCCGTCCTTGGTACCGAACCACATGAATCCCTCCCGGTCCTGCAGGATGGAAAGCACGCTGTTTTGCGAAAGGCCGTTTTCGACCTGATAACTTTTAAACGTATATGCTCCGGCATTCGCCCTTGCGACCGCAAAGAACGCCGTCACGACACAAGCCATCCAAATATGAATCCGTCCGCCCATCTTTTCCACCGATAAAGTCGTCTCTCTATTTCTTTATTTTTAATATTTTAAAGATAAGCCGAATTTCGTCTCTCCATATGCCACATAATTATACAAACCTATAAATATCTTACAAAATTAAGTAAATCGCAATTTTGTTTCATACAAATACAATATTCAGTCACTATTTAAACCCAAAAAAGGCTTATTTAGCTAACGGCAAAAAAATCCGAGCGAAAAACCCATTTTATAAAAACCAACTTAAATTATTAACCCGATGAACAAAATTCGACTATTATTGATTTACACTGCGCTTCCGTTATTTTGCGCAATGATTTTCGGGAGTCCCGCCTATGGGCAGGGGGGGGGTAACACCCAAAAGAGAACTGTGTCCGGTATGGTTACCGACGAAAACGACAATCCGGTGAGCGGCGCCACCGTCATCGTTCAGGGAACGACAACCGGAACGACAACCACTGCGGGAAAATTCACGATTCAGGTAACCCCGGCATCGATCCTCGAAGTAAAGTTCCTCGGCTACAAAACAGCCGAGGTTAAGGTGGGAACCCAGACCAACCTCACCATCAAGCTCGAAACGACCAGCGAGACGATCCAAGACGTCGTGGTCACCGCGCTGGGCATGACCCGTGAACGCAAATCGCTGGGATACTCGGTAGGAGACATCAAAGGCGAAGCGTTCGAAAAGGTGCGGGAGCTGAACGTCATCAACTCGCTGGCGGGACGCGAACCGGGCCTGATCATCAGCCAGACCGCCGGAGGCCCCAGCGGCTCCTCCCATGTGGAGATCCGAGGCAGCTCGATGCTCACGGGAAACAACCAGCCGCTGTACGTAGTGGACGGAATGCCCATCGACAACACCAATTTCGGCAGTGCGAACAAGGACGGCGGATATGACTTGGGAGACGGCATTTCGAGCATCAACCCCGACGACATCGAGAACATCTCCGTACTGAAAGGCCCCGCCGCATCGGCCCTGTACGGCTCGCAGGCCGGCAACGGCGTCATCATGATCACCACGAAGAAGGCCTCGTCCCGCAAAGGACAGTCCCTCGGCGTGGAGATCAACTCCACCACGACCGTAGAGCAGCAGCTGACACGCTTCGACGACGTACAATATATATATGGACAGGGATCCAACGGCCGCATCTACGGAACGATCGACGACCGCTCGAACTCCTCGAAAAGCTGGGGCCCAAAAATCGACAAGAATCTGAAAATATGGTATTTCGACAACGTACTGCGTCCCTACACCATCTCCAACCACGGCATCGAGGATTTCTTCCGGCTCGGCGTCACGGCCAACAACAGCATCACGCTCAACAAGATTTACAAGGATGCCGGCATCAGACTCTCCTATTCCGATCTGCGTAACCGGGATATCGTGCCGAACTCAGGCATGAACCGCAGCACGTTCACGGTCCGCACCAACACCAAAATCGGGCGGAAGATCGACGTGGACGTAAAAGTAAACTACGTCTACGAGAAAGTGAACAACCGTCCCGCTCTGGCAGGGGACCGCAACAACGAGGGCAAGAACCTCTCCTCGCTGCCTTCGACTTACGACCTCTACCTGCTGCGGGACAACTATAAGGACGAGGAGGGAAAATACTACAACTGGAACGGCGACGTGAACCGGGTCAATCCCTACTGGATCATCAACGAGATGAGCAACACCTCCAAAAAGAACCGTCTGATCTCCTCGGCCAGCATCTCATACAAGATCACCGACAAGCTGAAATTCAAGCTCTCCGGAGGCGCCGACATCACCGAGTTCAGTTTCGAGGACTTCGCGCCGATCTCCACGCCGAGCCACGAATCGGGCTATCTGAAGACCCAGACCAACAGCAACCGCACGATCAACGCGGACGCGGTGCTCACCTACAGCACCAACTTGGGCAAAAACATGAGTCTGGTCGGAACGGCCGGATTGAACCTCTACCGTGTGGACAACTTCCAGACCACGATCACGGGCAAGGACATGGCCGAACCCGAAATCAAGAAAATCAACAGTTTCTCCGACAAGACGATCGTCGAATCGCCCTACCAGAGACAAATCAACTCGGCCTACGCCATGGTCAATCTGGGGTATAAGAATTTCGCCTATCTGGACGTCACCGTCAGGGCCGACAACACCTCCACGCTGATCAACAACACGTACGTGTATCCGTCGGTATCGGGCAGCTTCATCTTCTCCGAACTGTTACCGTCGAGCGTATCCAAAATCCTGTCGTTCGGCAAGGTGCGCGCTTCGTGGGCCGAGGTCGGCAATGACACCAGCCCCTATCAGATGTCGCTCAACTACGCACTTTATCCGCATCCGGTCGGCGGCGTATCGTCGGGTCAGATCTCCAACTCGACCGTACCCAACCGCGATCTCAAACCGACCCGGACCCGTTCGTGGGAGGTCGGCACCGAGCTCTACTTCCTGAACAAGCGCATCGTGCTCGACTTTACATACTACAGCCAGACCAGCCGCGACCAGATCCGCCACGTCAACACCTCCATCAGCACCGGCTATTCGACCGCCCTGCTCAATTCGGGCGTGCTCACCAACAAAGGCATCGAGATCAAGCTCAACACCATTCCCGTAAAGACCAAGAACTGGCAGTGGGATCTGGGCTTCAACTTCGCGCGCAACTCCAACAAGGTGCACTCGCTGGGCGAATCGCAGATGTACGAGGTGGAGAACGCCGAATGGGTAGGCGCAGCGGGCGTCCGCGTCATGGCCGTGGTGGGCGAAGAGCTGGGCACGATCATGGGCAAGGATTACAAACGCAACGAAAACGGCGACATCATCGTCGATCCGACCACCGGCATCCCCTCGGTCAGCGACAACTACACCGCGCTGGGAAACGCCCACTGGAAATTCACCGGCGGCATGTACACCAACGTCCGGTTCAAGAACTGGAACCTCAGCGCCATCTTCGACATCAAAGTCGGCGCGGACCTCTACACCTCGACCATGCGGGGCACCTACAGCTCCGGACGCTCCAAAAAGACGCTCAAAGGACGGGACGGCTGGTATCAGTCCGAAGAAGGACGCCTTGCCGCCGGACTCGAAACGGCAGCATGGAATCCTACGGGAGGCTATTTGGTGGATGGCGTAGTTCAGGTCAAAAACGACGACGGCACGATCAGCTGGGCGCCCAATACCCGCTACTGCAACCCGGAAAGCTACTGGAACTTCATCTCCAACAACATTCCCCAGTTCTTCGTGCTGGACAACTCCTACGTCAAGATCCGCGAAATGACGCTCAGCTACAGCTTCCCGCGGAGGATGATCGGAAAGGCGCTGGACGGACTGACCCTGTCGTTCGTAGCCCGAAACCCGCTGATCATCTTCAAGAACGTTCCGAACATCGACCCCGACTCCAACTACAACAACGGCAACGGAAAAGGAATCGAGTACGGCTCGCTGCCCTCGCGCCGCAGTTTCGGATTCAACATTAACCTCAAATTCTAATCAACATGAAACCAATCAATATACTGCTCATCTTATCGCTCCTGCTACTGGGTTCGTGCGTGGACAAGGATCTGAACAACGATCCTACCAAATCCGCCAACCTGAATCCGAACTTCCAGCTCACCGGCATCGAACTCAGGCAATGGGGCAGTATGGACATCGGCTCGATTTGCAACCGATACATGAGCCCGCTGACGCAACAGATGCAGGGCAACTGGGACGCCACCAATTACGGCGGCCAATACCGCAACGACGACAATCAGATCAAGTCTTTTTGTGGATTATTTCATAGGATTGCATAAAGTGTAATTGTACTGATAATCAGCATCTAACACGTTTTGTTGTTTGCAGGGAAATGCGTATATTTGCAGTGGTTTTCGTGCGAAAAGGTCACCTGAAGGTCACCAAAGAGAGCGAAATATCACTTG
>OGGS01001393.1_pt1 | contig 16948 bp, 15 predicted proteins | sample 1571281 | NCBI WGS metagenome assembly OGGS01 (sample SAMEA2582042, study PRJEB24529) | metagenome | biome: Human gut stool | place: China | collected 2011 | reverse complement strand
GTGTCGGGTCCTTGTTCTTGCTCTCACTCTCTTATTGCTTCTTCGGCCCCAGAAGCACCAGTCCGCTCACTGCGACAAGGCCGCCGAGAAGGGCGAGACCGGCACCCGCCTGACCGAAGGCGTCGCCGACCGCACCGACGAGGGGGCTGGCGGGGATCATGAGCAGACTGTAGGCCATGCTGTCCACGCTGATGAGCGTTGCGCGGCGGTCACTGGGGATCGCGTCGTTGAGCCGCTGCATACTGTGCAGGAACCAGACGGAGAGTGCCCCCTGTACGAGTACCGGCCCAGCGGCGCAGAGCAGCGCCGGGGCCGCGCCCGTCAGAAGCGTGCCTGTGCCGACGAGCAGCGCACAGCCGAAATAGAGCGCGCGCAGCCGTTTGGGGTGCAGGCGGCGGCCCAGCGATGCGCCCGCCATGCCCGCGGCCCCGGCCAGCAGACCCGGCAGGAACAGCCATTCCATGGCCCAGCCCTGCTCGGTCAGCCGCTGCTGGACGAACATCGAGGTCAGGTAGGACGGCAGCGAGATGACCGCGTCGGCCATGATAATGCGCCGCGCCGGTGTGCTGCTGCACAGGCAGTCGAGACTGTCCAAAATGTGCACACGCAGCCGGGCGGGCAATTCTTGTAAGATGTGCTTCTCGCGGGCGGCCTGTTCGTCGGTGACGACAGGTTCGGTCAGGTTGGCCGCGGCCAGGGCGGAGACGGCGCTGACCGCGGCGTCCGCAAGGTAGTAGCCCGCCGAGGTCAGCACCCCGGCCAGCAGGCTGGCCAGTGCGCCGAGGGCGGAGGCTAGCTTCATGAAGATTGACGCTTTGGCGTCAACTTTAATGTAGTCGCGCTCCCGTCCGGCGGCTTTCAGGCTGTCGGTCAGGGCGTTGGCGGCGTGCATGCCGTCCGGGCCGGAAGCGTACCACGCATCGCCCACAAAAATTTTGCCGCCGAGGTTCGTGCCGGTGGCAAGCACCACGCACTTGGCGGTGTACTCGCCGTGCAGCTGGGTGACAACGCCCTTTACGCGGCCATTTTCCACTTCCAGCGCCACCACCTCGGCCTGATGGATGGCCAGCCCCGGGGTCTGTTCCAGCGCGTGCTTCATGTATTCGTTGTAGCGGCGGCGGTCGGTCTGCACCCGCAGCGCGTGCACGGCGGGGCCTTTGCCCTTGTTCAGCATCCGGCTTTGCAAATAGGTGGCATCTGCCGCCAGACCCATCACGCCGCCCAGCGCATCCACCTCCCGCACCAGCGTGCCCTTGGCAGTGCCGCCGATGCTGGGGTTGCAGGGCATATTGCCGATGGCGTCCAGACTCATGGTAAAGACAGCCGTTTTTGCGCCCAGCACAGCAGCTGCATGGGCGGCTTCGATGCCCGCATGGCCGGTGCCGATGACGATGACATCATAATCTCCTAAGTGGTTCATATACTTTCGGGTTTCCTCTATCAAATGGTTTAGAATGCGCTCCGCTTCGCTCTGCGCATTTTCAGCGGAAAAATTATTTATAATTTCGCAAATCTGGAAAATCTGCGGATTTTCCAGATTTGCCTTTTCACCGGAGGGGTCGTAACGGAAAACGGCAGCTGCTGCGCTTGCTCCCCCTTGGGGGAGCTGTCGCGCAGCGACTGAGGGGCTATAAATGGAGAAGCGAAAAAAGCGTTAAAGCGATAGCGCCGACTGGCGCAGCGCTAGCTTTTTTGTGCTTCGACTTCTTCTTTAGGATTGTCAAGGGCGAGCAGCCCTTGGCCCGTTGCGGGGTGGGTGGAGTCCAGAGGTAGGGAGGGGGGAGTCGGAACACCCCTCCCTGCCTCTGGCCCAGCGGAGCGTCTTTGCACGCTGAAGGCAAGCAAAAACTTTCCCCGCGAAGCGCCACACTTTTCTGGTTCTCTTTTGGTGTCAAAAGAGAACATTCCCGCCCTTATTTCCCCACACAGAACCGCTCGAACACCTGTTCGATGACGGCTTCCGAGGCGTTTTCGCCGGTCAGGTCGCAGAGCGCATCCAGCGCATCATCCACGCAGACCGAAACGGCATCCAGGCCAAAGCCGCCTGCGGCGGCATCCAGTGCACCGGCTACGGCGTCCCGGGCGCGGAGGGCAGCGGAAAGCTGCCGCTGCCCGGACAGGCTGGCGGCGTGGGGGTCGATGCTGCCCGTGCCCAGCAGCCGCGCCACCGCAGCGGCGATGACCTTGCGGCTCCCCTCTTCCCGGCAGCAGACCGGCAACACCATGGCAAAATACGGGGCGATGAGCTCCGCATCGAACTGAGTGGGCTTGTCCTCCTTGTTCACAAGGGCGATGGCGGGGCGACCGGCGCAGCGCTGCGCCAGCGCCAAGTCCTCCCGGCTGGGCGGCTCGGAGCCGTCAAAGACAGCTAAAATCAACCCGGCTTCTTCCAGCTTTTTCCAGCTGCGGCGGATGCCCTCGGCTTCAATGGCGTCCTCGGTCTCCCGCAGACCGGCGGTATCAAAGAGGTTCAGCCGGATATCCCCCAGCTGCACCGCCTGCTCCACCACATCGCGGGTGGTGCCCGCCACCGGGGTGACGATGGCGCGGTCGAACCCTGCCAGCAGATTGAGCAAGGTAGACTTGCCCGCGTTGGGGCGTCCCACGATGGCGCAGTCCACGCCCTCGCGCAGCACCGCACCGGCATCGTAGCTGCGGATGAGGGCGTCCAGCTCTTGCTGCACTGCGCCCAGCACGGTGCGCAGATGGGCGAGGTCCAGCTCCGGCACATCCTCCTCCGGGAAGTCCACCCAAGCGGCAAGATGCGCCTGCAGGGCGGTCAGCTGGGCTTTCTGGGCGTTGATCTTTTTCGCCAGCGCACCGCCCAGCGCCGCGTTTGCCAGCGCTGCCCCCTGCCGCCCGTCTGCCGCAATCAAGTCCATGACCGCTTCGGCCTGCGTCAGACCCAGCTTGCCATTCAAAAAGGCACGGCGGGTGTACTCGCCGGGGGCGGCAGGCTGTGCACCGGCGGCAAGACAGGCTTCCACCAGCCGCCGCGCCACCGCACTGCCGCCATGGCAGGAAAGTTCCACCACATCCTCGCCGGTATAGCTGTGGGGCGCACGGAAAAACAGGGCCACGCCCTCGTCAAAGGCTTCTTCCCTGTCCACGAAATGCCCGAACAGCGCGGTGTAGCCCTTAGCTTCTTCCACCTTTTTTGCGGCGTTGGCCGGGCAGAACACCCGGGCAGCCACAGCGTAGCTCTCTGCGCCGGACAGGCGCACCACGGCAATGCCGCCCGCCCCGGGGGGCGTCGCGATGGCGGCAATGGTCGTTCCCTGCATACTGCATCCTTTCCGCGCACCGCCCTTTGCGGATGCGCTGCTCGTGCGCCCGGCACGGCAGACCCGCCGCAGCGCACACTTTCTGATTTTACAGCTTATTTTACCACGTTTTTGCGCAAAAAGATACACCCGCCGCGCGGTTTTTCCACATCTTCCAAAATGTTTGTGGAAAAAGAGATCGAAAATGGCGGGTGATGGGGAGACTTTCTGCTTGCCGCAAGCGCGCAGGGACGCTCCGCTGGGCCAGAGGCAGGGAGGGGTGTTCCGACTCCCCCCTCCCTACCTCTGGACTCCACCCACCCCGCAACGGGCCAAGGGCTGCTCGCCCTTGACAATCCTAAAGAAGAAGTCGAAGCACAAAAAAGCTAGCGCTGCGCCAGTCGGCGCTATCGCTTTAACGCTTTTTTCGCTTCTCCATTTATAGCCCCTCAGTCGCTGCGCGACAGCTCCCCCAAAGGGGAGCTGGCACGCCCGGAAACTTTCCCATTAAGCCTAATACTTTAGCAACGAGCTTTAGACCTTGGCTCTCCCTTCGGGAGAGCTGGCGCGGGAGCGCCTGAGAGGGTTTTAAAAATGCCCCTCAAAATCGCCCTCGATCTCGTAGGGCCAGCTTAAAATGCCGCCAAGGTCCCGCAGGTCGGTGTATCCAAGGCTTTCCAGCTTCTGCACGGCGTCGGCGCTGCGGCGTCCGGTGCGGCAGTACACCAGCCACAGGGCGTTTTTGTCCGGCAGCACCTCGGCGGCGCGGTCGATGACCTGCCCCAGCGGCAGCAGCTTTGCCCCCGGGATGTGCCCTACGGCGTATTCGTCCGGCTCGCGCACATCCACTGCGACAGCCTTGCCGGTATCCAGCAGACGGATGGCGTCTGCGGCGGTGATCTTTTCTGTCATACTCTCACTCCTCAAAGATAGGTTCTGTTCCATCCTATGATAACAGACCTTTTTTGTTTGCACAAGAGGTTTCTCCTTTGCAAAATCCGAGTAACGTGCTATACTATAAACTGCAACAAGGAGAGGACTACCATGAAATTTTCCACCAAGAGCCGCTACGCCCTGCGCCTGATGGCGGAGCTGGCGCGCTATGCGCCGGGCACCACCGTCAGCCTGAAGGAGATCAGCGAGCGGCAGAACCTGAGCCTGAAATATCTGGAGCAGATCGTCACCCCGCTGGCGCGGGTGGGGCTGGTCAAGAGCGAGCGGGGCAGTCAGGGCGGCTACCGCCTGACGAAAGACCCCGCCGACTACACCGCCGGCGAGATCCTGCGCGCCATCGAGGGCAGCGTAGCGCCCATTCCGTGCCTTGGCAGCGTGACCAACGAATGCCCCATGTCCGAGCAGTGCTTCACCCTGCCGTTCTGGACGGGGCTGGACGAGGTGATCAACCAGTATATCGACAGCGTCACGCTGGAGCAGCTGGCAAGCCAGCTGCCCGCGCTGGATTCCGCCGCGCAGGAGAGCTGCTGCAGCTGCGGCGGCACGAAAAATGAGAAATAAGTAAAAATAAGGCTTGACATTCCCCGTTGCATCGGCTATAATAATCAAGCATTCAGCGAATGTATATAGGGGTATAGCTCAGCTGGTAGAGCAGCGGTCTCCAAAACCGCGTGCCGTGAGTTCGAAACTTACTACCCCTGCCATGACGCACAGGTTCTTCGGAACTTGTGCGTTTTGTTTTTGTCGGAAGGGATTTCCTCGCAAGCTACTGCTGGTCTGCGCCCTCTCAGTCAAAGCCTGACGGCTTTGCCAGCTCTCCCAAAGGGAGAGCCAAGCCGGAAGGCTCATCACTAAAGTATAAAGTGCCACGAAGAGCTTTCCGGCAGTGCACTTGCCTCTCCCTTTGAGGAAAGACTTCCCCCGCTCCGGGGGAAGATGTCGCGCAGCGACAAAAGGGGGAGTGTGGCATCGCGCAGCGATGACGGAGAGGGCGAGCCCGCCAAAAAGCCGCTTATTATAATAAGAAGCGCAAAAACCACAACAGAAAGGAAACCATGCCATGTCGTTCCATGCAAAAGAGTTCGCGGGCAGCCACTGCGGCTGCCGTTACCAGCAGGATTACCGCCCTACCTTAGGGCGGGACGGCAAAAAGGAATCCGGCACGCTGGAGGTCATCAAGTTCTACTACGATGGCGCTATCCGCTTTGAGCAGCACTGCTACGGCGAGGCTGCCACCTTTGTGTTCGGCGTGTGGGCGTCCGGCATGGATGAGGACGGCACGCTGCACTGGGTACTGCCGGACCGCCGCAAGAGCTATTACGACGAGAGCTATCTGCCCAAAAAGCTGGACCGGGTGGACGAAGCCGGAAACCTGTACTTTGACGGCGGCATCTTCCCGTGGAAGCTGGCAGACGACTTTGCCGAGGATAAGCGCTGGGGCTACCCCAAGTGGAAGGTAGCGCTGGGCAAGCTGACCGGAAAAGGCAAAAAAGGTGACTGAATCACGAAAATCCAGTATTCATATTGACATACTAGGGAATGATATGGTATAACTTATCCGTTGAAAGGATTCCGCATCTGCACAGGGCATTCAAGGCTCCTGCAGACGCGTTCAATAAGAAAGGATCATTCCTATGGAAAACATGGAAAAAGTGGTTTATCTGGATAATGCTGCCACCACTCCCTGTGCTCCCGAGGCACTGGAAATGATGGTCAAAGCCCTGAGCGGTGCCTGCGGCAACCCCAGCAGCCATTACAGTGTGGGCTATGAGGCCAAGGAATTCGTGGACACCGGCCGTGCGCAGGTGGCAAAGGCCATCAATGCAAGTCCGGCTGAGCTCTTCTTTACCAGCTGCGGCTCCGAGGCCGACAACTGGGCCGTAAAGGGCACCGCCTTCACCAAGGCACGCCAGAACAAAAAGCACCTCATCACCAGCGCTTTTGAGCACCATGCCATCATGCACAGCATGGCTGCGCTGGAGCGCATGGGCTTTGAGGTCACCTATATCAAGCCCACCGCCGAGGGCTACATCCGCCCCGAGGACGTGGAAGCTGCCATCCGTCCCGATACCGCGCTGGTCAGCATTATGATGGCCAACAACGAGATCGGCACCATCCAGCCCATCAAGGAGATTGCCGAGGTCGCTCACAAGCACGGTGTCTGGATGCACACCGACGCGGTGCAGGCTGTGGGTGCCATCCCCGTGGATGTGAAGGAGCTGGGCGTGGATATGCTGTCCATGAGCGCCCACAAGTTCAATGGCCCCAAGGGCATGGGCGCACTGTACTGCCGCAAGGGCATCTGGCCCCAGAACCTGATCGACGGCGGCAGCCAGGAGGCCCGCCACCGCGCCGGCACCGAGAACGTGGCCGGTATCGCCGGTATGGGCAAGGCCCTGGAAATGGCCGTCGCCCATCTGGACGAGCGGATGGCCCACGAGAAAGAGTTGCGTGATTACGTCATCGACCGCGTGCTCAAGAACATCCCCGAGGCCCGCCTGAACGGCGGCCTGGAGCACCGTCTGCCTGGCAATGTGAACATCAGCTTCCCGGGCCTGGAGGGCGAGACCATCCTGCTGGATCTGGATATGCACAACATCTGCGCATCCACCGGCTCTGCCTGCAACTCCGACAGCCTGGACCCCAGCCATGTTCTGCTGAGCATCGGCGTGCCAGAGGAGATCGGCCACGGTTCCATGCGGTTCACCTTTGGCCCGCAGAATACCATGGAGGAAGCAAAATATCTGTGCGACGTGCTGGAGGAGGTCATTCCCCGCCGCCGTGCTATGAGTTGTATGTGGCTGCAGGGCCAGAACACCGCCCGTCATTTCAGCCTGAAGGGAGAAAACTAAGATGGCAAGTATGTATAGCGCAAAGGTCATGGAGCATTTCGCAAACCCGCACAATGTCGGCGAGATCCCCGATGCAAACGGCGTGGGTGAGGTCGGCAACCCCAAGTGTGGCGATATCATGCGCATGTACCTGAAGATCGAGAACAACGTGATCGTTGATGTCAAGTTCCTGACCTTTGGCTGCGGTGCCGCCATTGCCACCAGCAGCATGGCCACCGACCTCATCAAGGGCAAGACAATTGACGAGGCCCTGAAGCTGACCAACAAGGCCGTTGTGGAAGCTCTGGAGGGTCTGCCCCCCATCAAGGTGCACTGCTCCGTTCTGGCAGAGCAGGCCGTGAAGGCTGCCCTGTCTGACTACTACCGCCGTCAGGGCATCGATCCGGAACCCATTGTGGGCAAGCTGGAAGAAGACTGTGACCATTGCAGCGGTGAGAGCTGCAAGGTCTGAGCAGGATCCGCAGAATCATAAAAAGGGGTGGTTCCCGGTCGGGAACCACCCCTTTTTTGGTATCATACGGAACTGCGGTAAAAGTTCAGCGCAGATTCGCCTTCTGGATCAGGCTGCGGATATGGTGGGCCAGCATCTCGATGGCGGGGCCGTTTTCACCGCCATTGGGGATGATGATATCGGCGTTGCGCTTGCTGGGCTCCACAAAAGCCTCGTGCATGGGCTTGACGGTGGCGCGGTACTGGGCGATGACGCTGTCCAGAGAGCGGCCCCGCTCTTTGACATCCCGCAGGATGCGGCGGAGGATCCGCTCGTCCGCGTCGGTGTCCACATAGATCTTGTAATCGAACAGGCTGCACAGCTCCGGCTCAGCCAGGGGCAGAATGCCCTCCACGATGAGGACGGGGGCAGGCTCGATGTGCTGCACCTCGCTGCTGCGGTTGAGGTTGGCGTAATCGTACACGGGGCAGTCGATGGCGCGGCCCGCTTTCAGCTCCTTCAGGTGCTGGATGAGCAGGTCATTGTCGAACGCGTCCGGGTGGTCATAGTTCAGCTTGCAGCGCTCTGCAAAGGGCAGTTCATCGTGGCGCTTGTAGTAGCTGTCGTGGGAGATCAGACGCACCTCGTCCTCCCCGAACCGCTCCTTGAGCCGGTAAGCCAGCGTGGTCTTGCCGCTGCCCGAGCCGCCTGCGATGCCGATGATCAGATTGTTCATGTCCCAAAATCCTCCCGCCTGCCGATTCCGGTAGAAAAATCGGTCAGAATAAGCTATAATAGGTATATTGTTGGGGAACACCCCTGTTTCTCACTGCTTATGATATCACAAAACCACTGTTTTTGACAGAGTAAGAGGAAAATTGATGAAAAAGATCGTTCCGGCCCCGTATATCGACCAGACTGCCCGCTGGGTGAACGGCTGCGAGAGCATCAGCAGCGTGATGCTGCTGCAGGCCGTGGGCATTCCCATTGACCCGGATGTGTTCATTGAGCGCGACCTGCCCCACGCCCCCTACTGGGAACAGGAGGGCAGGCTCTACGGGCCTGACCCGATGTTCGTCTACCCCGGCGACCCCCACGACCACACCGGGTACGGCTGCTATGCCCCCTGCATCGTGCAGGCCTTGCAGAGCGCGTTGGAGCATGAAGGGGCGGCGGACCGGTTCGAGGTGCTGGACGTGAGCGGTGAGACCGCAGCGCAGCTGTGCCGGTTCATTGACGAGGGAATGCCGGTGGTGTTCTGGGCAACGCTGGATTTTACCCCGGTGCCCGAGGAGCAGGACCACTGGCTGCTGGCCGATGGTACCGACTTTGCCTGGAAGTGCCACGAGCACTGCCTGCTGCTGGTGGGCTACGATGAGGAAAACTACTGGTTCAATGACCCGTGGCATGACCACGGGGTCTGCGCCCAGCCCAAGGAGCTGGTGGAGCGCTGCCACGCGGCACAGGACTCCTATGCGGTGACCCTGCGGCGGAAATAAGAAAGGCGGAACATGAAAACAGAGAAACTAAAACAGAACGTCAAGGGCTATGTTCATCAGTTTGAGGACGGCGGCCTGCGGCTGCTGAGAAAGGGGCAGAAGGGCGTGATCCACGCCATCTTCAGCCGCTTTGGCCTGGTGCTGATCCTCCTGCTGCTGCAGGTGGGGCTGCTGTTCAGCATCTTCCGGTGGTTCGGCAACCTGTGGCCACATTACTTCGGCGGCAGTGTGGTCGTTACATCGGCCATGGTCATCTACCTGCTCAACAGCAAGATGGACAACAGCGCCAAGATCACCTGGATGGTGGTGATTGCCATTGCGCCGGTGGTGGGCATTCCGATGTTCTTCTATGTCAAGAGCAATTTCGGGCACAACATCCTGCGCAAACGGCTGCTGGATCTGGAGGATCAGCTGCGCGGCTGGCTGCCGCAGAGCCAAAAGGCCGTGGAGCAGCTGAAAGCGCTTGAACCCGGCGCGGCTTCGCTGGCAAAGTACCTGTATGGGCGGGGCGGCGGCTTTCCGGTGTATCAGAACACCGCCATGACCTATTTCCCCGGCGGCGAAGCAAAGTTTGAGGAACTGCTGCGCCAGCTGGAAACGGCAGAAGAATATATCTTTGTGGAGTATTTCATCATCGACGAGGGCCTGATGTGGGGCAAGATCCTGGAAGTGCTGGCCCGCAAGGCGCTGCAGGGCGTGGATGTCCGGGTGATGTACGACGGCACCTGTGAGTTCTCCACCCTGCCCCGCAATTACCCCCGGCTGCTGGAGAAGCTGAACATCCAGTGCAAGGTGTTCAGCCCGGTGCAGCCGTTCGTCTCCACCCACTATAATTACCGCGACCACCGGAAAATTCTTGTGATTGACGGGCGGGTCGGTTTTACCGGCGGCGTGAATCTTGCCGATGAGTACATCAACCACATCCAGAAGCATGGCCGCTGGAAGGATGCCGCCGTGATGCTGGAGGGCGAGGCGGTCCGTTCGCTGACGGCCCAGTTTTTGCAGATGTGGAGCATCCTGAAGGAGCCGGAATATGAGCAGTTCCTGACCCGGCCCATTCCGGTGCCGGAAAATGCAAAGGGCGTGGCGGCTCCCTACGGGGACTGTCCGCTGGACGGCGAGCGGGTGGGCGAGATGGTCTATATCGACCTGCTCAACCGGGCCAGGGATTACATCCACATTATGACCCCCTACCTTATCCTGGACGGCGAACTGGAGACCGCCCTGAAATTTGCCGCTGAACGGGGCGTGGATGTCCACCTGATCCTGCCCGGAAAGCCGGACAAGCAGTTCCCCTACGCACTGGCAAAGAGCCACTATTCGGCCCTGCTGGATTCGGGCGTGAAGATCAGCGAGTGGAGCCCCGGCTTTGTCCATGCCAAGGTATTCGTGGTGGACGGCAGGGAAGCGGTGGTGGGCACCATCAATCTGGACTACCGCAGCCTGTACCATCACTTTGAAGATGCCGTCTGGATGGTGGATGCCCCCTGCATCCGGGACATCGAGCAGGATTTCCAGCACACCTTGGAGCAGTGCCGCACGGTGGAAAATACCTCGGCCAGCATCTGGCAGAAGCAGTATCTGCTCCGTGCCGCCGGAATGCTGCTCAAGGTCATTGCACCGCTGCTGTAACAGCTGAATCACAGAACAACAGCCCCCTCAGGCTTATGGGCCGAGGGGGCTGTTGTTTTGTATGATCCTTATCTCGGGTAGCACAGCGCCAGCTTGGCATAAAAATCTTCCAGTGCAAAACGAACATCTAGATCGTGATAGACACGGATGGTTTTACGGTCGGAAGCTTCAGCATAGGTTAGGTTGGGCAGGAGCACAGGGGCCGGGCGGAGTGTCCAATGCCCCCGGAGTCCATTCTCCAGCAGGACAGCGGCGGTAGTGTTGTCGCCCAAAGTCCAATTGCCCCCGGTGCGCAGAGGAAAGCGGGGATTGTATTCGGAGGGGTACTCGTCCATCAGCTGCTGAAATAGATAGGCTCCCACTTCGCCGCAGGGCCGTACCCGAAGCGCCAATTCGGCAAGGGATACCTCGAATCTGGCGTAGACATCCTGTGGAATCTGCCAGACCGTAACAGCGCTGTCCAACAGGACACGGCAGGCGATGGGGTCTTGCTGAACATTGAATTCCGGTCGTCCGGCGGGATAGGGGCCGCCGCCGTTCCAGAGCACCGTCATGCGGGATGCGATCTCCGGGGCACGGTTCAGGGCGGCGGCAATGTTTGTCATAGCGCCCTGGGCCGCAATGTACAGGGGAGCCGGGTCATCCCGCAGAGCCTCCTGGATCAGAAACTCGACGGCTTCACAGTCGGGAGCATCCTCCGGGGAGGCGAGAGGGGCAGTACAACCATGAAGAACAGGAACATCGTCGATGTGTGCGGCGTTCAGCAGGCGGCATACCTCCTGGTAACTGCGTTCCATGCTGTGGGGCGGCAGACCCCTTTGGGTGGTTTTAACCTCGAAATGGGTGGCACAGATACCACGCACATCAAATTGCGGAGTGAGCAGATGGTGCAGGATGGCAAAGTCATCATCGCCTTCGTTTTTTGCATCGGTGTCAATGATGACCCGCACCCGGCAGGCCTCCGGCGGTGCAAATCCCAGCCGCGCAAGAAGTTCAGAGCGTTCCATGTGGTGTTACCTCAATTCAGTTTTACCAGAGCTTCGTTCAGTGCGGCCAGCTTTTCTTCATCGAACATTTTGTTGCTGTAGAATTGCAGGTCGTTCACCGAAATGCCCCGGGAGCCGGGCTCCTGCTGCACATATTGGGTCAGCTCCGGCAGCAGCTGCTGGATCAGGGCAGCGGACTGAGGAGTGTCCAGCAGGGTGCCGATCTTCATATCAAGACAGAATTCCTTGACCTCCTCCGGGGCGGGCACCAGCACGTCGTGGTTGAAGATGTGGTTCAGGAAGCCGAGTGCCATGCCCTGCCACACTGCGGATTCCGGGTTTTCCGGGTTTTGGGGATTGGCGATGTGGCGGCTGCCGGTGGAGAAGCCGTGGTCGCCGTAAGCAAAGATATGCATCTCATAGGGGATCTTCCGCTCAGCCAGCAGGGTGGCAAACTGCAGGGACTGTGTGGCGGGCACCAGATGGTCGCCCTGAGTGGCAAAAAGGAAGGTAGGGGGAGTCTGGTCATCCACCTGCTGTAGCAGGTCCGGCAGCTCCATGCCCAACGCCTTGCCCGGGACGCTGAACACAGCGTAGCCCAGCAGCATGGCCGCAGGACGGACCCGGCCCATAGTGCCCACCGAGGCGGCAAGATGCCCGCCGGCAGAGAAGCCTACCACGGCAATCTGCTCCGGGTCGATGTGGAGGTCACCTGCGTTCTGATGCAGGTAGTCCATGGCCTCCTGCGCTTCGGCAAAGGCGTTGGTATAGACCTCCTCCACCGGACAGTTCTGGGAGACGCTGTACCGCAGCACAAAGGCATTGTAGCCTGCGTTCAGGAAGGCCAGTGCTACAGGATCGGCTTCCCGGTCTGAGCAGAAGGCATAGGCTCCACCCGGAAAGATCAGGATCGCAGGGCAGCGGTCCAGAGCAGGCATTTCGGTGCAGGGATCCTGCAGGTAGCAGGTCAGCTGGGCATTGTGGGTCCCCATGGGGATCTGAGTGATTTTCATAGTTGGCTCCTTTTTCCTGTAGTAAAACGGGCCTTCGTACAGATAACCCCGAAAAGCAGGGGGGTCCCTGTGCGAAAGCCCAAAATCGATTTTGTTATTCTGATATCAATATAGCAGATAGCAGAAACACTGTCAAGGAGATTTACTGGTATTCCTTTTCCATTGAGAAGCCCCGGCCGCTGACTTCGGTCACGCGGCTGACGATGAGGAAACAGGCGGGGTCGATGGAATGGACCAGCTTTTCCAGCCGGGGCAGCTCCCGGTTGGAGATGACGCTGAGCAGCACCTCGCTGGGCTCGCCGGTGTAACCGCCCTCGCCGTGGAGCACGGTCACGCCGCGGTCGATCTCAGCCAGAATGGCGGTGCGGATCTCATCCGACCGGGTGCTGATGATCTTGACCTCGGTGCGGCTGTCGCCCAGCATCAGCATCTTGTCCATGACGATGGTGTGGGTGATGACCAGCACGATGCCGTAGAGCACCTGCTCCGGCTGGCTGAACGCTGCCTGTACCAGCAGGATGGCGATATCAAAGAGCATCATGGTGATGGACACCGGCCAGCGGAACCATTTCTGCAGCACCAGCGGGGGGATATCCATGCCGCCGGTGGAAGCGCCCGCCCGGATGACCATGCCCAGCGCAACGCCGATGCCCAGACCCGAGAAGATGGTGCAGAGGAAGATATCCTCAGTCAGCACCCGGCCGTCCAGCAGCCGCTCAAACAGCCCCAGAAAGGCGGGGCTCAGCACGCTGCTGGCAAGGGTGTTCAGTGCGAACTTCCTGCCCAGCACCGCCCAGCCCCACACCAGCATGGACATGTTGAAGAGGAAGAGGAAACCGGAGACGGAAAGCCCCGTCAGCCGCCCGAAGGCCAGCGCGATGCCGGTGGCACCGCCCGTGATGAGCCCGGCGGGCTCCAGAAACAGGGCCACCGCCAGCGAATACAGTGCGTTGCCCAGGATGATAGCCAGACTGTTCAGCAAAAGCTGCTGCCAGCGACGAGTAGATTTCATAGCAGTACCTCCCATACTATCCTTATAATACAGGAAAACTTCAAGAAAATCCACCCGATGCTGTTGCTTCCCATCAGAACAGCGGGATTGATGTGGCTGCCAAGGGCTCCCCCTTTGGGGGAGCTGGCGCAAAGCGCCTGAGAGGGCGAGGCCGTTACTCCTCGTCCAGCAGCCGCAGACCCGCCGTATCGGTCACGGGCAGGGAGAACACGATGGCTCCCGCCTTGGGGCCTGCCCCCTGCATGATGGCCTGCATGATCTGGTTTTTCAGGGTGGTGCGGGACACGATGAGCACCAGCTCCTTCTCGTTGACCAGCTCCACCCCCATAAAGTGGGCGGCCCCCTCCATGCCGGTGCCCTTTGCGTGGATGACGGTGCCGCCGCCAGCTCCGGCGGCGCGGGCCGCGTCCATGATGGAGCCGGTGTGGCCCTGATTGGCAATGACGAGCAGCAGCTCATAGCGGGTATCCTTCAAGGTGCTTTCCTCCTTCAGTGCAAAGGTCTGGTGTTCGGTCAGGAATTGCAGCGCCCGCTTGCCGCCGATGCTGCTGACCGGGATGATGAACGCGATGCCGGTGCCCGGCACATCGATGCGCATTTTGCGGCGCAGGTCTTTTTGCAGGCCGGGCCAGGTCTCGGCGGTGATCATGGCAAAGAGCACGGCCTTTTCGGTCTGCTCCAGCCCCAGGGTGGAAAGGGTCTCCCGCACCGCCGTGCCTGCACCCACCGTGCGCAGGCTGACCGTGATGCCGTGCTCCTCGTAAAGGGCCAGAAAGGCATCGGTGGAGTGGCGGTCGGTGATGGTGATGAGCCAGTATAAAGTATTCACAGCAGGACCTCCTTACAGCTCGATGATGGCATCATCCGGCAGGTCGGCAAAGGCCAGCGCGGCGGCGGGCACAGGCTGTGCCTGCCGGGCCCGGCGCTGCTTTAGCTGTGCCATCAGACCCATGAGCTGCACCGTGATGAGGGGGGTCATGGCGACCATGGCCACCACGCCGAAGGCATCGGTGACGATATTGCCGCCCACGGCCACACAGGCACCCTGCGCCAGCGGCAGCAGGAAGGTGGCCGTCATGGGGCCGGAAGCAACGCCGCCCGCGTCAAAGGCGATGGCGGTGTAGAGCTTGGGCACCACGAAGGAGATGCCGATGGCAAAGGCATAGCCCGGGATGAGGAACCACAGGATGGAGATGCCGGTGAGCACCCGCACCATGGCAAGGCCCACCGAGAGGGAAACGCCTGCCGAGAGGGCCGCGCCCATGGTGCCGGCAGAGATGGCACCGTCGGTCACTTCCTCGACCTGCTTGTTCAGCACATAGACGGCGGGCTCGGCCTTGACGATGAAGTAGCCGATGAGCATCCCGATGGGAACCAGCAGCCAGCGGAAGCTTTGGCCTGCCAGCACCTGACCCAGATAATTACCGGCTGGCATAAAACCGATGTTTGCGCCTGCGAGGAATAGCACAAGACCGAGATAAGTATAGGCAAGGCCCACGCCGATGCGGCCCAGCGTCCGCCGGTCGAGTTTGAGGGCCGCCAGCTGGAACACGCCGAACATGGCGATGATGGGCAGCAGGGAGGTGGCGATCTCCTTGATGTAGGTGGGCAGGCCCTCGTGGAAGAGCTGCCACAGCTCCACGGAATCGCTGACGTTGGGCAGGATGGGCGGAACGTAGGTACTGTCGCTGGCCTGGAACGCAATGCCCAGAATGAGCACCGCCAGAATGGGGCCGATGGAGCAGAGCGCCACCAGACCAAAGCTGTCGTCCGCGGCATGGCGGTCGGAACGGATGGCGGCCACGCCGACACCCAGCGCCATGATGAAGGGAACGGTGATGGGGCCGGTGGTCACGCCGCCGGAATCAAAGGCCACGGAAAGAAATTCCTTTGGCACAAAGGCGGCCAGCACAAAGATGAGCCCGTAGAACACCACCAGCAGCTTGGGCAGGGCAATGCCCACCAGCATACGCAGGAAGGCGACCACGAGGAACAGCCCCACGCCTGCCGCCACCGAGAGGATGAGGGTCATGTTGGGGATGGAGGGCACCTGATTGGCCAATACCTGTAAGTCAGGCTCCGAGATGGTGATGAGGAAGCCCAGCAGAAAGCCGACACCGATGATGAGCGGCACGCTCCGGCTTTTGGTGAGCATTGCGCCCACCCGCTCGCCCATGGGGCTCATGCTCATCTCCGCACCCAGCGTAAAGAACATGATGCCCACAATGATCATAGCCGCGCCCAGCAGGAAGCAGAGCAGGATGCTGGGGGAGACGGGAGCAATGGAGAAGCAGAGCACCAGCACGATGGCCACGATGGGCAGCACCGCCTGAAGCGCTTCCAATAATTTTTCCCGCAGTTTGGGGATGGATGCCTTGAGAATAATGTCCACCGACCTTTCGAGAAAATATTTCCGCAGTGTACAAAACATATGCAGATATATGAATAGTATACCGAAAAGCGGAAAAAGGGGTCAACTAAGAAACGGTAAAGATGGATAAATGAATGCAAAATTTACAAATTGGAAATCAAATGGAAACCGATGAGAAATAAAACGCCCGGCGGGACAGACCAGCCGGGCGGGAAAAGCATTATTTGACTTCCTGTTTGCCCAGAACGTCTGAGGTGGGGGTCTGGAAGGTGGGGATGTCGGCGTAGGGATCGGGGGTCGTATCTGCAGGCAGGCTCTTCATGTACTTGTCCATGGATTCGGCCACCTGCTTGGCAATGGCCACGGCCTCGACCACGGTACGGGCACCCATAACGGCATCGCCGCCGGCAAACACGCCCTCGCGGGTGGTGCTGCCGTCCTCGCTGACGGTCAGCAGGCCCTTCTGGTTGGTCTCGATGCCGGTGGTGGTCTTGACGAGGTTGCTCTCCGAGCCCTGGCTCACCGAGACGATGACACCGGTGTGGGGGTAGAAGGTCTCGCTGCCCTCCACCTGCACGAACTTGCCCTCTTCGTTCTTGACCGTGTCGCGGCAGATCAGGCCGTTTTCCCGGATCTCCACCGGGGCCTTGCAGAAGCGGAAGCCCACGCCCTCGAGCTTGGCATAGCTGACCTCGTACGCAGAGGCGCTGATGCAGCTCTCATCCCGGCGGGCATAGCAGGTGACATGGCGGGCACCGTTGCGGATGGCGGTGCGGGCGCAGTCCATGGCCGAGTTGCCCACGCCGATGACCGCAATGTCATCGCCCAGACGGAAGGCCTTGGAGTTGGCCAGATAGTCGATGCCAAAGGCCACATTGCCCAGGCTCTCGCCCTTGATGTGCATGGCGTTGGCCTTCCACAGACCGGCACCGATGA
>OGGS01001388.1_pt1 | contig 16982 bp, 24 predicted proteins | sample 1571281 | NCBI WGS metagenome assembly OGGS01 (sample SAMEA2582042, study PRJEB24529) | metagenome | biome: Human gut stool | place: China | collected 2011 | reverse complement strand
ATTACACTTAAAGAAGCGAAAGGAGTATTAACAATGAATGAACGCAACAACAAACTTGAACTTTTGGGCAGTGCGCCTATCCCCAAAGCTCTGATGGCTCTCGGCATACCGATTATGATTGGGATGTTGATCAATGCACTCTATAATCTGGTGGATGCCTATTTTGTGAGTGGCTTGGGCAAAAGTCAAATGGGTGCTATTTCTGTCGTATTTCCGTTGGGACAAGTCGTGGTTGGTTTAGGTCTTATGTTCGGTAACGGAGCCGCATCTTATCTGTCAAGACTATTGGGACGCGGAGATAAAGATACCGCCGATAAAGTGGCAAGCACCGCATTGTATAGCAGTATTCTGATTGGTGCTATTATCATCCTACTTTCTGCGATTTTCCTTAAACCAATTTTGGTAATGTTGGGCGCGACGGAAACAATTATGCCGTATGCCTTGACATACGCAAGAATTTATGTGCTGTCCTGTGTTTTCAATGTATTTAATGTAACAATGAACAATATTGTAAGTAGCGAGGGTGCAGCAAAAACGACCATGTGTGCCTTGCTATTGGGAGCCGTATTGAACATCGGATTAGACCCTCTTTTCATTTATACTTTGGACATGGAAGTAGAAGGTGCAGCAATCGCCACAGCAATTTCGCAAATGGTATCCACGCTTGTTTATCTTACCTATGTTCTGCGCAAAAAAAGCGTATTTTCGTTCAGCATAAAAGAGTTTTCTCCTACGAGGCAAATGATAACGGAAATTTTGAAAATTGGAGTTCCCACTTTGGTGTTCCAACTGCTAACAAGTCTTTCGATTGCGCTAATTAACCGCGCATCCAGCAATTATGGCGATTCGGTCATTGCAGGCATGGGGGCGGTTACGCGAGTTACTTCTATGGGAACTCTTGTTGTCTTTGGATTTCTGAAAGGGTTCCAGCCTATTGCTGGATTCAGCTATGGGGCAAAGAAGTTTGATCGCCTGCGCGAAGCAATCAAAACCTCAATCATTTGGTCTACAAGTTTCTGCTTAGTCGTAGGCTTGGTGATGGCCGTTTTTTCTACACAGATTATCTCTCAATTTACTGAGGAAGATACTCAAATGGTTTTAGCGGGTCAAAAATCACTGTTTGCAAATGGGATCACATTCATTCTTTTTGGTTTCTACACGGTTTACTCCTCTTTGTTCCTTGCCTTGGGTAAAGGTGCGGCAGGTTTCTTTTTGGGAGCATGTAGACAAGGTGTCTGCTTTGTTCCTGTCATTTTGCTGCTGCCTATGGTATGGGGAATGAACGGAATCCTATATGCCCAACCCATCGCAGATGTAATTTCCGTAGTAATCACTGTATTTATGGCGTTACACCTTCATCGGGAATTGTCTATGGCTGAAAAACAGGCTATGTCCAATTCGGAAATATAAGGTACTTCTCCTTGACTTTTACTATCAACAATAGTACTATTGATAATAGTAAAAGTTGGAGGTGTAGTTATGTCGTCAATCGATTTAGTCATACTTGGTATTGTATTGGAAAAACCGCAAAGCGCTTATGATATTCAAAAAGATGTGGAGTACCACCATTTTCCACGATGGACAAAAATAAGCGTACCTTCTATTTATCGTAAGGTTCTCCAGTTGAGTGAGAAAGGTTATTTGCATAGCAATATTGTCAAGGGCGATAAGTTTGCAGATAAGGCCATTTATTCTATTACTGACCAGGGCAGAGCATATTTTAAGGAACTGATGGCCGCTTGCGCCGCTGGTCCAGTCCCCCTGCTATTCGATTTCAATGTGGTCATTACCAATCTGAACAAGATGGACAAAGCCGAAGCGTTGGAGCTGGTTTCGACTTTGCGCCGGAGCATACAATCCTCGGTTGAAGCTAACGAGGGCTATGCGCGGGAATTTGCAGACATTCCTTTGGTTGGGAGAACGATTTTTGAGCAGCAGCAGCTTCTCTATCGAGCCCTTATGGAATGGCTGGATCACTTTGAAGGACAGTTCTTAAAAGAATGAGCACGGCCTTCAAAAGTAGTTTGACCATCCTGTTTGAAGCTCCATTTTGGATCGGTCTATATGAAAGAACGGATAGCGGTAAATACGAGGTGTGTAAAATCACTTTTGGTTCAGAACCCAAAGACTATGAGGTCTATGAGTTTCTGCTGAAGAATTGGCATAAGTTGAAATTCAGTCCCCCAATCCAGGCTGAAGTATTCATAGAGCGAAAACTCAATCCCAAACGAATGCAGCGCGAAATTCAAAGTCAACTGCAAGATAAAGGCATTGGCACAAAGGCACAGAAGGCGTTGAAACTTCAGCATGAGCAATGTAAGCTGGAACGGAAAACCAAGAGCCGTGAGCAGAAAGAGGCGGAGAAAGACCGTCAGTTTGCCATACGGCAGGAAAAGAAGAAAGCCAAGCACAGAGGAAGATAACATGAAGATAGAATGGATTTTATGCCCCTTTTGCGGCAGCAAAACACGATTGAAAATCCGCGATGACACAGTCCTGGAAAACTTTCTGCTATATTGCCCTAAATGTAAACATGAAACCTTGATTGCGGTAAGACAACTGAATCTATCCATCATACAAGAGCCAGACGCTAAGACGCAGAGCCGATAACACCGAGGAAAAACCTCATAGGTTATCGGCTCTGTTTTTATATCCTCTATGATCTGCCCGGCGGCAGAAAAGAAAAAAACCGCCGCGGGGCAGACGGCTTTCTGTGCGCAAAAAAGCACTTGATTCACGGCGGTTCGATTCGAGCCGCCGTTTTTCTTTGTGCAGACAGCTCACACGGCGGCATAAAAGGAGGATGCCGCCATGATGCGCCGGATGCTGTCACCGCCTGATCTGACAAGGGTTAGCCGCTCAAAAAAAGCTCGTTACAGTCGGCGGAGATGTTCGGCCATAAGTATGAACTATACCATGTAAATAAACTTCATATTACTCGCTATTGCGTCCGGTGGGTCTGTGACCTGCCGGGCGCTTTTTGTCGTTTCCTGCGGTCGGGATGGCTGGCCATTGCTTTTCTCAAATTTTCTTCAAAAAGGAGGCGTTTAGCGGGCAGAACACGCTCTCGCAGGATTGGTAGTAGCGGAAAGGGAGAGAACCACCTGATCCCCCCATGGAAAGGGGGTGAAACTGATGGAATCTAACCCCCGCGACTATGGCGAGCAATGCCGGTTCGATGCTTTTTGCAAGAAGGTATTGCGAAACGAGGCCAGAGCCTACCTGCGGAACATGAAACGCCAAAGAGAGCGTGAAGCCTTCTTTAGCGACTTGTCCCAGACGGAACTGGACAAGCTCTGCGTCGTAGATTGTTACCCCAGCGACAGCATTGTGTTCTCGTCGCACGGCTACGATCTACATATCGACAACGAGCTTGTGGCCGAGGCTTTCTCCGCTTTGCCGCAGACGGAGCAGAGCATTTTGATTTTGCACTGCACTCTGGACCTGGCAGACGGTGAGATCGGCAATCTCGTTGGGATGTCCCGGAGCGCCGTTCAGCGGCACCGGACGAGGGCGCTGCAGGAACTGCGCGAAGCATTGTCGGCGCTGATGCCGAAAGGAGGCTGAGGAAGATGACAGAGCCCATCCACAAGGGAAAGGACCTGCCGCCCGTTTGGGTGATCCACGCGGCCTCCAGTGGTGACAGCGAGGCCATGGAGCAAGTGCTACGGTACTACGACGACTATATGAGCCGCCTGTGTACCCGTACCCTCTATGACAAGGACGGAACGCCTCATGTGTGCGTGGATACCCACATGAAGCGCTGTCTGGAAATCCGACTGATCCGGGCCGTGATGCGCGCCTAATCCTTTCAGTCCTGGCAGAATGCAATCGGCTTACCCTTTCCTCTTTTGCCAATGCCGGGGACTGAACCCACCTTGACAAAGAAAGCCTGCGGGCAGCATAAGGCAGACGGATACGATCTGTCTGTGTGGAGCCGGTCGGCCGGTGCGCCATGACCCTGTTGCAAGTCCGCAGGACGGGACCCCTACCAAACAGGTGAGCGACAAAACCAGGCCGCGAAACAGGTGTGGCAGCCTGTGGGCGAGGATGCACAGACAGGATAATGAGACTCCCGCGTTGAACGCCCTCAAAGCATTGCGCGGCGCACCCATCAGCATGGGCCGGGGTGAGATTCCCGTGGAGCTGCTTGCCGGCAGCCATCCGTTTTTTGCCTCTTTTATTTTCAGATAAATCTTCTGCTTTTCTGTTTACGGATAATTCGTAAACTTTCCATTAGCAGCAGACAAACCCGAAACGGCGCGGTACAATGAGGGTGGAAGTTATGAATGAACACCCTTTTGCGTGCCGTTTCTGACTGGAAAGGAGGCTGCTGTGTCAGAGATTCAGAACGGTACGGAGAAAAGGCCTTTGGAGTGCCGCACCTATACGGTCAATGACATTGCCATGATTTTAGGTGTCAGCCAAGCACGGGCATATAGCCTTGTGCGTGAGGACCTTTTCAAAAGCGTACGAATTGGTAACGCCATACGAATTCCCAAGCGGTCGTTTGACAAGTGGCTGGAGCCGCTTGATCTGTGACACAAGAAAGGAAGGTTCGTTATGGCATCCATCATCAAGAGAAAGAAAAACTATTCTATTGTTTATACCTATGTGGACGAGAATGGCGAGACCAAGCAGAAATGGGAAACCCGCACTTCCTATCAGGAGGCATTGAAGCGCAAGGCGGAGATCGAGAGTCAGAAAAGCTCCAACTCCTTCCTTCCGCCCACCAATCAGAATATTGCGGAGTTCCTGTCCGACTTCGTTTCACTCTACGGCGAAAAGCGGTGGGGCGTATCCATGTATGACAGCCAAAACTCGCTGATTGCCAACTACATCAACCCCATCATCGGGGATATGAAAGTGCAGGACATCACCACGCGGGTGGTGGACAAGTACATCCAGACTTTGCAGAAAACCCCTGCGGTGAACACCGGGACACACCACGCCAAAACGGAGTTTGTCACCAACGCTACCATCGAGAAGATCATCAAACTTCTCCGCTGTGCCTTCAAGCAGGCGGTTCGGTGGGAGCTGGTTGCCAAGAACCCCTTTGACAATGTGGTGCTGCCCAAAGTGGAATACAAGAAGCGGGACATCTGGACCGCCGATATGATCCGCACCGCCCTGGATCAGTGTACGGACAGCAAGCTCTATGTAGCAATGAACCTGGCCTTTGCCTGTTCGCTGCGCATGGGTGAGATTCTGGGGCTGACCTGGAGCAATGTCCACATCTCCGACGAGGACATCGCCGCTGACAACGCCTATGTCTACATCGACAAGGAGCTGGCGCGGGCCTCCAAGCGGGCCATTGAGATGCTGGGGCAGAAGGATGTCTACCACATCTTTACGCCGCTGTTTCCCAACACCAGCACAAGAGTGATCTTGAAAAAGCCCAAGACCGATTCCAGTATCCGCAAGGTGTGGCTGCCCAAGACTCTGGCTTATATCCTGCGGGAATGGAAATCCGCGCAGGACGAGCTGCGAGCACTGCTCCGTGACGAGTATCAGGACTACGACCTGGTGGTGGCGCTGCCCAATGGGCGCCCCTGCGAGGACCGCATCATCCTGAAGGAGTTTGAGAAGCTGCGGGAAAAGGCAGGGCTGCCCAGAGTGGTCTTTCATTCCCTCCGTCATTCCAGCACCACCTACAAGCTGAAACTGAACCACGGCGACCTGAAGGCCACCCAGGGTGACACGGGCCATGCGGAGATCGACATGATCACCAGCGTGTATGCGCATATCCTGGATGAGGACCGCAAGATCAACGCCCAGAAGTTCGAGAGCGCCTTCTACGCAAATCCCAACCTGCGCGCAGTTCGTCCCCCGGAGGAGCCGAAGGAACCGGCACCGGCGATGCTCGATCTGGAGGCCCTGGTGGAACAGCTTCGCAAGTCGCCGGAACTGGCCAACACACTGGCCGCATTGCTGGCGTCGGCCCCATCCGGAAAATAGTTCGGAAAAATCGTGTTAGCAAATCCCCGATTTTCATTAGCAAACCCGGAAAAAATGTTCGAAGCCAATTAGCAGGGATGCAACGGAAAATGTATAAAATCGTTCCGGTAGAGTAGCAAGAATGCTCTGAAAAAAAGATAACAAAAAACCGCTGCAAACCATCGAAAAACGGCTTACAGCGGTCATTTTTGGCACCCCCGGCTGGGTTCGAACCAGTGGCCTGTCGCTTAGGAGTATGGCGTGCCGCTTGGTACATCGTCCGTTTCATAATTTGCCTTGTTGTTTTATCCGAAATTGTATTGCCTGGTAACTGGTCAACCTGCACAAAAACCTCTGTGATGCCGCCTCGTGACGGGGCGTTCAGAAGGTCAAATTAGCAAATTCTTAGCAGGGAGCGTGCCTGTGAGGGCCTTTTCCGTCAGGGATACCGGGCAGGTATGGGCAAAACGCCGACAAGAAACAGGAGGCAGATTATGAGTGTATCGGGCGAAAAGCAGACGCCGAAAAACAGGACCTACACCGTGGAGAACATAGCCGCTATTCTCGGCATTGGAAAATCCTCTGCTTATAAGCTGGCAAACTCCGGCGAGTTCCAGACGATCCGGATTGGAAACATGATCCGCATTTCCAGAAAATCTTTTGAAGATTGGCTGGGGATGGAGGACAACGAGGAGTAAGTAATGAGCAACTGAATACAGACCGGCCATCTGCCGGGGCAACGCCATGGGTAACACAAACCTGTGGCGTTTTTTTATGCCCTGCCGAGGGTGCATGAAACTGTATGAATACGGGTGGGAAATTCCCTGTTTTTTCGCCTGTGAGCGGCGCAAACGAGGTCGCCCATATTCTTTCCCTCATGGGAGGCGGGACGGTAATACAGGGGCAAAAATCCACCGAAACAAACACTTTTCAAAACCGAAGGAAGGAGGTATCCAACATGGCGGTATTCCGCATTGAGAAAACCCGTGATTATCCGGTGATGTCCAACCATCACCTGCGGGATACGGGCCTGTCGCTGAAATCCAAGGGGCTGCTCTCCATGATGCTGTCCTTGCCGGAGGACTGGAACTACACCACTAGGGGCCTGGCCAAAATCTGCAAGGAGGGCACGGACAGCATCGGCTCCGCCCTGAAGGAGCTGGAGCGTGCCGGGTACATAGTCCGCAACCGCCTCCGGGACAGCAAGGGTAAAATCGTGGATGTGGAGTATGTCATCTACGAAACTCCCCATCCCCCGGACACGGGCCAGCCGTGTGAGGACGAGCCGGATACGGCTTGTCCAGATACGGAAAACCCGGATATGGATAACCCATGTCTGGAAAACCGGCCGCAATTAAATAAAGAGAAAAGAAATCCTGAAGAACAAAATACTGATTCATCAAGTACGGAAGGATCAAATCCTATCCAATCAAGCCCCCAAACCCCCGCAGGGGGCAGCCGGACCGGACGGGACTGGATGCGGGAGCGAGAGAGCTATCGGGAACTGATTTTGGAGAATATCGAGTATGACTATCTATGCCGGGATGACCGGCTGGACCGGGATATGCTGAACGAGCTGGTGGAGCTTATGGTGGATACCGTTTGTTCCCACAGGGAGACGATCCGCATTGCCGGGGACGACTATCCGGCGGAGGTGGTCAAATCCCGGTTCCTGAAGCTGAACAGTTCTCACATCGAGTATGTGTTGGACCGTATGCGGGAGAACACCACCTATGTCCGCAACATCAAGAAATATCTGCTGGCTGCCCTGTATAACGCCCCGGCCACCATCGACAGCTACTATGCGTCCCTGGTGAACCACGACCTGTACGGCAGCGGAGAAAGGAGATGATAGGTCATGCAGGAAGAAGTCACCCAGCGCACCGTTGCCCTCTGTGTGGAGGCTACCAAGCTCTCCGCCGGGATGCTGCAACAGGCCATGAAAAAAGTGCTGGACGAGATGCAGAAAGGAGTGACCGGCCACAAAACCAAGCTGCACCACGGTAAGCAGACCCTCCGGCAGCTTATGAAGCACAACACCGGCGTTTCCAACATCGAGATCACCGACCGGAACATCCGGGCCTTTTCCGCCACCGCCAAGAAGTACGGCATTGACTTCGCACTGAAAAAGGACACCAGCAGCGAGATACCCCGCTACCTGGTGTTTTTCAAGGGGCGGGATGCCGACGTCATCACGGCGGCTTTTCGGGAGTTTTCCGCAAAGAACCTGGAGAAAGAGAAAAAGCCCTCCATCCGCAAGGAGCTGGAGCAGGCGAAACAGCAGTCCAAAGCCCAGCACCGCCAGCGGGAGAAGGTCAAGACCAAAGACCGGGGTGTGGAATTATGACGGTTGATTTGAAGAAGGTTCTCATCCTCAACCTTCCGTATCTGCTGTTCGTGTATCTCTTTGATAAGCTCTGCCAGGCGGTGCGCCTTGCGCCCGGTCTTGACGCCTCTGAAAAGTTCCTGCATTTGAGCCAGGGCTTTACGGAGGCGTTTTCTTCTGGGCTGCCAAGTCTGCATCCGCTGGACCTGCTGGCGGGTATCGCCGGGGCGGTCATTGTTCGGCTGGCGGTGTATGCCAAGAGCAAGAATACAAAGAAATATCGCAAGGGCATTGAGTACGGCAGCGCACGATGGGGCACGGCGGCCGATATTGCCCCCTATGTCGATCCGGTTCCCGACTGGAACATTCCTTTGACCCAGACGGAAAAGCTCACCATGTCCAGCCGCCCGAAAAATCCCAAGTACGCCCGGAACAAAAACATCCTGGTCATCGGCGGCAGCGGCAGCGGCAAGACTCGTTTCTTCGTTAAGCCCTCCCTCATGCAGATGCACAGTTCCTATGTGGTGACCGATCCCACTGGTAATTTACAATAAGGATAAAGGGAGCGCGCACCCTCAAGAAAGGAGGTTACACCCCATGAAGAAACAGCCGGACAAGGGAAAAATCACAGCCCTGTACGAGCGTCTTTCCCATGACGATGAGCGAGCCGGGGAAAGCGTGTCGATAGAAAACCAAAAGCGCATTTTGGAGGACTACGCCCAAAAGAACGGCTTTACGAATATCCGGCACTTCACCGATGACGGAGTGCGGGGAACGACTTTCAAGCGTCCGGGGCTGGACGCTATGCTGGAAGAAATCCGGGCGGGAAATGTGGCTACGGTCATTATCAAAGACCAAAGCAGGATTGGCCGTGATGTTGTCGAAGTGGGGCTTTTGAAGCGCACCTTTGACGAGTACCATGTACGCTTTATTGCGGCAAATGACAACCTTGATACCGCCAACGGCTTTGATATAATGTCCATTTTCCGAGATGTGATAAACGAGTGGTATGTTGCCGACACCAGCCGGAAAATCAAGACCGTTTTCAAGTCGAGAATGGAAAAGGGCTTGCGCTGCTCCGGCAGCGTCAGCTATGGCTACCTTGCGTCCAAGGAGAACAAGGGCGAATGGGTAATCGACGAGGAAGCCGCCGCCGTTGTGCGCCGTATCTTCCACAGCGTTGTTGCCGGGGAGAGTATCGCCAGCATAGCAAGGGCACTCCGCGCCGAGAAAATCCCTATCCCGTCCGAGCATTGGAAGCGGATAGGCGCACCCGTCCGGTCGGCGAAGTACACAGACCCCTACGCATGGTCAACAACAACTATCAGCTATATCCTCAAACGCCCGGAGTACACAGGGCGCAAGGTTTTAGGGAAAACCGTCTGCGAGAACTACAAGACCAAAAGCACCCGCAAGACCGCGCCGGAGGAACAGTATATTTTTGACGGGGAAATCCCCGCCATTGTGGACGAGGAAACATGGAACACCGTCCAGCGGCTTATGGGAACAAAACGCCGCGCCCCCAAGCGGCAGAACACCCCAAACCGCTTGACCGGGCTTCTCTACTGCGCCGACTGCGGCGCGAAGCTGACCCACCGCAGCAGCCTTGTGCAAGGCAAGTATCTGGACGACGCTTTTGTGTGTTCCAGCTACCGCCAGCTTACCCGCGACTGCACCATGCACTATATCCCCACCGCGAAAATGGAAGCCGCCATTCTTGCCGCAATCCAGCGCGTGAGCTGGTATGTACGGCACAATGAAGCGGAGTTTATCGAGCGTGTGCGGAAAGCCACCGACCAGCACCAAGAAAATGCCGTCAAGGAGTACCGGCAGAAAGTGAGCAAGGCGCAGCGGCGGTATAAGGAGCTGGACGGGCTTGTAAAAAAGCTGTACGAGGGAAACGCCACAGGCAAGATGATATAATTTATTCATACGGGAGTAATTAAATCGGAGGTATCAATTTGTCCCATCATCGGAATTGGTGCAATCGAATCGCAATCTGTAATAAAAGCCATACCGTGAGATCCCAGCAGGATCTTTCGGTATGGCTTTTGCGTTTTCTACGCTGTACGAAATCGGCATCCTTGCATAGATGACCATGAATATTCTAAAATAGAGATGACTTAATTCAGGAGGTCAGACCATGCGAACATTTGAAGAAGTATTGACCCACTTCCATAGCTTTTTAGAGTCTGCGACCTATTTGGACGTTGTTCCATGCCGCTGGGGATATGTAAGGCTTTTTAATGAGGGCGACCCTATCAATTTCAATGCAATTCTTTGCCGTACACCACAAGAACTATATACGGCATTGGAAAATGATTTGGAAACAGAGATTCAGGTCAGCTTGGGAATCGACTGAATTGGTATAAAATTGGTTTGCTTTTGGGTTCGTTTTGGTATAGTGACTTTGAAAAATGTGCTATACTGTACCACAAGCAAAACATTTTCAGGGATTTTCAATCTTACTGTAAAACTCTGTCAGATGCTTTGCCAGTGTGCGGGTCGAGTCCATTAAGGTTTCCCGCACTGCTTCTGGACAGGAAAGATAGATTAGATTGAACTCTTTTAATTCTATTTCCGTCTTGTCCATCCCCGGAGTGATCAGCGCATCAAGCGAAATCGGCAGAACACGAGCAATCGCCAAAAGAATTTCGTAAGACGGATTCATGCTGCCTTTTTCAATGTTGGCGATATGCTTCGTTGAAACATGGCAGCGTTCAGCAAGCTGTTCTTGGGTTAAACCTGCCAGCTTGCGCTCCTTGCGAACCTTTTCTCCAAGTACTTTCAAGTCAGAATTCGGCATCATCGTTCACCTCAATAGTATTGTATCGTTCTGGTGAATGACGCGGTATAACCTTGTATTTCCTGTGAGAAGGAAGTATAATGCCGATTTTTGCGTTTCCCGGTCGAGTTATAAAAAAACGGTAACTCGTCCGGGCGATTCTACGCGCCATCCGATCACAGTTGCCGTTTGTGGAGGTAACTGTGATTTTTTATTGGGGTAACGCATCAAAAAAAGCCTGTCTGCTGCCGTAGACCAGAATGCCAACAAACCGGCACAATCGTTCTGCTCTACCATCCACAATCGTGCTGATATGCTATATTGCGCCAGCTTCCCGCTATGGGAGGCTGGCGTTTTTGCGCTTTTGGAGCCAAAGTGCCGCAGTCCGCCAGTTTTCCTTGTCCGAATGACCACTTTACAAGAAGATAACTGGAGGATTATTGATAATGAAATCGACCTATTTGCTTCCGTGGTTCAAGATGACCACATGGTACTTCCGACTGTCTCGATTGCTGGAAGTTTCCAACATCAAAAAGCGCACCAAAAATCATGGTGCAGATGCCGACCGTATTTTCATGTTGGTGAAAAATCATGTACTGGCCGTATCCGGCATGGGAGATGAAGCTCCGCCCACTCTCGGCGGAAGAAACGGAGGGAGTGATGTATTATGATCCTGCTGCAACGGGTGAACGAATCCAAAACCTCCGAAAAGACCGTGAAGTGACACAAGAACAGCTTGCCATTGACCTGAACATCAGCGACCGCTATATGAGAAATCTGGAGAAGGGTGAGAAAGTTCCGTCTGTTGACCTTTTTGTGGAGCTGCGGGAGCGGTTCGGCTCCTCGCTGGACTACATCGTTTTGGGTGTGTCTGCATCCCAGCGGGAACAAGAGCTGCAAGATCAGCTGCAAATGCTCCGCAAAGAACTGAAAGAAATGCAGCGGCGGATTCTTGTTATGCTGGAAATGCTGGGCGAATCTGCTTGATCAAACGCTTTACTGTTCTGAACCGGAACGATTGGTTCCGGTGAAAATGGCAAAACCGGAACTACTGGTTCCTAACGAGAACTTCAGTTTTCAAGTACACTATGGTCACAGCAAGGGCAGCCCCCCTAACAGGGGACGACAAACCCGAAACTGTACCGTGTACCTTGAAAATTGAAGAAGCAGCTTTTCGGCACTTCCAGACAATGATACTTCCGTAATTCGCGGCCCGGTCAGAAAGCAGACGGGGTGGCTGAGATGCCAATGGAGCGGTGCAAATCCGCCGCCGAAAAGTTCCCACCTCCGGGGTGTCGAGGACAAATAGGAGAAAAACAGTATTTTTCAAACCACTAGTTGAGGATTTCTCGGCTGGTGGTTTTACATTTCCCATCAAAATACCGATATGGAGGAAATCTATATGAGTCGATTTTATAACAACTGCGTAGACGAAGCCAGCTTGACTACCCTCTGCCCGATTTGTCTGGATTCCTTTCAGGGGGCAAAGGGCGTTCGCGTCCGGCGCGCAGACCCTAAGCAGAAGATCAAGGATGTCTGCACCTACTGCCAGATTCGCTATGGTTTCGATTATTATGTACAGCCCGATAAGAACGCTGGGCAGTATGTGAAGCGAGGCCATTTCGATGATGAATCTGAATGCGCTTAAAATCGACCCGGAGTTTCAGGGCAAGATCCCGCCCCTGAATTTTGAAGAAGAACAACAGCTTGAGCAGAACATTCTCCACGAAGGGCGGCTGCTGAATCCCATTATCATCTGGAATGGCTTTATTCTGGACGGGCATACCCGCTACCGCATCCTGCGGAAGCATCCGTTCATTGCCTTTCAGATACAGGAAATCAAGCTGGACAATCGCTATGCAGCTCTCTCATGGATCTGCCAGAACCAGCTTGGGCGCAGAAATCTTGACCCGGAGCGGAAGAAGTTCCTGATGGGTAAGCTGTACGAATCCGAAAAGCTGGCACGGGGCGGCTCCAAAGAGCGAGCACACGATGAGAACGGACGGTTTACCTCAATAGCTCAAAATGATCCATTGAGAGCAAAGCCGCTCTCCACCTGTGAGCGTATTGCTGCCCAGAACGGTGTGGGACCAGCCACCGTAAAACGAGCAGAAAAATATGCCAAAGGCGTAGACGCTGCGGAAGATGCAGTCCCCGGTGCAAGAGAAGAAATCCTGACCGGGCGCATCAAGGCAACGGATGCAGAAATCACCGCCCTGGCAAAAACGCCAAAAGCAGAAATTCCTGCTGCTCTTGCAGAATTGCGGAAGCCAAAGCAGGAACGTCAGCCCCGAAAAGCCGAAACATCTTCTTCAAAACAAACGCTTTCTGAAATCAGCAAAAGCATCCAAGGGCATCAACGCCAGCTTACTGCCGAAGAAAGAACCTTTCTGAAAGCATCCATTGACAACCGCTATCAGGAACGAGCCGTTGCAAACGGCTCCCTGATGATGTGCGAGGTACAGGGTGCCAAAGAGGACTTTATTCGCCGCTGGAATACGATTTTCAAAGAATACCCGGATGTTTTTGAAGATTCGGACTGCCGCAAGATCATTTATGACTTGACCGAAGATGCCGTACAGTATCTTCTGAAAATAAAGGAGAAAACGCTATGATGCTTTCTAACCTGAACCTTTCCAGCCTGCCGGAGTGCAACTTCGAGGTGCGGTACGTTGACAGCGTTCTGCTGAACCCCTGCGCCGAATATCAGCGGCTGCTCCGCATGGGCAAGGTTGCAAAAATTGCAGCAAACTTTTCGGAGTACATCGCCAATGAGCCGAAAGTCAGCTACCGGGATGGCCGCTACTTCGTCTTTGATGGTCAGAACACCATTGAGGCACGGAAAACGTGCAACGGTGGGCGTAACCTCCCGATTCGCTGCAAGGTCTTCTACGGCCTTTCTAAAGAGCATGAAGCTCTGCTGTTTGCTGTGCAGACAGGCATTTCCAGCGAACTGACCGCGGGTGAACAGCTTCGTGCCAAACTGGTGGCACACGAAGAAAACGCCTGCGATTTTGTTTCGGTAACGGAGGACACAGGTGTCCGCTTTGCACTGGATGGGATTCGTGCCCCGTGGAAAATCTACTGCATCCGCTCGGCTTACTACATCTACAAGAGTTATGGCGCTGCCCTTTACCGGGAAATGCTGAGTATCCTTGTGGATGCGTGGGGCGGCGATTCGGATTCGTTCCTGTCTGGCATCCTGCATGGCATGGCTCGTTTTCTGGCTCTGTATCAGGGCGAATACAGCCGGGAACGGCTGATTCTCCGGCTGCGCACAGTGCATCCCAAGACCATCACCCGGTTGGCACAAAACGACACTGGCAATGTGGCAGACCGCCACATGAAACAGATCCTGTCCATCTACAACGGTGCTGGCCGTACCCACAATTTGCCCTGCAAGCGGTGATGAACATGATCCCAGTCAACCGAAAGTTTCTGCGCGGTGATATTTACTACGCCAATCTGGAGCCGCACCTTGGCTCCGAGCAGGGCGGTATCCGCCCTGTGGTCGTGGTGCAGAACAACACCGCAAACTGCTATTCGCCCAACCTCATTGTTGCGCCTGTCACATCCAATACTGCAAAGAAGCCCGATCACCAAGCCCACGTTCTTGTGGACGGTAATCGGGCTTTTTTGCAGCCCTCTATGATTTTGGCAGAATCTGTCCAGACCATCAGCAAGGGACGGCTGATCCGCCCGATGGGGCGGTTGAGCATCCCGGAACTCATTCGGCTCAATTATGCGCTGCTGTATCAGCTCGATCTGAACGAATGGGTATGGAGAAAGGAGGCCTATGAACGCTATCTGCGATACCACCGCTAAATCCGAAACTCTTTCCGTCAAAGGCTGCAAAGTCAAGATCACCTATGCGTCTGCGGATACGGACTGTCTGGATGCGATCCAGAAGCTGCTGCAAACCACCATCCTGCGCACGGCAGGGCACACCGCTGCCTGACATCCTTGTGTTCCTTGAATGCGTGAGATAAGATAAAATCGAACTGAACCTTGAAAACAAAATATGGACGAAACACGTTTGATTTTTCCTTTCTCACTCAAAGAAAGAGAGATTGAAATGAAAAAACGTGTCTATACCTTATACCGTGTTTCGACCAAAGGACAGGTCGAGAAAGACGACATCCCCATGCAGAAAGAAGCCTGCCGCAACTTTGCAGAAAGTCAGGGCTGGGAGATTGTCAAGGAATTTTCCGAGAAAGGCGTTTCTGGCTTCAAGAAGTCCGCCAAAGAACGCGATGAACTCCAGAAAATCCAACAGGCTGCAATGGAGGGCAAGTTTGACATCCTACTGGTGTTCATGTTTGACCGCCTAGGCCGCCGTGACGATGAAACCCCCTTTATTGTGGAATGGTTCACGAAGCAGGGCATCGAGGTCTGGAGCGTGAACGAAGGACAACAGCGGTTCGATACCCATGTGGACAAGCTGATGAACTACATCCGCTACTGGCAGGCATCCGGCGAGAGCCTGAAAACCTCCGTCCGTACCCGGACAAGGCTGGAACAGCTCACCGGGGAAGGACACTACACGGGCGGCACCGTGGCTTTTGGCTACAAGCGTGTCCGGCTTGGCCGGGTGAACAAGAAAAATCAAGAGGTTTGCGACCTTGTAATTGATGAAGCGGAAGCTGAGATCGTCCGGCTGATTTTCCACAAGTATGTTTATGAGGGCTACGGCGCACAGAAGTTGAGCCACTACCTTTATGAACAGGGTGTCGTAGGCCGGAACAGCAAGAACATCCCGAACACCAGCATCGTTCGGATGATCAAGAACAAAGGATACACGGGATACCTCATCAACGGTGCGGTGGAGACGGAGTGTCCGCAGCTCCGCATCATTGAACCGGAACTGTTCGAGCAGGCACAGGAGCTGCGGCAGGCACGCACCTGTGAGCGTGGCGGTATTTCACTGGGCACCAGTTCCAAAGCCCTGTTGACCGGGCTGGTTTACTGCGGTCACTGCGGCAACCGCTTGAGCCTGACCAGCAGCGGACGGACACACACCTACGCCGATGGGCATACGGTGAAAGAAGTCCGGCCCCGGTATAGCTGCTTTTATAAGATTCGACATCCGGGTGACTGCGATGGACAGTCCGGCTACGGTGTTTCCAAGCTGGATTCCATTGTAGAAGAAGTTGTCCGGCAGATCTTCGCACAGTTCCGCGAGGTTTCCCGGAAAAAGCTGCTGGAATCGGTCAAGACCAACGATGCCGCCCGCATCCAGAAGAAGGTCAAGAAAATCCAGAAAGACTTGGAAAGCAAGCAGAAAGAACTGGACGACCTGAAAGCCGAAACGATTCTGGTTATCCGGGGCGTGAGTGCCTTAGACAAAGAACTGCTCGGCACACTGGTGGCCGAAGCAAAAGATGCTCTGGAAACCCTTGAAAAGCAGCTTGTTCAGGCGCAGGAAGAATACGAAGAAGCCACCAAAACGGCAAAGCGCAGCAACTACATCTGCAACGAGCTGTTTACATGGGCGGATGTGTACGACACCGCCAACCACGATGAACGCCGCGCCATTTTGCAGCAGTTCATTAAGGAGATTCGCGTCCGAAAGGACTATGAAATCTCGATCACCCTGAACGCCAGCTTCAACCAAGTGGAGCAGCTCAAGGCGGTATCAACCTACGATGGTGCGGAAATTTTTGAAGAAATTTCCGAGAAGGGGGCATAAAAGCGATGCGCTTGCCCGCAGCACTCTGCAAAATGCAAAGAAAGAAGCGTGAAACCGATGGATTTTCAAAAAGTACATGGATGACCCCGCCCGGTTCGCATCCGACTTCAGGGTTCGGAGCCCGGCACGGTCTGCCAAAGTTTTTTGGACATAAAAAACGCCGCATCGTACAAAACGATGCGGCAAATTGGTGGACCTAGAGGGATTCGAACCCTTGACCTCTCGGATGCGAACCGAACGCTCTC
>OGGS01001376.1_pt1 | contig 17084 bp, 15 predicted proteins | sample 1571281 | NCBI WGS metagenome assembly OGGS01 (sample SAMEA2582042, study PRJEB24529) | metagenome | biome: Human gut stool | place: China | collected 2011 | reverse complement strand
GCAGGCGCAGCAGGCCAAAGCCTGTGTGGGCTACCTGCCGGAGCAGCCGCCGCTGTACCCGGAAATGACCGTGCAGGAATATCTGGACTTTGCGGCCGAGCTCAAGGGGGTCAAAAAAGCCCAGCGCCGCGAGCAGGTGCAGCAGGCCGCCCGGCGCACCGGGCTGGATCAGGTGATGCCCCGGCTCATCCGCAGCCTGTCCAAGGGCTACCGCCAGCGCGTGGGCATTGCGCAGGCTCTTCTGGGCAGCCCGCAGCTGATCATTCTGGATGAGCCCACGGTCGGCCTGGACCCGGCGCAGGTCATCGGCATCCGTAAACTGATCCGGGAACTGGGCAAGACCCACACGGTCATCCTGTCCAGCCACATCCTCAGCGAGGTGCAGGCGGTGTGCAGCCGGGTGCTGATCCTCTCCAAGGGAGCGTTAGTGGCCGAGGGCACTCCGGAGCAGCTGAGTGAGAAGCTGAGCCCCGGCATCCGCCTGCGTGTTACCGCGCTGGGCAGCAGCGATACGGTGCTACCGGTCGTGGAAGCGGTGCCGGGTATCACCGGGGTGCAGCTGGTCAGCGAAGCAGACGGCGAAGTGACCTTTACTGCGGAGACTGCCGACACCACCGACCGCCGCGCCGAGGTGTCCCGCGCTCTTTCGGAGGCGGGGTGCACGGTGCTGGAGCTGACGGCGGAGAACCGCAGCCTGGAGGAAGTGTTCCTGGCTCTGACCGGGGAAACCGCCGATGTGCCGGAAGAGCCGGAAACCGAACCGAAAGGAGAATGACCGATGTTCGCAATTTTCAAACGGGAAGTCCGCAGCTGCTTCCATGGAATGATCGGCTATGTGCTCACCGCCTTTCTGCTGGTGGCATCGGCCATCTATTTTGTGGCGCTGAACCTGGGCTACGGCCTGCCGGACTTTGGCTACTATACGCTGTACAACACCATTTTTATGCTGCTGTTTTATTTTCCGGTGCTGACCATGCGCTCCTTTGCGGAGGAACGCCGCACCCGCACCGACCAGCTCCTGCTCACCAGTCCGGTGCCGGTGACGGGCATCGTGCTGGGCAAGTTCTTTGCCCTGTGCGTGGTGTTTGCACTGCCCTGCGTGGTGGACGCAGTCATGATCCTGACCCTGCAGGCACTGGGGGCGACCGCTGCCAGTACGCTGGCCAATTTTGCGGCGCTGCTGTGCTACTATCTGCTGGGCTGCGCCGCCATTGCCATCGGGGTGTTCCTGTCCAGCCTGACCGAAAACCAGATCATCGCGGCGGTGGCCGGAGCGGCGGCGCTGCTGCTGGCCTATCTGATGCCCAGCCTGCGCAGGATGTTCACCACCGGCAGTGCCGTGGCGCTGGCGTTGTTCACCGCACTGGCCGCGGTGCTCAGTGTGGTGGCGGGCCTGCGCAGCCGCAGCTTCACGCTGGGGTGTTTGACCTTTGCCGGGTGCTGTGCGGCGCTCACGGTGTTGTTCCTGCTGCGCAGCAGCTGGCTGACCGAGGGCTTCAGCGCCGTGCTGAGCGCACTGTGCCTGTTTGCTCCCTTTGCGGAATTCGTCAACAGCAACTTTTCCATCCCCACACTGGTGTACTATCTCACCGTGACGGTGCTGTTCCTGTTCTTTACCGTGCAGGAACTGGAAAAACGCCGCTGGAACTGAGGGGAGGGCACAACAATGAAAAACAGAAAGAACCGGCCGGTCAACGGCAAGGTATTCCGCAGTGGGGTGTACTCCACCGCCATTCTGGCGGCTGCCATCCTGCTGGCGGTGCTGGTCAATCTGGTGGTGCGGGCACTTCCGTCCAAATACACGGAGTTTGACCTTTCGGAGGCCAAAATGTACACCCTGGGCGACAGCTCGGTGCAGCTGGCACAAAGCCTGCAGCAGGATGTGACCATTTATTATCTGTGCGAGACGGGCAGCGAAGATGCCATCATCACGAAGCTGTTGGACCATTACGCCGCCGAAAGCAGCCATATCCATTGGGAACAGAAGGACCCGACCCTTTACCCGACCTTTGCGGCGCAGTACGGGGCCGAAAATGCATCCACCGGAAGCCTGATCGTGACCAGCGGGGAGGACAGCGTGGTGCTGGATGCCGCCGATCTGTACGAGTATGACTACTCCGACTATTACACCACCGGCAGTGCCAATGTGACCTTTGGCGGCGAGAAGCAGATCACAGCCGCCATCTATAAACTCACCAGCGGCGACGCCCGGGTGGCCTACTATACCACGAACCATGGGGAACAGGCCCTGACCAGCTCCCTCACCGAGGCGCTGAACGCCCAGAACATCACCCTGCAGCCGCTGGACCTGCTGACCAGCGAGATCCCGGAGGACTGCAGCCTGCTGATCATCAACGCACCCACGTCGGATCTTGCGTCGGATGACGGACTGGTGGACGAGGCGTCCATGCTGCAGAATTACCTGAACGAGGGCGGCAAGATGCTGCTGACCACCAACATCTACGACGAGACCCCCAATCTGGACGCCCTGATGGCAGAGTTCGGCCTGTCGCGGGAGCCGGGCATCGTGGTGGAAGGTGATTCCGGCCATTCGCTGTACGGCTACCCGTACTCCCTGTTCCCGGATTACGGCGCCACGGAGGAGAGCGCGGCCCTGAACGGCGTGAACAAGGACACCCATGTGATGCTTTCGGTGGCACAGGGTCTTGTGCTGACCGAGACGGAGGATGTGACCGCGGAACCCCTGCTCAACACCTCGGAGCAGTCCTACAGCAAGCAGGACGTCAACAACGCCGCAACCACCGAAAAGGAGAGCGGCGACGCCGACGGCCCCTTTACACTGGCCGCCTGGGCATGCAACAACAACACCGGGGCGGAAGTGATCTGGATCGGCTGCCCGAATGTGGACAACGAACAGGTGTATCAGTCCATTCCCGGCAACCGCACCTTCCTGCAGGGCTGCGCCGTTTCGCTGGCCGGAGATGACAGCGGTCTGCTCATCGACACCAAGGCGCTGGAAGCCGAGCCTATCACGGTGGCAGCTTCGCAGGCCACGACTCTGGGGTTGGTGTTCGTGTTCGTCCTGCCTGCCGCCGTGCTCGTAGCCGGTGCCGTGGTGGTGCTGCTGCGCCGCCGCCGATAAGGAAGGAGGCTGCCATGAACGCAAAACGATGCACCCTTGCGGTGCTTGCGGCGGTGATCGCAGTGCTGGGGCTGGCGCTCTGGGCCCTGAACCGCAGCACTGCCGCAGAGGAAGCCGCTTCCAGTGCGGCGGCCGATGGCACCATCCCGCTGTGCTCTTTCTCTACCGCTGACCTGAGCCGCATCACCTACACCTACAACGGGCAGACCCTCACGCTGGACGATGCGGACGGCAGCTGGACGCTGGCGGAGGACTCGGACTACCATCTGGACGAGAGCGCCTGCAATACCATGGTCACAGCGCTTTCGTCCCTCCATGCAAAGCGGCAGCTGGACGCGCAGGCCGGGGAGGACTACGGCCTTGACGCGCCGGAGTTGACTGTAACAGTCACGGCGGCCGGGCAGACCACCACCCTGACCTTTGGCAGCAGCAACACCGTCACCGGCGACCGCTATGTGCAGAAGGACGGAGACACCGCCCTGTATACCGTGGACGCCAGCCGGATGGCCTGCTTTGCCTGCGATAAGGCCGGGCTGTTCGGCAGCTTCAGCCCGGCGGGCTTTGCCGCGTCGGATGTGGAGCAGGTGGCGTATACGCTGGCCAGCGGGGAAAAAGTCTCGCTGACTGCCGGTTCCGAGCTGGCAGAGGACGGAGACGAAGCGGATTCGGCTTCCTACGAGACGGTGTGGCGCTTTGCCGGAGATGCCGATACGGACCTGGATCAGGACAAGGTGCAGAGCATGCTCTCGGCCCTGAGCAGCTATGTGTCCGGCCAGATCACCCCCGCCGATGGCGCGGACCCGGCGGCCTGCGGCTTTGATGCCCCGTTGGCCGTGGTACAGGTGACCACGGCCGACGGAACAAAGACCCTCACCTATGCCAGCGGCACCGATGGGTATTACCTGATGGTGGAAGGCGATGATTCCATCTATGCAGTGGATGGCAGCATCGTACAGGCCGTGACCCAGACGGCCGACGCGCTGACAGCGGCCTGAACGGCGAAAAAATCCTGCGCCCGGCGAAAAAACCGCTGCGGCGCAGGATTTTTTTATGGTCTCTGTAAAGTTTCGGCAAACCTCGACAGAGTGATTGACATTTGTCCCCGGATTGTTTATGATAAACCATGACAGGGCAGAATAACTGCGCAATATTACGGTCGTCATGGATGTTGTGCAGGGCTGGGTCACCCTGATGCGGGAGAAGGATGGGGCACGGGCCCTGTCTTTTTTCGTATCTGAGTTATAAGGAGGATATTGTAAAAAATGGACAACTCGGTGATCGTTTCACTGCGGGATATCGTGGTGGAATTTGATGGTCAGCGCATTCTGGATGGGCTGAACCTCGACATCCATGACAAAGAGTTTGTGACGCTGCTGGGTTCCTCCGGCTGCGGCAAAACCACCACCCTTCGCCTGATCGCAGGCTTTCTGGAGCCAAACTCCGGCAAGGTGCTGCTCAAGGGCCAGGACATTACCGGTGTGCCGCCCTACAAACGCCCGGTGAATACCGTTTTCCAGAAGTACGCGCTGTTCCCGCACCTGAACGTGTTCGAGAACGTGGCCTTCGGCCTGCGCCTGAAGAAGATGGACGAAGAGACCATCCGCCGCAAGGTGCGCAACATGCTGGAGGTCGTGGGCCTGAAGGGCTTTGAGCGCCGCAGCATCAGCCAGATGTCCGGCGGCCAGCAGCAGCGCGTGGCCATCGCCCGCAGCCTGGTCAACGAACCGGAGATCCTGCTGCTGGACGAGCCTTTGGGCGCACTGGACCTGAAGCTGCGCAAGGAAATGCAGCTGGAGCTCAAGCGCCTGCAGCGCGAAATGAATATTACCTTTATTTATGTCACCCACGATCAGGAAGAAGCCCTGACCATGTCCGATACCGTTGTGGTCATGAACGGCGGCAAGGTGCAGCAGATCGGCACCCCGGAGGACATCTATAACGAGCCGAAGAACGCCTTTGTGGCGGACTTCATCGGCGATTCCAACATCGTGGACGGTGTGATGCACAAGGACTTCCTGGTGTCCTTTTCCGGCGTGGACTTCCCCTGTGTGGACCGCGGCTTTGCCCGGGAGCAGAGTGTGCAGGTCGTGGTGCGCCCCGAGGACATCGAGGTGGTCTCCCCGGTGGAAGGCCAGCTGGTGGGCGTGGTCAACGACGTCATCTTCAAGGGCGTGCACTTTGAAATGCATGTGGAGTGCGAGGGCCGCGAGTGGCTGATCCATTCCACCCGCGCCTGCACCCCCGGCGAGACCATCGGCATGCGCATCGGCCCCAACGAGATCCACATCATGGCACGGAGCGAGGGGTGATGCGCCATGAAGATTTATGACAAGAAACTGGCCTATCCGTACTTTGTATGGATGACCCTGTTCACGGTGGTGCCGCTGCTCATTGTGGTGTATTACGCCTTTACCGACGGCAACGGCGCGTTCACCATGGAAAATCTGGCTTCCATCAGCGGTTACGGTTCGGTGTTTGCCCGCAGCCTGCTGCTGGCCCTCATTGCCACGGTCATCTGCCTGGTGCTGGCGTTCCCCATCGGCTATTTTCTGTCCCGCCTGCGGGTGAACAAGCAGCACATCATGCTCATGCTGGTGATGCTGCCCATGTGGATGAACTTTCTGCTGCGCACCTACGCATGGATGGGCCTGCTCAGCGTGAACGGTCCGGTGAATGCCATTCTGGGCTTCTTCGGCCTGGGACCCTATAATATGCTGAACACCTCCGGCGCTGTGGTGCTGGGCATGGTGTACAACTATGTGCCCTATATGATCCTGCCGCTGTACACCAGCATGACCAAGATCGACCAGAGCCTTGTGGAGGCAGCCCAGGACCTGGGGGCCAACACCACCAAGACCCTGCTGCGGGTGCTCATCCCCATGAGCGTGCCCGGCATCAGCACCGGCATCACCATGGTATTCGTGCCGGCAGTGTCCACCTTCGTCATCAGCCGGATGCTGGGCGGCGGTTCCAACCTGCTGATCGGCGACCTGATCGAAATGCAGTTCCTTGGCAACAGCTACAACCTGAACGTGGGCTCCGCCATGAGCCTTGTGCTGATGATCATCGTGCTGCTGTGCATGAGCTTTACGTCCAGCTTTGACGAGGACGAGATGGAGGGTGTGTCCTGATGAAAACAAAACATCTCCGCCTGATGCAGCGTGCCTACGTCATTCTGTTCTTCTGCTTCATGTATCTGCCCATTGCCTACATGATCGTGTTCAGCTTCAACCAGAGCAAGGGCTATTCGCTGTTTACCGGCTTCACCCTCAAGTGGTACCGCAGCCTGTTCACGAATGCGTCCATCCTCCATGCGCTGTGGGTGTCCGTTGAAGTGGCAGTACTGTCCGCCATCATCGCCACGGTGCTGGGCACGGCAGCCAGCCTTGGCATTGCCTCTATGAGCCGCAAAAGCCGCCTGCTGGTGACCAACATCACCTATATTCCGGTGGTCAACCCGGAGATCATCACCGGTATTTCCCTGATGCTGCTGTTCGTGGCCTACCAGCGCTTTGCCACGCAGTCCGCATGGCTGCCGGACAACATCATGGGCCTGCCCACGCTGCTCATTGCGCATATCGCGTTCAACGTGCCCTACGTTATCTTTAACGTAAGCCCCAAGCTCAAGCAGCTGGATATCAAGCTGTACGAAGCAGCGCTGGATCTGGGCTGTGACCCCCGGCAGGCGTTCTTCAAGGTCATTCTGCCGGAGATCAGCCCCGCCATCCTTTCTGCCTTCCTCATCTGCCTGACCTATTCCATCGACGATTTCATGATCTCCTACTTCAACTGCGGCACCGTGGAGACCCTGCCCATTGCCATCTACTCCATGACCCGCAAAAAGGTCAGCCCGGAGATCTACGCGCTGTCCACCATCATGTTTGTGGTCATCCTCAGCGTCATTCTGGTGTCCAATGCCATGGAGAGCCGCAGCTACCGCAGGGATCAGAAAACGCTGCGAAAGGAGGGCGCATGATGAAACGCATTGCTGCATTGCTGCTGACGCTGGCTGTGGCGCTGTGCGCCGCACTGCCGGTGCTTGCCGCCGGTACTATTGAGGTGACTGAGGACGTCTCGGTGTCGGACGATTACGACTGGACCCGCTTCAAGGGGCAGAACGTCACCCTGAACGTCTATAACTGGGGCGAGTACATCTCCAACGGCTCGGACGACAGCGTGGACGTGGTGGCCACCTTTGAAAAACTGACCGGTATCAAGGTGAACTACACCACCTTCGACTCCAATGAGTCCCTGTACGCCAAGCTCAAGTCCGGCGCAGCCAACTACGATGTGATCATCCCCTCCGACTACATGGTGGCAAAGATGATCAACGAGGGGATGCTTGCACCCCTTGACTATGACAATATCCCCAATTTCCAGAAGATCGATGCAGGCTATCGCAACCCGGATTACGACCCGCAGAACGCCTACACTGTACCCTATATGCTGTGCACCACCGGCATCATCTACAACACCACGATGGTAGACGAAGCCCCCACCTGCTGGGCAGACCTGTGGGATGAGCAGTACGCGGGCAACATTCTGATGTTCAACAACAGCCGCGATGCCTACGCCATCGCCGCGTTCAAGAGCGGCCACAGCATCAACCCCGCCACCCCGGAAGAGGTGGACGAGGTGGTGGAGGAGCTCAAGGCACAGAAGCCGCTGGTGCAGGCCTATGTCATGGACGAGATCTTTGATAAGATGATCGGCGGCGAGGCTGCCATCGGCGTGTACTACTCCGGCGATGCCATTACCATGATCGATGATAACCCGGACTTGGCTTGGGTGTTCCCGCAGGAGGGCAGTGTGCTTTCGGTGGACTGCATGGCTGTGCCCGCCGCCAGCGAGCACAAAGAGGCCGCCGAGATGTTCATCAACTTCATGTGCGAAACCGATATCGGCAAGGCCAACAGCGAGTATATCGGCTACACCACCCCCATGCACGATGTATGGGAGGTACTGGACGAGGATCTGAAAACCAGCGAGATCGCCTACCCGTCTGAGGAGGATGCCGCCCGCGAAAAGGTGTTCACCGCCCTGAGCGACGAGGTAAACAGCGAGCTGGATCTGAAGTGGAGCGAGATGAAGAGCTACGACGAGGGCGGCGGCAGCTACCTGTTTTTGCTGCTGCTTCTGGCCATGCTGGCGCTGGCCTGCTTCAATATCTGGCGCAAGGTGCGCAGAAAGAACCGCAATCAGTATTGATCGTTTCAACCAAGGCTGCCGTCCCGGACGTGGTGCGGCGGCCTTTTTCCGATAGGAGGAAAAGACTATGGAACAGTTTTATTATGAAGGCACCGCCGTGGTAGAAAATGCCGACGCAGACTGCCACAGCCTGCTCAAGGCCAGCGCTCTGCTGCGCTATGTGGAGCAGATTTCTTCCATGCATGCCCGCCACTTTGGCATGGACGATAAGTTTTTTGAGGATCACGGTGTAGCGTTTCTGGTGGGCAAGCAGGCGCTGCGGTTCAGCCGTGTGCCCCGCCGTGGCGAGACTTTGACCCTCTGCTCCCGCTCGGAAAAGGCTCTCCGCGGCTCCATTAAGCGCATCACCACCCTTACGGACGAAGCCGGGCAGGAAGTAGCCATGGTGGACAGCCGCTGGATCATGTCCAGCCTTGAGGATGGGCACATCCTGCGCCAGCCGGGCTGGACGGTAGAGGGATACTGGAATGAGACGGTGGAAGAGAAGCTGCCCCTTTTGCTGCATAAGCGCCGGGATAGCCTGACCAGCGCCGGTTTGGTTACGGCGCGCTACTCCCAGTGCGACCTGCACTACCACATCAACAACGCTTTTTATCTGGATATTGTCTGCGATGCACTGCCGCAGGAGATCATGCGCGATCATGTTGTAAAGTTTGCGTCCATCAACTATCACCGCGAAGTCCCCATGGGGCAGCAGGTGGAAGTGTTCTACACGCCTTCGGATGATGGCTGGTACTTTATTGCCAAGCGCGAGGACAAAACGGCTTTCGAGTGCTATCTGGAGCTGGAGCCGGTCAAACAGTAAGTGCCCGGAGGAAAAATGCCTATGTCCAAGACGAGGGAACTGTTCGGCACCTTTTTCAAAATCGGTGCCTTTACCTTTGGCGGCGGCTACGCTATGGTGGCGCTGCTGGAGCACGAATTTGTAGAGGAAAAGCGCTGGCTCACCCGGGAGGAGTTTCTGGATATGGTCGCCATTGCCGAGTCCACTCCCGGCCCTGTGGCGGTGAACAGTGCCACCTACATCGGCTATAAGCTGGCTGGTGTTGCCGGTGCGGCGGCTTCCACTCTGGCAGTGTGCCTGCCGTCCTTTGCAGTCATCTACCTTATTTCGCTGTTTTTTGACCGCTTTTTGCAGCTGACAGTGGTAGCAAATGCCTTTAAGGGCATTCAGGCCTGTGTCATCTACCTGATCTTATCCGCCGGGGTCAAGATGCTCAAAAACTTGCAGCGCACCCCCTTCAACACGGCAGTGGTGGCGGTGGTTCTGGCGGCCATGGTGGGCTGCTCTGTGCTGGCGGTAAAATTTTCCTCCATCTGCTGCATCCTGTTTTGCGGCGCAGCCGGGGTGCTGGCCTACGCAGTGGGGCAGGGGAAGAAAGGCGGCACAAAATGATCTTGCTGCAATTATTCTGGAACTTTCTGGTCATCGGCGCGGTGTCTTTTGGCGGCGGCTACGGCATGATCTCGCTGGTGCGGGAAACAGTGCTGGGGCACGGCTGGCTGACCGAGAGCGAGTTTCTCAGCTTTATCGCAGTGTCAGAGTCTACGCCCGGCCCGCTGGCGGTGAACATGGCTACCTTTATCGGCGCTTCGCAGGCGGGGCTGGCAGGCTCCTTTGCGGCAACGGTGGGGGTGGTGCTGCCCTCCTTTGTTATCATTCTGCTCATAGCGGCGGCGCTGCACAGCCTGATGAAGTACGCCGGGGTCAACGCCTTTCTGGCCGGGGTGCGCCCCTGCGTGGTGGCTATGATCCTGGCCACCGCCTGCACCATGGGGCTTTCCACGCTGGGCGGCTTTACCACCCTTGCCGGCGGCTTTGCCCCGGATGTGCGTGCACTGGCGGTGTTTGCCCTTTTGGGCATTTTGCATTTTGCCTATAAAAAGAAAACGCAGAAAGCGCCGTCCCCCATCGGGATGATCCTGCTTTCTGCGGTGCTGGGCGCGGTGCTGTGGAGCATCTGACCCGGAAGGAGAGGTTGACAAAATGAACATTACCGTATATCTGGGGGCGAACCTTGGCACCGACCCTGCACTGCCGCAGGCCGTGCAGCAGCTGGGGCGCTGGATCGGCGAAAGCGGCAACGCGCTGGTGTACGGCGGCAGCAAAAGCGGCCTGATGGGGCTTTTGGCCGACAGTGTGCTGGCCGCAGGCGGCAGGGTAACCGGCGTAGAACCCAAGTGCTTTCTGGACGCTGAGCTGCAGCACGAGGGACTGACCGAGTTGATTGTCACCGAGGACATCCCCGCCCGCAAGACCAAAATGATCGAGCTGGGGGATGCTTTTATCGCGTTTCCCGGCGGCACCGGCACGCTGGAGGAGATCACCGAGGTCATCAGCAAGCTGTCGCTGGGGCAGCTGGACGCACCCTGTATCCTCTACGACTTGAACGGCTACTACCAGCCTCTGCATCAGCTTTTGCAGCAGATGATCGCCATGGGGCTTTCTACTCCGGCGCGGCAGCGGAACATCGCCTTTGCCGCCGACCTTGTCCAAGTTCGCGCAATTCTTGAAAAATGATACTGGGAAGCTTACTTCTCAAACGTAAGGAGACTGCTGTACATGGCTTTGTGCGGCGGTCTTTTTTCATAAAAAGAGAATACCGGGGCGTCCGCAGACGACCCGGTATCCCGAAAAAGAAAAAATCATTCCGCTGGTTATGCCCATAGCGCACGCGGAGGGCATTTAAAATCTTTCTGCGCAATCAAAAAGGCCGCTGCACGAAATCGATGTGCAGCGGCCTTTTGCTATCCTGTTATGTACGCTGTGCGCTAAAATCAGGCGGCAGTGGTGGAAGCAGCCTCAGAAGAAGCAGCCTCAGAGGAAGCAGCCTCGGAAGATGCAGCCTCAGAGGAAGCGGCCTCGCTGGAAGCAGCCTCAGAAGAAGCAGCCTCGGAAACAGCGGTGCTTGCGGAAGCAGCCTCAGAGGAAGAAGCAGCGGTAGAAGCAGAGCCACCGCAAGCGGTCATGCCAGCAGCCAGAGCCAGAGCAACAACAGCGATGCAAATATTCTTGAGTTTCATATTAATGATCTCCTTAGTCTTCTTGTAAATGTTTGGCAGCGGGCTTTCGGTAGCACCTCACTGCGATGCTATATTCTAATCCGTTTTTGAAAAAAATCAAGAGGATTTTGGTCGAAAGTTATAATCTGCGTAAAGAATCGGCATAGTTGTCATAAAGTTTCGCTAAAAGTCAAAGACTTTTTGGCAAAAATAAAGCGCGGGATAGAGCCTGTGCCGCCGGGCGGGAAGCACAAAAACAGAAAAATTTGAAAAATACTCATAAAATCCTTTTTATTGTACTGTAAATGTGGATAATAGAGACACAACGAGGGACGGACATCCCCCGGAGGGCTGAACGAGAAAAATATTTGTGGAGGATACTACAATGAAAGACTTTGATTTTGGCTACTTTGGCACCGGCGACGAGGGCTATGCCCAGTACATGACCGCATTCGAGCGCAATTTCAGCACGGACAGCACCGACAGCTTTGCGTCCGATGACGCAGACTGCGATGCAGACAGCTGCGACAGCAGTGAGGACGATTTCTAAGCCTGCACCTTTTTGCCCGTTTGTGCATACAAAGGGCAAAGGGGGAATGCGGCTTGAACCGGATCGTTTTCACACTTGGGATCTGGCTGTTCCCGGCGGTGTGTACCGCGTTGGGAGCAGCAGGAGTGTTTTTGCTGCGCAGGCAGGCAAGACCGGCTACCCGGCGTATTTTGTGCGGAATGGCGGCGGGTATCATGCTGGCGGCCAGCGTGTGGAGCCTGTTGCTGCCGGCCATAGCTCGGTCGCAGGGCAGGGCAGCATGGGTGCCCCCGGCGCTGGGGCTTATTTTAGGCGCTGTGGGGCTTTTACGGCTGGAGGATGCCGCCGGACAGCTGCTGGCGGGCGGCCCCGGGCATTGTGGGCGCATGGTGCTGGCGGTCACCTTGCACAACCTGCCGGAGGGCATGGTGGTAGGGCTGGCAGCGGCACTGGCGCTGCACGGGGACGCCGATGCCGTAAGCGGAGCGCTGGCGCTGAGCCTCGGCATCGGCTTGCAGAATATCCCGGAGGGAGCGGCGGTCAGTCTGCCGCTGACCCAGAGCGGGCGCACCCGGGGGCAGTCCTTTGCCGCCGGGGCGGCCTCCGGGCTGGTGGAGCCCTTGGGCGCGGTGCTGGCCTTTGTGCTGGCCGAGTGGGTAGGCGCAGCGCTGCCGTGGCTCATGAGCGCGGCGGCGGGCTGTATGGTGTGTGTGACCGCACAGGAGATGATCCCTGAGGCGGTGGAACCGGATGAAGTGGCCGGTGTCATCAGCATCGTGCTGGGCTTTGCCCTGATGATGGCACTGGATGTGGCCCTATGATATAGTAAAAGCAACACCGGACAGACCTTTTCGGCCTGTCCGGTGTTGCTTTTGCAAAAATATTTATGCCGCCTGTGTCAGCTGCTGTTTCTGGCGTAGGTGCCGTCGTACCACCAGCAAACAGGCCAGATGCACCAGTGCGGTCAGCGCCCAGCTGATGGGGTAGCTGATGTACAGCATAAAAGGGGTGCGGTTCAGCTGGAAAATGGTGGCGATCCACACCAGCCGCAGCACGCACACACCCACAAGGCTTACCACCATGGGAAGCACGCTGTAGCCCAGCCCGCGCAGGCTGCTGGCCAGCACGTCCATGATGCCGCACAGCAGGTAAAAGCCGCAGATCAGGCGCAGCCGCTCGGCACCGGTGGCAATGACCGCTGCGTCCGAGGAATAGAAGCGCAGCAGCTGGTGCCCCGCCAGTGCTGCGCCGCCGCCCAGCACAAGGCCGGTGACCACCGCACACAGCAGACAGTTGCGGATCACTCGGTCAAGGTTGTGGTACTTACGCGCGCCGATATTCTGGCTGGTAAAGGTGACAGCGGCCTGTGCAAAGGCGTTCATGGCGGTGTACACAAAGCCCTCCAGATTGGAGGAGGCAGAGTTGCCCGCCACCACCATGGAGCCGAAGGAGTTGATGGAGGACTGGATGACCACATTGGAAAGGCTGAACACCGTGCTCTGCAGCCCGGCAGGCAGGCCGATGAGCAAAATCTGCTTCAGCGTTCCGGCGTGGAAGGCCAGCCGCCGCAGGTCCAGCCGCAGCGCGCCCTTCTCCCGGACAAGCATCCCGGTCACCAGCAGCGCAGACACGGTCTGACTGATGATGGTGGCCAGTGCCACGCCCGCCACGCTCATGGAAAAGCCGATGACAAAGACCAGATTCAGCACCACGTTGATGACACCGGCAGCGGCCAGACAGTACAGCGGGCGCTTGGTGTCGCCCACGGCCCGCAGCAGCGCACTGCTGAAGTTGTACAGCATGGTCATGGGCATTCCGATGAAATAGATCTTCAGATACAGGGTGGAAAGGCTGATCACATCCTCCGGGCAGCTCATCAGCTCCAGCAGCCCCCGGGCTGCAAAGAACCCCACCACAGCCAGCAGCACGCCGCTGACAAGGCCCAGCGTCACCGAGGTCTGCACCGTGTCCTGCACGCCGCGGTCATCTTTTGCGCCAAAGCAGCGGGCCGCCACCACGTTTGCGCCCAGCGAAAGCCCCACGAACAGGTTCACCAGCAGGTTGATGAGGGAGCCGTTGGAGCCGACGGCGGCCAGTGCGGTGCTGCCCGCAAAGCGGCCCACGACCACTACGTCCGCAGCGTTGAACAGCAGCTGCAGAATGCTGGAAGCTGCCAGCGGGATGGAGAACAGGATGATCTTTTGCAGCATCGGGCCGCTGGTCAGGTCAGCGGAGCGGCTTGTCTGTGCCATGGAATGAATACCTCCTTTTTATCGTTTACGCGGAGAAGCCGTTTTCCGAAGCATTGCACACTGCTTAGGAGGACAGCATCTGAAATGTAAATTTTTCGTAAAGAAAGGGAACCGAAGGCATATTATAACGCGCGGCGCAGAAAAATACAAGTGGCACCGCCGAAAAAAGACAGCTTTTTCCGGCAATGCCACAGGAAAACGGTTTTTCAGTTGGATTCAAGCACCTTCCAGTGCTCCGGTGCGGCAAAATCGCTCGTCTCGCCGTCATCGGTGTACATCCGGCAGCGGGCGCTGCCATTTTCGTCCGGGCAGACCCACAGGGTCAGGGCGGTGTCGTCCAGCTGGGCGGTGCAGCTGGCGGGTCTTGCCACCGGCACCGCATGGCCCGGGCGGATGAACAGCAGCACTTCGTCCAGTGCGCAGCGGACGTAGTGGTGCCCGGAGGGCAGAAGCTCGGTGTCGTAGTCGTCCACACTGCGGATGCGGTAGAGCTTCATTGCTTCCGGCAGGTAGACATGCCGTCCGCTGGCGTTCTGGGTGTAGACAGGCGCTACCATCACACCCTCGCCCAGCAGCAGCTGGTCCTGCACCTCGCGGGCATCCGGGTCAGCGGGAAAATCAAAGCCCAAGGGCCGGAAGTAACTGGTATTTTCCAATGCCGCCTTCATGAAGGTACTATAAAGGTAGGGCAGCAGGGCATACCGCAGCCGGAGCATCTTCCGCAGGGCAGGCAGCATATCCGCAAAGCGGTAGTATTCCTGCATCCGGGAGCCGTCGGTGGCGTGGTTGCGCATCAGCGGCGTGAACAGGCCGAACTCCAGCCAGCGCAGAGCCAGATCAGGCGTAGTATCGTAGGAAAAACCGCACAGGTCGGCACCGGTATAAAGAAAGCCGCACAGCTGCACGTTGGGCATCATCTGGATATTGGCCAGAAGCTGTGCCCATGTGGAAGCGTTGTCACCCAGCCAGATGCCGCCGTAGCGGTGGCTGCCAATGAAGCTGGAACGGCTGTAGGGCAGCGTGCGTCTGCCGGGCCGCAGGCGGGCAAAGGCTTCGCCTGCCGCACGGGTCATATTGCCGCCGTAGAGGTTGTGCACCCTGTCATGGCGCACCCGCTGGCCGTCCACATCGTGGTAGAAGCTGGCGTAGTCCTCGGGGGCGTTCATCAGGCCCAGCGCGCCGCCTACCACCTTGCCAAAGAATTCATCCTGCACGATGTTGTCCTTCCGGCTCAGTTCGTCCATGCTCTCAAAGAAAGCCTTGAGCCGCTCGGGTGAGTAAAACAGCGCAGGCTCGTTCATATCGTTCCAGAAGCCCTCGATGCCGCAGTCGGTCAGTGCCTTGTACTGCCGGCCGAACCACTCCCGCACCTCCGGGCGCAGGAAGTCCGCAAAGTAAGCCTTGCCGGGCCACACCGCCGCCACAAAGGGGTTGCCGTCGGCTTTGGTGCAGAAGTAACCGTTTGCAAGGCCCTCGGCACAGACGGGGTTTTCCGGGTCGATGCGCACACCCGCATCGATGATGGGCACCAGCCGGATGCCCTGTGCCTTCAGTTCAGCGCTCAGGGCGGCAAGGTCCGGGAAGCGCTGCTTGTTTACGGTAAAATCCGCGTAGTCCTGCATGTAATCGATGTCCATGCAGATCATATCCAGCGGCAGATCGTTCTCTTTGTACTGGCGGGCCACCTCCCGCACGTCCTCAGCGGTCTTGTAGCCAAAGCGGCTCTGTGCCAGACCAAAGGCCCATTTGGGCGGGATATAGCTGCGGCCGATGAGCTGCCGGAACTGGCGGCTGATATCGTTCAGGTCGTCGCCGGTAATGATGTAAAGCTCATGATCCGGCTCTTCGGTGGCAAAGCGCAGGGCATCGTATTCGGTGTAGCCGATATCGTAACGCACTTTGCCCGGGAAATCGATGAACACACCAAAGCATTCACGGCCTGCGCCGCCGTCAATGAGCAGAAAATTGTGCGCACCATAGTAGGAAAGCTTATCCTCGCTGTGGCGGGCTTCATCGGTGTTGTTGGTCACGTAGTGCCAGCCGCGCTTGTTGATGCCGCGGGGCATTTCGCCAAGACCGTACACGATGGCATCCGGAGCCATCCGGTAGGCCCAGCCGGCTTCTTCGGCTGTGAGGAAGGGCACCGGCCCGGCGGAAACTGGGATCTCCTGCACCACACTGTCGGTGGGCAGGGGCAGGCCAAAACGGAAACGCTGGATCATAGGAAACCTCCTTGTAGCATCCTTGCCCTCTCCGTCACGCCTTTCGGCGTGCCACCTCGTTCCCCTTTCTGTCGCTTACGCGACATCTGCTCCTCTCTTTGTCACCTACGGTGACATTTCTCCCCGGCGCGGGGAGAATCTGTCCCGGCCGGGGGAAGTCTATCAAAGTGAGAGGTTTTGCCAAAGGCCCCATCTCCGAGGGGGCTGTCGAGCGAAAGCGAGACTGGGGGAGTGAACTTCTCATTTTCTTTATCTTACCCCGGGCCACGCTGCAAAACAAGAGACAAAACCGGCACTTTTTTGCCACAAAACCGGCAGAACGCAGCCAAAGCATAAAAATATCGGCGGCAGGCGGCGGATGCAATTGCAAATTCCGGCCCATACTGTTATACTGGAACTGCTACTTTGAATCGGAAAATGGAGGAAACCCATGTATCGCAATGGAATCAAGCGCCTGCTGGCGGTGGTGCTGTCGCTGTGCGGCATGATCTGCCTGTCCTGGCTTTTTCTCATTCTGGCCGTCGCCATCAAGCTGGACTCGCCCGGCCCGGTGTTCTTCAAACAGAAGCGTGTGGGCATTGGCAAAAAGCACTTTTACATTTTAAAGTTCCGCACCATGCGCATCGACACGCCCCACGATATGCCCACCCATCTGCTGCACGACCCGGACCAGTATATCACCCGCATGGGTCATTTCCTGCGCAAGACCAGTCTGGACGAGCTGCCCCAGCTGTGGAACATCTTTGTGGGGGATATGGCGGTCATCG
>OGGS01001362.1_pt1 | contig 17216 bp, 11 predicted proteins | sample 1571281 | NCBI WGS metagenome assembly OGGS01 (sample SAMEA2582042, study PRJEB24529) | metagenome | biome: Human gut stool | place: China | collected 2011 | reverse complement strand
CCTGTGTGAAAAGTATGTTGTTGCCGCCGCTCAGGACGCTCCAGCGGTCGGGGATTCCGCCGCCGAAAATCGCGTGCAGATCCTCCTCGGTCTCGAATTCGGCGAGCCGGGCGGCGTGCTGCTCGACGCCGAAACTGTTGCGTCCGCGCAGGCTGGTTTGGTGAAATTCTCGGATCATGATGTGCAAAGTTAGAAATTATTTCGTTATCTTTGAAGATAATTCCGATCCGACGAAAAACTAAAGACGATAGAACCATGTTTACCGAAAAAGATTTACAGCAGATCGAAAAACACGGGCTGACCCCCGATGCGGTCGAGCGCCAGCTGGAGAATTTCCGCCGCGGGTTCCCCTTCCTGAAGGTTGTGCGCGCCGCATCGCCCGGCGACGGGGTGATGGTCGTGGGCGACGCGGAGGCTGCCGCCGCCGTGGCGCGTTATGAACGGGAGGCCGACCGCCTGGGCATTGTGAAATTCGTGCCAGCCTCGGGTGCCGCGACCCGTATGTTCAAGGAGTTGTTCGAGTTCGTCAACGAGGGTAAGCGCGGCAAGGGCATCGACACGTTGCTGGACAATATCGGGCGCTTCGCCTTCTGGCCGGAACTCAAGGCCGTGCTGCCGCCCGATGCCGACGACAAGGCAACCGTGCGTGCCATCGTAAAGGACGGGCTCGGCTACGGGCAGAAGCCCAAGGGGCTGGTGACCTTCCATGCCTATCCCGAAGGGGCGCGCAAGGCGGTCGAGGAGCACCTGGTGGAGGGCGCGGTCTATGCCGCGGCCAGAGGCGTGGCCCGGATCCATTTCACCGTGTCGCCCGAGCACATCGCGGGCTTCGAAACCCTCCTGGCGGAAAAGGTACCCGTGTACGAACGGCGTTTCGGCATCCGTTACGACATCTCGTTCTCGGTGCAGAAACCTTCGACCGACACCATCGCCGTCAATCCCGACAACACGCCCTTCCGGCAGGACGACGGTACGCTGCTCTTCCGCCCTGCGGGCCACGGCGCGCTGATCGAAAACCTGAACGAGATCGACGCCGACGTGGTGTTCATCAAGAACATCGACAACGTCACTACCGACGCGCTGCGCGGCGATACGATCCGTTACAAGAAGGTGCTGGCAGGCATCCTGCTCGACCTTCAGGAGCGTGCGTTCGAGTACCTCAAGGCGCTCGAAGTCGGTGGCGCCGAGCTGGAGCCGATCGTCGAATTCATCGAGAAGCGGCTCTGCGTGAAGCTGCCCGGCAGTTACGATTCGGCCGTGCTCCGCGCCGTGCTCGACCGTCCGATCCGTGTCTGCGGCATGGTCCGCAACGAGGGCGAACCGGGCGGCGGTCCTTTCTGGGTCGGAAACCCCGACGGCACGCAGTCGCTCCAGATCGCCGAATCGAGCCAGATCAGCCCCGACGACCTGCCGCTGATGCGGTCGGCCACGCACTTCAATCCCGTCGATCTGGTCTGCGGCATGAAGAATTCGAAAGGCGTCCGCTTCGACCTGCGCAGGTACACCGATCCTTCGACGGGTTTCATTTCGTCGAAGTCGAGCGGCGGCCGCGATCTGCGCGCGCAGGAACTTCCCGGCCTGTGGAACGGCGCCATGGCCAAGTGGAATACGGTCTTCGTGGACGTGCCCATTACGACCTTCTCGCCCGTCAAAGTGGTGCAGGACCTGCTGCGTCCCCAGCATCAGTAATCTTGGTGTGTATGACAAGGCCGGATGCCGCATGACGCGGCGTCCGGTTTTTTGTCGGGCTTTTTCGGAGACGGCGTGGCCTGCTTTTTCGGGTGTTAGGGGGGCTCGGCTTATTCTGGGGGCTGCTTTTCCGGGAGGTTCGTCGTGTTCTGCTTTTCCGGGAGACTGCTTTTCCGGGAGGTTCGTCATGTCCTGCTTTTCCGGGGTGTTCGGCGTTTTTTTCCGCTTGCCCGGTTTTCCCGCGGCGTCCTGCCGCGAGCCGCATGCGGCGGTGGGGAGACGCTTCTTAGACGGGAGTCGTTCGTAAACGAATTGTCTGCGAATTGACGTTATCGTAAGATTTGTTATTATGAATCGGGCGGAATTGTCTTTTTGTCGTGTTTTGTCGCCTTTTTGGTCGGCGCGGCTGCTGCTTGCAGGCTGTGACTTCTGAAAAAAATGGGCTATGATCCGCTGTCGAAGCTATTTTCTTTTGTTTCGGATTTGCCGGGTCGTGATTTATTGCTACCTTTACACAATTAATATTGAAATCACACAAAAAGATACGGTATGACCAGTTCGTTTTTAAAACAGGCGACGGAAGGCAACAAGAATGCGATTCTCAAACAGCAGATCATTTGCCAGTATATCTTTTGCGGGGATTCGAGCATCACCGATCTGAGCAAGGCCGTGAATCTGAGCGTGCCGACCGTAACCAAACTGATCGGGGAGCTGATCGACGAAGGCTTCGTCCATAATTTCGGCGAGCAGGGGACGGCCGGCGGCCGACGGCCGAATATCTACGGCCTGAATCCCTATGCCGGGTATTTCGTCGGCGTCGATCTGCGCAAGGATTCGGTCATGATGGCCGTCATCAATTTCAAGGGACAGCTGATCGATGAAACGACGGTCGATTTTCTGATGGACAACGATCCCCGTTCGCTGGACCGTCTTTGCGACGTGATTCAGAATTTCATCCGTGCGCGCAAGATCGCCCGCGACAAGGTGCTGGCCGTCGGGGTGAATATTTCGGGCCGCGTCAATTCGCAGACCGGATACAGTTACAGCTATTTCTTCGTCGAGGAACAGCCGCTGACGATGCTGCTCGAAGAGCGTCTCGGCACGACGGTCTACATCGAGAACGACACCCGTGCCGCCACTTACGGCGAATATATGTACGGCGACGCCCACTCCGAGAAGACGATGCTCTACATCAACGCCAGCTGGGGACTGGGACTGGGGATGATCATCGACGGCAAGATATTTTACGGCAAGTCGGGCTTTTCGGGCGAATTCGGCCATTTCCCGCTGCTCGACAACGAGATCATCTGCCGCTGCGGCAAACGCGGCTGTCTTGAGACGGGGGCTTCCGGTTCGGCCATGCACCGGATTTTTCTGGAGAAACTCAAGGAGGGACGCGTGTCGATGCTTTCCGAGAAATACAAAAAAGGCGAGGAGATCACGCTGAACGATATTCTGGCCGCGCTGCTGAAGGAGGATGTGCTGGCCATCGAGATTCTGGAGTCGGTGGGGCACACGCTCGGCAAGGCCATCGCGGGGCTTATCAACATGTTCAATCCGGAGGTGATCGTTATCGGCGGTACGCTTTCGGTGGCCAAGGAGTACCTGATGCTGCCCGTGCGCAACGCCATCAACAAATACTCGCTGATGCTGGTCAACAAGGATACGCAGATCAAGCTTTCGTCGCTCGGTGAGCGCGCCGGCGTGATGGGTGCCTGCCTGCTGGCCCGAAGCAAGTCGCTCGGCCTGTTCTGACGCCTCTGCTCGCTCTTGTGCGCGCCCCCGGAAACCCGCTGTTTCCGGGGGTGTGCGGCGTTATCCGCAGCGGTGCGGTGCCGGGCTGTGCCGCTCTGCGGCGGGAGAGGCGGGGCCGGCCGGAATCAGCCCCTTCCGGAAGGGGCGATTTCGGTATGCGAATTGCGCGGAGAGGGGGGCGGAGCTTGAATTACAAGTGGTTCTGCGGTGCGTGTTTCTTCCTTTTGTTCTCTATCCTTGTCAAAAAAGGACAAATTGTCGCGGTGCGCCGCTGTTTGTATTATAAACTTTTATATATTTGTATCGCTAAAATGAAAAACAATAATTAAAACTAAATAACGCTATGGAAAACAAACTTCAACAGTTGACTCAGAAGCTCTACGACGAGGGGCTGGAGAAAGGACGCGCCGAAGCCGACCGTCTGGTCGCCGAGGCTAAGAAAGAGGCAGCGAAGATCGTCGCCGAAGCCCGTGCTCAGGCCGAGGATATCGTCAGGAAGGCGCAGGACAAGGCCGAGGACGTCGAAAAAAATACGATGACCGAAATCTCGCTCGCCGGCAAGCAGGCCGCCGCGAAGATCAAGTCGGAGATCGCCGCGATGATCGTTGCCAAGAGCACGGCCGCAGGCGTCAGGGAGGCCGTCATGGATCCCGCCTTCATCAAGGAGATGCTGTTGTCCGTGGCCAAGAACTGGAACGGCGCCGACGCCGGCAAGGTGGAGCTGAAGGCGCTGCTGCCCGAAGCCGACCGCGCCAAGCTCGACGAGGCGTTCGGCAAGAGCGCTCGGGAGCTGCTCTCCGCCGGTATCGAAGTGGGTTATTCCAAGGAGGTGAAGACGGGCTTCAAGGTAGGCGCCAAGGAGGGCGGTTACTACATCTCGTTCTCCGACGCCGATTTCGACGCCCTGCTGGGCGAATACCTGCGCGAGAAGGTTTCGGACATGCTTTTTAAGGCATAACGCGTATGTTCGCAACGGAATATTATTGTCTGGTAGCCGGACTGAAGGAGTACTCCCTCGACGCCGACACCAAGGGTTTCGACGCCAAAGCCATCGTCGGGGAGATTCTCGACGGCGTTTCGGCTTCGGATGCGGCTCAGGTGCGTCTGCTGTACGGCTACTACGATTGTGAGAATATCGCTTCGCTGCGCGCGGGGCGCTCGGCGCACAATCCGCTGGGCAACTTCACGCGCGAGGAGCTGGAAGAGGAGGTGAAGGCTCCCAAGCGCCTGCCCTCCGCCGTGGGCCGCGTGCTGCGCGCCTATGCCGATCCCGAAGGGGAGGACGCCGAGGAGGTCGATACGGCGCAGCGTTTCGAAACCGCGCTGTTCGACGCCTATTACGCCACCTGCAGCCGTGCCAAGAGCCGCTTCCTGCGCGAGTGGTCGGAGTTCGACCGCACCCTGCGCAACGTGACGGCCGCCGTGACGGCCCGTGCCGCGGGCCGTCCGGTCGAGGAGGTGACCGTAGGCGGGGGCGACGTGGTCGAACAGCTGGAGCGCAGTTCGGCCGCCGATTTCGGTCTGCGGGGCGAACTGCCCTACATCGACGCCGTGATCGCCGCCGTGAACGACGAGGCGAATCTGGTCGAGAAGGAGCACAAGATCGACCTGATCCGCTGGAACGAGGCCACCGAGCTGGCGACGTTCGACTATTTCGACATCAATACCATTCTGTCCTATCTGGCGCGCGTCAATATCGTGGCCCGCTGGACGCAACTGGACGCCGTGCGCGGTCGTGAAATGTTCGACCGCCTGATGGCCGAGCTGGACGGCAGGGAGCTGGTGAACAGGATATAGCCGCCGCGCGGCACATGCGGGCGGCGCGCCGCCGGACCGGGACCGGTCTCTCCGGCAGGAGGGATGCGGAGCGGCCGGGAAGTGCGGAAATGCGGTCCGCGACCGGAAAAATGAAAATAAGAAACTAAACGAATATTCATGAAAACTACAGGACGTGTAAATGGTATCATCTCCAACATCGTCATCGTCAAGGCCGACGGAGCAGTAGGCCAGAACGAGATCTGCTATGTCTATGCGGGAGATACCAAGATGATGGCCGAGGTCATCAAGGTCGTAGGCGACAGCGCCTATGTCCAAGTTTTTGACAGCACCCGCGGACTCAAGATCGGCGACAAGGTCGAGTTCGAGGGACATATGCTCGAAGTGACGCTCGCGCCGGGACTTTTGTCGCGCAACTACGACGGTCTGCAGAACGACCTCGAAAAGATGGACGGGCTGTTCATCGAGCGCGGTTCGATCACCGATCCGATCGACTTCGACGCCGAGTGGGAATTCGCTCCGCTGGCCAAGGCGGGCGACAAGGTGACCGCCGCGTCGTGGCTGGGCGAAGTCAAGGAGCAGTGGGTGAGCCATAAGATCATGGTGCCCTTTACCATGGCCGGCAACTATACGGTCAAGAGCGTGGCGGCGGCCGGGAAATACAAGGTGACGGACACGATCGCCGTCCTGACCGACGAGGAGGGCCGCGAACATGCGGTCACGATGGTTCAGAAATGGCCCGTGAAGCAGGCCGTGCGCTGCTACGTCGAGAAGCCGCGTCCGTCGCGCATGATGGAGACGGGCGTTCGCGCCATCGACACCTTCAATCCGATGGCCGAAGGCGGTACGGGCTTCATCCCCGGACCTTTCGGCGCCGGCAAGACCGTGCTCCAGCACGCCATTTCCAAGCAGGCCGACGCCGACATCATCATCATGGTGGCCTGCGGCGAGCGTGCCAACGAGGTGGTCGAAATCTTCAAGGAGTTCCCCGAACTGGTCGATCCCCATACGGGCCGCAAGCTCATGGAGCGTACGATCATCATCTGCAATACGTCGAACATGCCCGTTGCGGCGCGCGAGGCGTCGGTCTATACCGGCATGGCCATCGGCGAATACTACCGCTCGATGGGACTCAAGGTGCTGGTGATGGCCGACTCGACTTCGCGCTGGGCGCAGGCGCTGCGCGAGATGTCGAACCGTCTGGAGGAGCTGCCCGGTCAGGACGCCTTCCCGATGGACCTCTCGGCGATCATCTCGAACTTCTATTCGCGGGCCGGTCTGGTGCGCCTGACCAACGGACAGACGGGTTCGGTGACCTTCCTCGGTACGGTGTCGCCCGCGGGCGGCAACCTCAAAGAGCCGGTCACGGAGTCCACGAAGAAGGCGGCGCGTTGCTTCTACGCCCTGGCGCAGGCGCGTGCCGACTCGAAGCGTTATCCCGCCATCGATCCGCTCGACTCCTACTCGAAATATCTGGAATACCCCGAAATCCGCGAATACCTCGACGCGCACATCGGCAAGGGCTGGGTGGACAACGTCTATGCCGGCAAGACGCTCGTGCAGCGCGGCAAGGAGGCCAACGACCAGATCAACATCCTGGGCGACGACGGCGTGCCGGTGGAGTACCACGAACGCTTCTGGAAGTCGGAGCTGATCGATTTCGTGATCTTGCAGCAGGACGCCTTCGACGACATCGACGCCAACTGTCCGCTCGAACGTCAGAAGATGATGTATAAAATGGTGCTCGACATCTGCCGGAAGGATTTCGCTTTCGCCGATTTCGAGGAGTGCTCGCAGTTCTTCAAGGGCCTTATCAACCTCTTCCGTCAGATGAACTACTCGGAGTGGCAGTCGGAGAAGTTCGAAGGCTACCGCAAGCAGATCGAGGAGTATGTGAGTGAAAAAATCAAATAAGCTTTAGACCATGACAACACGAGCTTTTCAGAAGATATATACCAAGATTGACAACATCACCAAGGCGACCGTGACGCTCCGGGCGCTGGGCGTCGGCAACGACGAACTGGCTACCGTGGGCGGCAAGCTGGCGCAGGTGGTGAAAATTATGGGCGAGAACGTGACGTTGCAGGTGTTCTCCGGAACCGAGGGCATCGCCACCGATTCGGAGGTCGTCTTCCACGGCGAACCCCCGAAACTGCGCGTGTCGGACAACCTCGCGGGCCGCTTCTTCAACGCCTACGGCGAGCCGCTCGAAGGCGGTGAGATCGTCGAGGGCGAGCCGCGCGAGATCGGCGGCCCGACGGTGAACCCCTTCCGGCGCAAGCAGCCTTCGGAGCTGATCGCCACGGGCATCGCCGGCATCGACCTCAACAATACGATCGTCACGGGGCAGAAGATTCCCTTCTTCGCCGACCCCGACCAGCCCTATAACGCCGTGATGGCCAACGTGGCTTTGCGCGCCAAGGCCGACAAGATCATTCTGGGCGGCATGGGACTCACCAACGACGACTTTCTCTACTTCAAGTCCGTCTTCGAGAACGCCGGTGCGCTGGACCGCATCGTGTCGTTCGTCAATACGACCGAGAACCCGCCCGTGGAGCGGTTGCTCGTGCCCGACATGGCGCTGACGGCCGCCGAGTATTTCGCCGTGGACAAGGGGCAGAAGGTACTGGTGCTGCTCACCGACATGACGCTCTACGCCGATGCGCTGGCGATCGTCTCGAACCGCATGGACCAGATTCCGTCGAAGGACTCGATGCCCGGTTCGCTTTATTCGGACTTGGCGAAGATCTACGAGAAGGCCGTGCAGCTGCCCAACGGCGGTTCGATCACCATCATCGCCGTGACGACCCTTTCGGGCGGCGACATCACGCACGCCATTCCCGACAATACGGGTTACATCACCGAGGGTCAGCTGTTCCTGCGCAACGACTCCGATACGGGCAAGGTCATCGTGGACCCGTTCCGTTCGCTGTCGCGTCTCAAGCAGCTGGTTATCGGCAAGAAGACCCGCGAGGACCATCCGCAGGTGATGAACGCCTGCGTGCGTCTGTATGCCGACGCCGCCAACGCCAAGACCAAGCTCGAAAACGGTTTCGACCTCTCGGATTACGACGAACGTACGCTGAAATTCGCGTTCGACTATTCGGAGAAACTGCTCTCGATCGACGTCAATATCGGCATCACCGAGATGCTCGACACGGCATGGGGGCTCTTTGCCAAATATTTCTCCAAGGAGGAAGTTGCGATCAAGGAGGAACTCATCAAAAAGTACTGGAAAGAAGCGTAACGTACGATGGCAATCAAATTTCAATATAACAAGACCTCGCTCGGCGACCTCGGCAAGCAGCTGAAAATGCGGCAGAAGGCGCTCCCTACGATCAAAAGTAAGGAGTCGGCCCTGCGCTCCGAGGTGAAGAAGGCGAAGGACTCCGCAGGCGATTACCGCCGTCGGCTCGACCGGCTCAAGGCCGAGTACGACTACATGGTGTCGCTATGGGGAGAGTTTGATTGTGACCTCCTGCGTATCGCCGATGTGGAACTTTCGGTACAGAAAATCGCAGGTGTGCGTACGCCGGTCCTGCAGGACGTGAAATTCGAGGTGAAACCCTACGATCTTTTCTCGTCGCCCGTCTGGTTCGCCGACGGAGTCGATATTCTGAAGCGCATGGCGCAGCTGGGTATCGAGTTCGAGGTCTACAACCGCAAGATGGAGCTGCTGGACTATGCACGCCGTAAAACCACTCAGAAGGTGAACTTGTATGAAAAGGTGCAGATACCCGGATACGAGGACGCCATACGTAAGATCAAACGCTTCATGGAGGACGAGGAGAACCTCTCCAAGTCGGCCCAGAAGATCGTGAAAACCAAACAGCAGCAGGCCGGGGAGGGCGCGACGTTATGATAGCGAAAATGGCGAAATACGACTTTGTGCTCTATGCGGCGCAAAGCGAGGATTTTATCGAAAAGCTGCGCGAACTCGGCTTGGTGGACATCACCACTACGGGCTGGGAACCCTCCGAGGAGGACCGCCAGCTGCTGCTCGATATCGAAGGACACGCCAAGGCGTTCGAATTCCTGCGCAACTTCCGCGCGGAAGAGGGGCGCTGCAAGGCCGGAGCCGAGCCTTTCGCAACGGGCGCCGAGGCCTACGAACACTATGCCGCGGCGCATCAGCAGGCGACGGCGCTCCACGCCGAGATCGGCCGTCTCGAAAAAACGGCCGACGAACTGCGTCCGTGGGGAGAATTCTCGCCTGAGAGAACCCGCTCGCTCGCCGAGCAGGGCATCGTGCTGCGATATTTCCTCACTCCGAAGAGCAATTACGACAAGTTCGAGGCCCAGTGGGCGGAACGCTATACCATCGCGCCGATCAACCGCACCGAATCGACGGTCTATTTCGTCGTCGTGGCGGCTCCCGGCGAGGAGGTGACGCTCGACGCGCAGGAGATGAAAACCCCGTCGATGGACATTCGCGAAGCGGAACGCCGCATCGCCGAAGCCCGGAAGGAGCTGAGCGCCCTCGACGCCGAATTCTCGCGCGTCGCGGTTTCGGAGAAGCTGCTCGCGGCGCATGCCGCCTCGCTGAAGGAACAGCTGCAGGGCGTGCGCGTGAAGGCTACGGCGCAGCAGGCGGCCGACGGAACGCTGGTCGTCATGGAGGGCTGGGCCGAGAAGGAGACTTCGGACAAGGTCGATGCCCTTTTGGAGCAGTATCCCAACGTCGTGTACCTCAAGGGCGATCCGACTCCTGAGGACGATACGCCCGTGAAACTGAAAAACAACTGGTTCGCTCGCATTTTCGAGCTGGTGGGCGACATGTACGCCCGCCCGAAGTACGGTACGATGGACCTGACGCCTTTCTTCGCGCCGTTCTACATGCTTTTCTTCGGCATCTGCCTGAACGACGCCGGTTACGGCGCCATTCTGGCCCTGCTGGGGGCGTGGATGCTGGCCAAGAACCGGCAACCCGGCATGATGCGTCAGGCCGCGTGGTTCGCCACGTTGTGCGGCTTGACGACGGTCGTCGTGGGACTGGCCTGCGGTTCGGTGTTCGGCGTGAATCTCAAGGAGTACTTCCCTTCGATCCCGTTCTTCGACTTCCAAGGCAGCTTCTTCTCGATCGCCTTGGCGATCGGCGTGGTGCAGATCGTTTTCGGCATGATGCTGAAGGTCGTCATGATCTCGGCTACCGTCGGATTCCGCTATTCGCTCGGTACGCTGGGCTGGCTGCTGGTGATCCTCGGCGGAAGCATCGCCGGCGGTCTGCCGCTGCTCGATCCCGAATGGGTGATTCCGTTCTACACCACCTCGTCGCCCGCGTTCTATGCGACGCTCGGCGTGGGTGCGGTGCTGATGCTGTTCTTCAATTCGCCGGGCAAGAATCCGCTGCTGAACTTCGGTCTGGGATTGTGGGATACCTATAATAATCTGACGGGCATCCTCTCCGACGTGCTGTCGTACATCCGTCTGTTCGCCATCGGACTCTCTGGCGGCATCCTCGCCACGGTGTTCAACGCGCTGGCCGACGGCTTCGTGCCCGAAGGTTCGGGCATCGTCGTGCGGCTGCTGATCATGATTCCGATTCTGCTCGTCGGCCACGGCATCAACCTCTTCATGTCCACCATTTCGTCGTTCGTGCACCCGATGCGTCTGACGTTCGTCGAATTCTATAAAAATGCAGGTTTCGAGATGTCGATGCGTTCGTTCGATCCCCTGCGCAAAATCGAAAATTCGGAAAACAAATAACAACTAAAACAAATTACAATTATGGAATCAACAACTGCAATTATTTTGGGCTATCTCGGCGTAGCGCTGATGGTGGGCCTTTCGGGCGTAGCGAGCTGTATCGGTACTTCGATCGCCGGCATGGCGTCGGTGGGCGCCATGAAGAAAAACGGCGGCGCTTTCGGTAGCTACATGATCCTCTCGGCCATTCCCGGTTCGCAGGGTCTCTACGGTTTCGTGGGCTACTTCATCATCAAGGGCTTCCTGACCGATTCGATGACGCTGCTGCAGGGTGCCGCCATCTTCGGCGCCGGTCTGCTGACGGGTCTGGTCTGCCTCGCTTCGTCGTACTTCCAGTCGAAGGTCTGCGCCAACGGTATCGCCGCTATCGGCAACGGCCACGACGTGATGGGTAAGACGCTTATTCTGGCCGCCTTCCCTGAGTTGTACGCCATTCTTACGGTAGCCGCCGTGTTCCTCATCGCGGGTGCTATCTGATCTGCCGCTGCAGAATTTCTCACGGGCGGAACGTCGGGTGCGATGTTCCGCCCTGTTTTTTTTGAAAATGCTGCCCGAAGCGGTTCCCGATCGTAAAATAATACATTTATTGCATAAAATAGTACTTGTACTCTCGGCTGTTTTACGTAATTTTGTGAAAACTCAAAATCTTTTAAACCCTGACAGATATGAAACCGAACCGATTTATGCTGGCCTTGGCCGCGTTGTGCTTCGCCTCAGGCGGCGCTTCGGCGCAGCAGACCGACGGCAAGTCCGTGGCGCCCAAGACCTACAAGGCCTACATGGTCAGCGACGCCCATCTCGACACCCAGTGGAACTGGGACGTGCAGACGACCATCCGCGAGTACATCCCCCGCACGCTGTTCCAGAACCTCTACCTCATGGAACGCTTCCCCGACTACCGCTTCAGCTTCGAAGGCGGCGTCGTCTATTCGTGGATGAAGGAGTACTATCCCATGCATTACGAGCGGATGAAGAAGTACATCGCTTCGGGCCAGTGGCATATCGCCGGCGCGTCGTGGGACGCCAACGATCCCAACATGCCTTCGGCCGAGTCGTTCTTCCGCAACATCCTGCTCGGACAGGAGTTCTATAAAAAGGAGTTCGGCGTGCGTTCGACCGATATTTTCCTGCCCGACTGCTTCGGCTTCGGCTATACGCTGCCGACCATCGCGGCCCACAGCGGCCTGATCGGCATGTCCACGCAGAAGCTCAGCTGGCGCAACCACGACTTTTACGACGCTCCCTACCACAAGAAGAATCCCTTCTCGTGGGGCGTGTGGTACGGCATCGACGGCAGTTCGGTGATCGCGGCGTTCGATACGGGCGGATATAACTCGGAACTTCCTGAGAATGTGCAGTATAATGAACGCCTGATGGAGCGCGCCGCCCACGGTTACGACAACACCTGCTTCCGCTACTATGCCGGCGGCGGCGAAGGGGTCGGCGACAAGGGCAACAGCGGTACGGTGACCACCTGCCGCCGTCTGACCAAGGCGATCAACGACCCGAACGCCCCGATCGAGATCATCAGCGCCACGAGCGACGACCTGTTCAAGGCCTACCTCGGCCGCAAAGCCGAGCTGCCCTCTTTCGACGGCGAATTGCTGATGGATGTGCACGCTACGGGCTGCTATACTTCGCAGACCGCCATGAAATACTACAACCGCCGCAACGAGGAGCTGACCGGCGCCGCCGAGCGCGCTTCGGTCGCCGCCGACTGGCTCGGTGCGCTGGCTTACGACCAGCGGAAACTTACCGAGATCTGGCAGCGTTTCATCTGGCACCAGTTCCACGACGACCTGACGGGTACGAGTATCCCTGAGGCCTATACGTGGTCGTGGAACGACGAGCTGATCGCCCTGCGGCAGGGCGGCGACGTGATGAATTCGGCGGTCGGCGCGCTGAGCTATTCGCTCGATACGCGCGTCAAGGGTACGCCCGTGGTGGTCTACAACGCCGTGACCTATCCCGTCAAAGCCGTTGTCGAGGCCGAGATTCCGCTCGCCGCCAAAGCCAAGGGCGTGGCCGTATACGGTCCCGACGGCCGCCGCGTGGCCGCGCAGATTCTCAGCCGCGAGGGCGACAAGGCCGTGATCGCATTCGCCGCCGACGTGAAGTCGGTGGGGTATGCCGTCTACGACGTCCGTCCGGCATCGCCCGCCAGATCGTCGGCGCTGAAAGTGAACGGCAATACGATCGAGAACGCCGTTTACAAGGTGACGCTCGACAAGAACGGCGACATCGCGTCGCTCGTGGACAAGCGTTACGGCCGTGAACTGGTCGAGCAGGGCAAGGCCTTCCGTCTGGCGATTTTCGAAGGCAATCCGTCGAACGAGTGGCCCGCATGGGAGGTGCTGAAGGAGGTCGTGGACAAGACCCCGCGCGCCGTTACCGACAACGTTTCGGTATCCGTCGGCGAAGAGGGGCCCGTGCGCGCTTCGCTCAAGGTGGAGCGCACGTACGGCGATTCGAAGTTCACGCAGTACATTACGCTGACCGACGGTGCGCAGGACGACCGCATCGACATCCGTACGACGGTGGACTGGAACAGCCGCAATACGCTGCTCAAAGCCGAGTTCCCGATGTCGGTGAGCAATGCGAAAGCCGCTTACGACCTCGGCATCGGTTTTATCGAGCGCGGCAACAACACGGCCACGGCATACGAAGTGCCCGCTCTGAAGTGGGCTGACCTGACCGACGCCGACGGTTCGTACGGCATCTCGGTGCTCAACGACTGCAAATACGGCTGGGACAAACCCGTCGACAATACGATCCGTCTGACGCTGATCCACACTCCCTCGACCGAAAAACGTTACCCGCACCAGCGCGATCTCGATCTGGGAGTCAATCACTTCACCTATTCGATCGTAGGACATAAGGGAACCGACCGCAGCGGTGTTGTGGCCGCATCGGAACAGCTCAACCTGCCGCTCGTGGCTTACGTGGCTCCCAAGCATGCGGGATCGCTGGGGCGCACCTTCTCGATGCTGGAGTCCTCGACTCCGCAGATCGGCGTGCGTGCGCTGAAGAAGGCCGAGGACGGCGACGGATATATCGTGCGCTGCTATGAGTTGACCGGCAAGCCCGTCGAGAACGCCCGCATCACCTTCCCTACTCAGATTCTCTCGGCCGAGGAGTGCAACGGCATCGAGGAGAAGATCGGCGCAGCCGAGACCGAGGGCCGTTCGCTGATCGTTTCGGCCGGCAAATTCGCTCCCAAAACCTACCGCGTGCGGCTGGCCGCTCCTGCGCAGAAGTCCGCGTTCGAGGTGAAGAGCGCGCCCGTGACGCTGCCTTACAATACGGTGGCCTTCACGACAGACGAGTTCTACACCTATTACCGTTTCGACAACCAGCGCGGCAGCTTCGCCGCCGAGCTGATTCCTGCCGAGCTGACCTGCAACGGCGTCCGGTTCGTGATGGGCGAGGAGAATGTCAAGGACGCCGTGACGTGCCGCAGTCAGGAGATCGAACTGCCCGAAGGCGGTTACAGGAAGCTCTACATGCTGGTGGCCGCTTCGGACAAGGAGTGCGAGGCCCTCTTCAAGGTGGGCGACTCCGAGCAGGCCGTCTATGTGCCGCTCTGGAAAGGCTTCTACGGACAGTGGGGCTGGCGCGGACACAGCGAAGCGTTCCTCAAGGATGCGACGATCGCGCATATCGGCACGCACCGTCATCAGGGCGACGTGGGCAACCTGCCTTACGACTTCTCCTACATGTATATGGTTTCTCTCGATATTCCCGAAGGTGCGCGGACGGTGACGCTGCCCGAAAACAAGAACGTGGCGGTATTCGCCATGACGGCTTCGGACAACGGCATCGACGACGTGCTTCCGGTGAGCGGCACTTTCATCCGTCCGGATGTGAAGTAACAAGTTTTTAAGTGGTATAATTAGGGATTCAGGCTCGGCTGCATCAGTAGCCGGGCTTGAGTTTGTTGGTGGGTTGACGGAAGGGAACGCCGTCTCCGGTCGGGCAGAGATTCCGGCATTGCCGGTAACATTGCCTATGCCTTATCCTGTGGCTCTTCGGGCACTTCGTCGACCTCCTGTTTGATCTGGGAGAGCTTCTCCTTGCGGTATACCTTGGGGGTGCAGCCGTATTTGGCGGCAAAGCACTTGAAGAATGTGCCCCGGTTGACGAACCCCGCCTTGTAAATGATCTCGTCGATGGAGAGCTTGGTCGAGGTGAGCAGCTGCTCGGCCTTGGCCAGCCGGTACTCCTTGATGATGGTGGTCGGGGTCTGGTTCAGGATGCCTTCCAGGCGGCGGTAGAGGTTGCGGATGCTGACACCCATCTCGTCGGCGATGAATTTCGTAGAGATTTCCGTGTTGGAAATGTTGTCGTTGATGATCTTCAGCATCTTGTCGATGAATTCCTTGTCGTCCTGGTGGAGCATCTTGCCGTCGGAGAGTTCGAAGGCGCTGATCGACGATTTGTAATAGTCCTTGAGCGAGCGGTTGCGTTTGAGCAGCTGCTCGGTCACGGCCTTCAGGTATTCGACGTTGAAGGGCAGCGTCAGGCAGATGTCGGCGCCGGATTCTACGCCTTTGATGCGTTCGTCGACCTGCTGTGCCGTCGAGAGCAGAATCACCGGGATATGCGAGGTCAGCTTGCCCTCCTTGATGAACTTGATGAGCGACAGGCCGATTTCTCCGAGAGCGCATCGCAGATGATGATGTCGGGGTGCATCTGTTTGAGCAGTTCGATCATCGCGTTCAGGCCGTCGGGCATTTTGATATTGTAATCCGGGGCGAACAGCTCAGCCACGAAATTCATGATCTCCGAATCGTCGTTGACCACGAACATCGTCCGGCGGTTTTTGTCGAACGTGAATTCGCGTTGCGTGACGGTCGGCAGCGGCAGCCCGTAGTTCGTGTCGATCGGCACGATGTTGTCGTTCACGGACGTGTTCTCGGCGGTTACTTTCAGCCGCGGCAGCCGCACGGTGAACGTCGTCTGGGCATTGGGGGTGCTTTCGACCGTGATCTGGCCGTGCATGCGGGTCACGATGCTGTGGCAGATCGCCAGCCGCAGGTCGCCCTGGAACGAAAGCCCCCGTTCGCTCTTGCGCTCGAAATAATCCAGCACGCGGTAACGGTCGAAAATGGCCTCGATGTCGTCGAGGTTGACCCCGATGCTGTCGTTCGCGGCCGATATGAACAGTTCCCCGTCGTCGTTGCGGATTGTCAGGTTCACCGAACCGTTGTAGGGCGTGTGCTTGAATGCGTTGGACAACAATGTGTTGAGGATCGTCGAAAGTCCTTCTCGGTCGCTCGGCCATGCCAGGTTGCGCTCGATGTCCAGCTTGCAGTGGATGCTGTTCTGCTCGGAATATTCGCTGAAGGTCTCCGCGATTCCCTGGGCGATTTCGGCCACGGGTACCAGCTCGATGTTTTCATTCTCATCGTTTTGCGAGGTGCGGATACCGCGGAACTCGTGGAGCATGTAGATCAGGTCGTGGAGCTTCGACACGTTCTGCCGGATGGTCTGTGCGTATTTGAGGATATAGGAGTCCGATTTACGGTAGGTAATGATCTGCTGGCAGGGCCCCGAGATCATCGTCAGCGGCATGGACAACTCCTGTGTGATGTTCGAGAAAAATCGCATTTTCGATTCGTAGACCTCCTCTTTGCGCCGGCTTTCGAGGCGTTGCAGTTGTTCGGCCTTGCGTTGCCGGTAGCGGAGCAGGTAATAGCGCAGGGTCATGGTGACGGCGGCCAGCGCCAGCAGCATGTAGAGCAGCTTTGCCAGAAATGTGGCGTACCAGGCCGGTTTGAGGCGTATTTCCAGTGAATAGACGGGACTTGTCGCCCCGGTGATGTTATTGCGGTAGCGTACGTCGAGCCGGTAGGTGCCGGGCGGCAGGTCGGCGAAGGACAGCTTCGACGAAGTGCTCGTCCATTGGTCGCTGAACCCGTCCAGCCGCGTGTAATAGGTGTAGTTGCTGCCGTTGACGTAGTCGAGAGCCGATACCGTGATCTCGTAGATGCGCTGCCCGTGCCGCAGCGTCAGCGCGCCCTTGTCGGAGAGCAGGTTGCCGATGTTATGCACCCCGTCGTTGAGGCGCACGTCGCGGAAGAGGATCGGCGGGTTGAACGACTGTTCCTCGAAGCCGGTTTCCTCGACGGTGACCAGCCCGTTGATGCCGCCGAAGAAGAGCAGCCCCGTCTGCGGGTCGGTGAAGTAGGCCCCGTCGCTGTATTCGATGGTGTTCAGGCCGTAGGAATATCCGTAGGTCACCACGTTGCCCGTGTGGGGCGTGTACTGCACCAGTCCTCGGTTGGTGC
>OGGS01001361.1_pt1 | contig 17225 bp, 14 predicted proteins | sample 1571281 | NCBI WGS metagenome assembly OGGS01 (sample SAMEA2582042, study PRJEB24529) | metagenome | biome: Human gut stool | place: China | collected 2011 | reverse complement strand
CCATCCTTTCTGAAATGAAATAGAATATCATTGTTCTTACGCCGTTCTCTCTGCATGGTGTTCCTGCCCCCTTCCAGCGGCGTTTTCCGGCTCGCTCTTGCGAGATCATCGCCGGGTATTCCATGCAGACGGTCATGTGGTTTTCAAGGTTCGATGAAGGCTCTGAAATTAGAATAACACATTCATAGAAGATTTTTTAGGAAGTGATACTTCCGCTTTTTGCCTTCAAAACCGGAAGTAATAGTTCCGTTTTTGTGCAATATTGAATGAATCAACGACGATTTTTCGGAAACGATTTTTTCTACAAGAAATTTGCTTATTCAGCGTCTGTTAAGATATGCAGTCGGCACAGTTTATGTGCTGAATATCGGGTTTTGGCGAAGCCCAACAATCGTTTTTGAAGTCGGATTTGTAAAATCAGATTCAAAAATCGCGAGTTGGTACCAACTCGCCCTGCTTGCTGCGATTGCAAACTCGAAAACTTCCTGAGCAAAAAAATAACCGCCAGCTTCAAGTTGAACTTGAAAGCTGATGGTCCTGATTGCAAAATGATTTTCAAATTTGGAAGGCACGTTGAGAGGCTTCATAGCGTCAGCAAGCAGGGCGGACGTATATACAACGTCTGCATCTGCAAGCAATGTGTCGCCTATACAAACACCATTTGCGTTGCAAAACGCTTGTTGGGGAACACCCAAACCCTTGAACTGCACCGTGCCGATACAGGCTAGATGCTTTCGCAATCCTCAAACCAGCTTCTCCCACAGTGCATTCAATGCGGCAGCAGTATCCGCATCCATGCCCTCGTTCAGGCGGCGAGCAGCATACCAGAGGGTAGAGCTTTCGCTCTGCACATTGGCAAGGGCGGTGTCTTGCAGCGGCAGAGCAAAGTCTGCCACCGACAGAACGTCTCCTTCCTCCGGGTCGGTGCCGTCCAGCGTCTGGAAGCAGCCATACCGCTGCTCCATGGCGGTGGGGTCGTCCACGATGAACAGGGTGCTCTCGCACAGATAAAAATCAGAATTCAGCTTGTCCTCGCTGGACTGCATCAGCCGCTGCAGGGCGGCATCCTGCGTTTCAAAGTCCAGTGCCAGCCAGATGCCCTTTACCGTGACCTTCACCTTGCCATCGCCGTTCACGTCCCCGGCAAGAGCTTCCAGCCGGGTCTCCAGCTGGCTGAGGAAAGCAGTGTCCGGGTCGGTGCGGCTCACCACTGCCACGGTGTAGTCCGGCTGCACCTCGGTGACGCGGTTCCAGACAAAATACCCCACCGCCAGCAGGGCAGCAGCGATCAGCACCACATAATACCAGTGGTAGTGCCACCAGTTGGCACGCTGCTGCGCCGGGGTCAGTTCCGGGGGCTGATCGGGGAGCAGGTCTTCGGGTTTGATATCCCGTTCGTAGCGGTAGGATGCCATGGCTGTGTCCTCTTTTCGTCTGTTTTTCTGCATCTATCATAGCACAAATTCCCGGGCAGCGGCAGACTGCCCGGGAATTTTTCATGCTTTATTTACACCCGGGTGCGCAGGCACTTGAGGTCTGTGCCGGTTACGGCGTAGGCCCCGGTGCCGGCGGGCAGGAACAGGCTCTGCCCCTTGCGGATGGGCAGGCTTTCGCCGGTGGCGGTCTCGGTCAGGGTGCCCTTGCCTTCCAGCACCAGCAGAGAGGTGAAGGAGGTCTCGTCGCAGACATCCTCAAAGCCACCCTCTACGGCATCCACCGTGAAGTAATCACACTGCGCCAGATGACCGTGGAAGTCCTGCGCTTTCGGCGGCTCCCGGAGGGTAACATCCAGCGCCTGCGGGATGTGCAGCTGCCGGGGCTTGCCATCTGCGCCCAGACGGCCGTAATCATAAATGCGGTAGGTGACGTTGGAGTTCTGCTGGATCTCTGCCACCACGATGCCCTTGCGGATGGCGTGCAGCGTGCCGGAGGGGATGAAGAAGCAGTCTCCCTTGTGCACCGGCACAGCGTTCAGTACGTCGGTCAGGGTGTTATCCTGAATGCGGCGTTCAAACTCCTCCTTGCTGATCTCATGGGTGAAGCCGTAGTAGAGGGAGGCACCCGGCTCTGCTTCCAGCACATACCACATCTCGGTCTTGCCGTACTGGTGCTCGTGCTCCAGCGCATAGGCATTGGAAGGATGCACCTGAATGGACAGGTCTTTTTTTGCGTCGATCAGCTTTGCAAGGATCGGAAACGCCTCAAACTTCTCGCAAGCGGTGCCCAGACAGCCGGGATGTGCATCAATGTACTGTTGCAGGGTGGTTCCGTCTGCCAGATAGCTGGGGCCGTCTGGGTGGCAGGACAGCATCCACGCCTCGCTCAGGGGGTGTAATTCGCTCTGGATGCCGTACTCGGTGCGCAGCTTTTCGCCGCCCCAGAGGTAGTCCTTGCAGCTGGGAATAAGTTGAAATGCTTTCATTTTACATACCTCAAATATGCCTAAAATTGCATACAAAATGACGATTTTTCCGAAAAAAGGGTGCAAAAAAGCTGCCCCGTCCATTTTTCGGCAGGAACGAGGCAGCCAGCTTGCGGGGGGATTATGCTTTCAAAAGGGCAGCGGCAGCTTTGCCAAGGATGTCATTGATGGCATCGGCTGTTTCTTCGGTGGGGGCAACGGCAGAGAGATACACCTTGATCTTCGGCTCAGTGCCGGAGGGGCGCACCATCAGCTTGGCACCGCCCGCCAGACGGAACTCCAAGACGTTTGCCTTCGGCAGGCCGGTGCCCTCAGTGTTGTAGTCCAGCACGCTCTCCACGGCGATCCCGGCAATGCTCTGCGGCGGGGTTTCACGCAACTTTTTCATGATCGCCTGCATGGTGTGTATTCCGCTTTCGCCCTCAAAGGCGAAGCTGAGCAGGGCGTTACGGTAGCAGCCGAACTCCGCATACAGCTTGTTGATGGCATCCAGCAGGGTCATGCCCTGCTTTGCGTACCATGCTGCAGCTTCGCAGACCAGCAGGGTGGCGTTGACGGCGTCCTTATCCCGGACGTGGGCACCGGACAGGTAGCCGTAGCTCTCCTCAAAGCCAAAGATGTAGCGGTCGGCTTCCCCTGCGTCTTCCAGCCGACCGATTTGCTCACCGATGAACTTGAAACCGGTCAAGGTGCGGCGCAGCTCCACGCCGTACTTTTCTGCCACCGGCGTTGCCATATCGGTGGAAACGATGGTGGTCACGGCCACCGGATGCTCCGGCATGGTGCCCAGTGCCTTGCGGGTGCGGCAGATGTAGTCCAGCAGAATGATGCCCATCTCGTTGCCGGTGATGAGCCGGTAGCCGCCCTTGCCGTCGGGCACGGCGGTGCCGCAGCGGTCACAGTCCGGGTCGGTGCCCAGCAAAAGATCCGGGTGTACTTTGTCGCACAGTTCCAGCCCCTTCTGCATGGCTTCCCGGATCTCCGGGTTCGGGTAGGGGCAGGTGGGGAAGCTGCCGTCCGGCTTTTCCTGCTCCGGCACCACGGTCACATGGGTGACGCCCAGCTTTGCCAGCAGCTTTTTCACGCATTCCAGACCGGAGCCGTTCAGCGGAGTGTAGACCAGCTTCAGGTCGGCGGTGCCAGCCCCATCACCGACCCGCTGGGCGTAGACGGCATCCACAAAGTCGTCCAGACATTTCTCGCTGCTGTATTCGATCTTGCCCTCGGCAAGGGCTGCGTCAAAGTCCGCAGGCTGTACGGCAAAGCAGTCTACTGCTTCAATGGCGGCAAGGATCTTTGCTGCCACCTCAAGGGTGATCTGGCAGCCGTCTGCGCCGTAGACCTTATAGCCGTTGTACTTGGCGGGGTTGTGGCTGGCGGTGACGCAGACGCCTGCGCCGCAGCCGTAGTACCGCACCGCCCAGCTCAGCGCCGGGGTGGGCTCCAGACGGGGGTAGATGTACGCCTTGATGCCGTTAGCAGCCAGAACCGCCGCCGTTTCTCTGGCAAACACATCGCTCTTGATGCGGCTGTCGTAGCCGATGGCAACTTTTTTCGGCAGGTCAGAAGCGTTCAGGTAGTTGGCAAGACCCTGCGTCGCCTTGCGGATGTTGTAGATGTTCATCCGGTTGGTGCCTGCGCCGATGACCCCACGCAGACCGCCGGTGCCGAATTCCAGTTCCCGGTAGAACCGGTCGGTGATGGCCTCCTCATCGCCGGAGATGCTTTTCAGCTCTTCGGCAAGGTCGGCGGGCATTTCCGGCTGTGCCAGCCAGCGGTCATACTGCTGTTTGACTTTTTCTTCCATGAAATCACACTTTCTTCCAATAAGGACAGTTTCGGTGCGGACGATCATTGCACGCTGTCCTCCGTGTCAGATTCTTCTTCCGGTTCCTCTTCCTTGCGCCCGGCTTTTTCCAGCTGAGCAAAGGCGGGGCGCATCAGGCAGGCCATGCCCAGCGCTGACCCTGCGCCGCCGATGAGCAGCCAGAGCGGCAGCAGATAGACGAACCACGCCGGGGCCGCCTTGGCAAGCAGCGGAAACCATGCCAGAAACGCAAGGATGCCTACACTGGGCAGCAGATTCGCCAGCGTCATCCGTGCGCCGTCCGCCAGAGCCAGCAGGGCTTTGGGATAAGAGAACCGCGCCAGAAGCGCAAAGCTCCAGCAGCCCAGAAAGCCGATGCCCGCCAGCAGCAGGAAGGACGCTGCCGCCAGAATGCCGGTGCTGGGGGTGTCCTGTGCGGTGGCGGTGCGCAGCCCGGTGAGGGCGGCAAAGCCTGCCAGCAAAAGCACCAACCACAGGGCAGTAGATTGCTTAAAATCCCGCTTGAACGCCTTGAAAAAGTCGGTGCGGACGGTGTAGTCCTCCTTTGCCGCCATCTTGTTCACCACCGTGAACAGCCCCAGCGTGGAGGCCCCGGCGGTGATGATGGGCAGGCTGCACACAAGCCACAGGACATTGGCAAGCACAAGGTCGCCGATCCTGCCCATGGTGCGGTAAAAGGGACTGTCGATATTGGTCTTTTTCATGGCGTTTCCTTTCGGGGAGCCGGGGAAGGTTACTCCCCGATGCTCTTGAGATATTCCAGATTTTTGTCGATGAGGTCACAGCGCTGCTTCACGCAGTCCACACTGCGCAAGGGGTCGGCAGGCGTGTTGAACGCAAAGTCCAGCAGTTTGTCGATGGTGGTGGAAGCCACATGGAGACGGGTGTCGCTGGCTGCATAATAAATATACACGCTTCCGTCATCGTCTGCAATCGCGCCGTTGGTGAACACCACGTTGGAAACGTCGCCCACACGCTCCCAGTCCCGGGGAGCGATGAGGAAGCCGGAGGGCTCCGCGATCACCTTGCTGGGGTCGTCCAGTGCGGTGACGAATACATAAATGACATACCGCAGCCCGGCGGCGGTATTCCGCACGCCGTGGGCGATGTGCAGCCAGCCCTTTTCGGTCTTGATGGGCGTGGCACCCTCGCCATTCTTGGATTCGGTGATGGTGTGGTAGCGGCGGGGACTGGTGATGATTTCCTCGTCAATGACGGCATGGGTGATATCCTCGCACAGACCAAAGCCTACGCCGCCGCCGGAACCGGTGTCGATGAAGTCATCCATGGGGCGGGTGTAGAAGGCATACTTTCCGTTCACGAACTCCGGCAGCAGATCCACATTGCGCTGCTGCGGGCTGCGCTTGGTGACAAGGTTGGGCAGACGCTCCCAAGTCTTGAGGTCTTTGGTGCGGACGATGCCTGCGGCAGCCACGGCAGCGGACAGGTCATTCACGCTGTTGTCCTTGCTCTCGGAGCAGAACACGCCGTAGATCCAGCCGTCCTCGTGCTGGGTCAGACGCATATCGTAGACGTTGGTCTCCTCCGGGCAGGTGTCCGGCAGCAGGATGGGCTTTTCCCAGAAGTGGAAGCCCTCCACCGGGCTGTCACTTTCTGCCACGCCGAAAAAGCTCTTGCGGTCGTTGCCCTCGATGCGGGCGACCAGATAATACTTGCCGTTCAGCTTGATGGCGCCGGAATTGAATACGGCGTTCACGCCCAGACGCTCCATAAAGTGGGGGTTCGTCTCCGGGTTCAGGTCGAACCGCCAGCTCAGGGGAATGGATTCGCGGGTCAGCACCGGGTTTTCCCACCGGTCATAGATGCCGTTGTAGAAATCGGTCTTTTTGTTTTTGCGGGCCAAATAGGCATCCTGCAAAGCCTTCTGGCGCAGGTATTCGGGGTGGAGTTTAGACTGTGACATCGGGGTTCCTCCTTATCAGTTCCATGCACATTCTGCCGTTGTGGTAGGGGCACTTCCACGGCTCAAGGATGGGCTTGCGGCTGGACGGTTTTCCGTCTGCGTCCACCTCCCAGAACCATTCACTGCCGGGGCGTTTGTCCACCATCACGTTGCAGATGTAGTGGTAAATATCGGCGGCGGCATCGCGGTATTTTGCATCGCCGCTCTTGTTGTATTCGTTCACGAAGCCCAGTACGGACTCGGCCTGCACCCACCACACACGGGTGGTGTTCACCTTGCCGCGGTCGCACTCGTTGACCACCGAGTGGTCGATATAGGCTTCCTTGTAGATATGCGCTGCCAGATCAGAGTTGATGGCGTGGATGCGGGTGGAAAGCTCCGCATCCCCCAGCAGGGCGCAGCCCCAGTCGATGAGCCAGCTGGACTCGATATCGTGGCCGTAGCTGTACAAATCGATGATGGAGTTGTAATGCTCGTCAAAGAACACCAGCTGCCGGTGCAGCTCCGGGCTGTAAATCTTGTGCTCGTAGATAGCAAGGATGCGGCGCAGGGCCTTTTCCACCTCCGGGTCGCGGCTTGCCTGATAAAGCCCGGCGTAACCCTCGAACACATGGAGCAGGGTATTCATGGTCTTTGCCGCCATGACGCCGTTTTCCGAGAGCTTTTCGTTGCTCTCCGGCTTCCAGTCGATGGTAAAGGCCTCCAGATAGCCCTCGCTGTCGGTGCAGTGCTGCTCGATGAGATGAAAGATCTTTTTTGCGTAGGCCAGCGCAACGGGGTCTTTGGTCAGTCGGTAGTAAGCGGAAAGGGCATAGATGGCAAAGCCCTGATTGTAGGTGTGCTTGGTGGTATCCTGCGGCTTGCCGGTATAATCGCAGCTCCAGTACACGCCGCCGTTTGCCTCGTCGTAGCAGTTTTTCAGGAAGAACTGGTAGGCGTAGCGGGCATCCTCGGCAAGGTCTGCCCGGCCGGTCAGCATGGCAGCCTCGGAGAAAAACCACAGAATGCGGCTGTTCAGGATGCAGCCCTTTTCGGCTTTTTTATCCAGCTTCAGGTCAAAATCCATGTAGCCGTAAAAGCCGCCGTTTTCCTCGTCCCGCAGCCCTTTCCAGAAGGGAATGATGGTTTGCAGCAGCATTTCTTCTGCTGCCTGTTTGATGGAAGACATAATACAGAACTTCCTTTCTGTACAAAGTAAAACCCTCTCGGTCACGGCTTGCGCCGTGCCAGCGCCCGGTAGGGGACGTAAAATCTCTTTTTGCAGAGATGGCGATGCGAAGCATTGACAGAGAGGGTTGCGCTTGACGCTTAGCGGATGCCCACCTCGTGGTCGGTGGGGCCTGCGTTATCGTGGGTCTTGATGTAATCCACCACCTCGTCTACGGTGGTGAAGGCCAGACCGACATAGCTGTCGGCGCAGCCATAGTACAGAGCGATGCGGCCGGTGTCGGCGTCCTGCAGGGTGGCGCAGGGGAAGCAGACGTTGGGCACGAAGCCACGCTCCTCATACCACTTTTCCGGGGTCAGCAGGAAGTTGCCGCAGCGGTACAGTACCTTGCTGGGCTCGTCCTTATCCAGAATGGCACCGCCGATGGAGTAGACGAAGCCATTGCAGGTGCCGGTAACACCGTGGTAGAACAGCAGCCAGCCCTCGCTGGTCTCAATGGGGGCAGCACCGCCGCCGATCTTCACGCTCTCCCACCAGTTGGAGCCCTTGCTCATCACATGGCGGTGACGGCCCCAGAACTCCATATCCGGGCTCTGGCTCAGGAAGATGTCACCAAAGGGGGTGTGGCCGCTGTCAGACGGGCGGCTCAGCAGGGTGTACAGGCCGTTGATCTTGCGGGGGAACAGCACGGCGTTCCGGTTGAAGGGGATAAAGGGGTTCTCGATGCGGACAAAGGTCTTGAAGTCGGTGGTCTTGGCGATGCCGATGGACGCACCGTAGAAGTCCTGACACCAGATGATATAGTAGGTGTCCTCCACCTTCACAAGACGGGGATCGTAGGCGTACACCGGCATAAACGGCTCGCCCTTTTCGTTGACGAAGGGGATCTTGTCCTTGTCAAAGTTCCAGTGGATGCCGTCCTCGCTGCGTCCCAGATAGATGTAGGGGATGCCGTCGATCTGTTCGCCACGGAACACGCCGATGAACTTGCCCTCGTAGGGCACCACGGCACTGTTGAAGATGCGTGCCACCCCTTCCACAGGGTTGCGGTCGATGATGGGGTTCTCGCTGTAGCGCCACACAGGGGCGGTAACATCGGCAGGCTTTTCCTGCCAGGGGATGTTGGGCAGTGCATCGCAGAACATTTTTACGTTGCTCATAATCAAAACTCCTGTAATAGAAAGTTGTTGTCTTGTATCTGCCGTATTCTCCCGGCTCCCTGCACAGAAGCCGGGAGAAGCAGATGATGAAGGAGAAATGTGAGGATGTCGCTTGAAACCCTCTCAGTCTCGCATACGCTCGACAGCTCTCCCGAAGGGCGAGCTTTTGCACAGCTGACCGAAAGGGGCGTCCTTCACGGAGAAGGACGTGAGTACCGTACCCTCCTTTTAAGCTCCCCCCTCGGGGGAGCTGGCACGGCGCAAGCCGTGACTGAGAGGGTCAGCCTTTCACTGCACCGGCCGCCATACCGCTGTAGATCTGATCCTGACACAGCAGGAACACGATAAGGGCGGGGATGATGGTGATGATGACACCGGCGCAGATGTAGTTGTACTGGTTGCCCATGGGGCCGGAGAACACATACAGCGAGGTGGCAACCACCTGATACTTGGTCTTATCCTGCAGATACAGGTTTGCCATGTAGTATTCGTTGTAGGTGGACACACCCTTCAGGATGGCGCTGGTGACGATGGCGGGCTTCAGCAGGGGCAGCAGGATCTTGAAAAACACACCAAAGTAGGTGCAGCCGTCGAGGATGGCGCTTTCGTCCAGTGTGGGCGAGAGGTTCTCGAAAAACTGCAGGAAAATGTAGATGGTAATGACATCGGTACCCATCATCAGGATGATGTAGCCGGGCATGGAGTTCACCAGATGCAGAGCAGTCATGATCTGATACACCGTGACCTGCGAGGCAATGCCGGGGATCAGGGTGGCGATGGTGAACAGGTTGCGGATGAGATTGTTGCCGGGGAACTTGAACCGGTTGAGCACGTATGCCAGCATGGCACTGATCATAATGCTGCCTACCAGCACGCAGATCAGGATGATGAAGCTGTTGATGAAAGCCTTGCCCATGTTGGCTTTGTTCCATGCGGTGATGAAGTTATCAAAGTTGAGCAAGTTCTGGGGCAGGGTGATGACGTTGGTGTTGGCGTACTCCTCCTCGGTTTTAAAGGCGGTGAATACGCAGGATACGATGGGCACCAGTGCCACGAAAGCGGCAAAGATCAGCAGCACATACTTGCAGATGTTGATGAGGACGCGCTTCATCTTGATGGAAGCGATCTCGTTTTTGGTTGCGTTCATACGTTCTGCCTCACTTTCACTTGGTTACGCCGCTGCTGCGGTTTTCCAGCCATTTTTCCACAGCCTTCTGGGCGTAGGTGACGATCACGATGAGCAGCAGCAGAACCACAGCCATGGCGGATGCAAGACCCACCTTCTGGTCGGTATGGGCGATCTTGTCCATGACCACGAAGTAGGTGGAGGTGTTGAAGCCGCCGCCGGTGACAACATAGGGCATCTCGAAGGCGGACAGTGCGCCGGACACCGAGATGATGAGGTTCAGCACCACGATGGTGCTGATGGAGGGCAGGATGATGTCCTTGAAGCGGTGCCATGCGTTGGCACCGTCGATCTCAGCAGCCTCGTACAGAACGGGGTCCACAGAAGCGATCGCGCCGATGAACATGACGATGTTCTGGCCGATGTATTTCCAGATGGAGCAGGCCACCAGCACGACGTTGTTGATGGACTCATCCCGGAGCCAGAAGGGCAGCTTATCCACGTTGAAGCCCACCCAGCTCAGCAGGGTATCCAGCACAAAGCCGTGGGTGAAGAAGAACTTGAAGATGAAGCCCACCGAGATGCCGCAGATGAGGCAGGGAAAGTACAGTGCACCCCGGAAGAACTTGCTGCCCTTGCACTTGAAGCTCAGGATGGTGGCAAACAGCAGCGCCAGCGGAACAAACAGGAACACCAGCGTGACGATGAGCTGCTGCCCGCGCATACTGTGGAAGTATTCGCTGAAGCTCTTGCGCTTTTTAGGCGCGGATACGGTTGCGGAAGATGCCATACAAAAGACCTCCTTTCACCAAAAACAGGGCGGACACGGGCCCGCCCTGCTGATTTATAACGATAGATCGCTTACTGCGGTGCGCAGGCATCCACGGCCTTGTTCCATGCGGCGTTCCAGTCGGCCACGATGTCGTCCAGAGTCTCGTCGCCGTTGATACCGGCCTCCACCACACGCATGACGTGGGTCTGGTCGGCATTCAGCATCAGCTCAGCCTCCTGCTGCACCTCGGTGGCAAGGTCTGCCAGCTCTGCGGGGGCGGGGGCATCCTCGATCAGGTCGATGCCGTCGAATGCCTTCAGGGTATCGGGGTATTCCTGGCTCTTCAGCACCGGCACACCGCCCTGATCATAAGCAAAGTTGGAGCTTTCGGTCAGCCACTTGATGTAGAGCATGGCAGCCAGCTTTTTGTCATCGGTGGTGTTCTTGTTCACACCGTAGCAGTAGTCTGCACCTGCGCTGGCGTACTGGGTACCCTTGACGGTGATGGGGAACGGCATATAGCCAATGTCGTCGGCGTGGTCACCGGCGGCCTGCATCTGCACGATGGCCCAGCTGCCCAGAACCATGGCACCGATCTGGCCGTTATTGATGCGGGGCTTGGAGCCCTCCCAGTCGGTGGTGGTGGGGTCGGCCTCGGTCAGACCGCGCTTCACTGCTTCGTACAGGATGTAGTACACAGCGTAGGGACCCATATCGTCCGCACCCAGAATGCCCTTCTGGAACGGATCCTTGGTCTGGGGCATGGTAATGTTCATCCAGTTCGGGTCGCCGGTTGCGCCGCCGCTGGTGTAAGCATCCCATGCGGTCATGGTCCAGCCGGCGGCGTAGTTGGTGTACAGGGGATCAATGGAAGAATCGTAGTCCTTGATCTTCTGCAGGTCATCCAGGAACTCGTCCGGGGTCTTGGGCAGGGTGGTGATGCCGGCAGCCTCAAAGACCTTCTTGTTGTAGACGATGCCCTGTGCATTGCCGGTGGAGGGGATGCCGTACACGGTGCCGTTATAAGCGCGGTTGGAAGCGAAGTTGTACTCGTTTTCAATGTCGCTCAGTGCGCACAGAGGCTCAAAGTAGTCGCCCAGCTCGGTCAGGGGGATGGCGGTGGGGATCATGCACAGATCGCCCCAGTCCTTGGAAGTCAGACGGGTGGTCATGTCGTTGGCATAATCGGTGATGCCCTCGTACTTGATGGTGATGTTGGGATACAGCTTCTGGAATGCGGCAATGTAGCCATCGAAGGTGCCGTCATCGATGAGGTCGGTACGGTGGCTGATGATCTTCAGGTCAGCCTTCAAGTCGGTGTTGTCGGTGCCAACGGTCAGCTCATTGTAAGCCTTGGCACCATCCGCACCGGCAGCGGAACCGGCGGTAGAACCAGCGGTGGAGCCGGTGGAACCGGCGGTGGAGCTGGACCCGCCGCCGCAGGCAGCCAGAGCAGATGCTGCTGCCAGAATACCAGTAGCCTTCAGGAAACTACGACGATTGATCTTACGCATAGGGGTATCCTCCTTCTTGATTGAAACCTTTTCCGTTTTGCAAAAGTTGCATTTAGCTTAATTTAGCTAATCGGTTGCTTTCGCTTTCTGTGGCTTAAGTATATTCCTTTTGCGGCAAACTGTCAATATGACTAAAAAGATTCGGTGATTTGGCGGCAATTCGGCAATATTCCTTGTGAAAACTGCCCCATAAATCCGGGATACAACAGCCATTTTAAAGCTTAAACAAAAATTAAGCTAATGAACTGGAATTAAATTAGCCTAAATAATACCCGATTTTCTGCGTCTTTTTCGATTTTTAACCGCTTTTTTGTTGACGAAATGCCCGAAAACTGTTATGCTTACCATAAAGTAAACGGAACGTTTTTTACCTCACGATCCAATCGAGAAAGAAAGCTGGGATAACTTATGGCAAAAGCAGTGCGCATGGCTGATATTGCCAAGCGGCTGGGCATCAGCACAGTATCCGTTTCCAAAGGGCTTGCCGGCAAGGACGGCGTAAGCGAGGCGATGCGGGCAAAAATTCTTGCTGCCGCCAAGGAAATGGGGTATCAGGTGCCGGTCCGCGCGCAGACGCAGACCGGCGGCGAGACCATCGGCATTCTGGTGGCGGACCGCTTTTTCAACGAGAACGCCTTTTATTCCAATCTGTACCGGGCGGTGCTTAAGTGCGCTGCCGAGCAGGACATCTCGGTGCTGATGGAGATCGTTCTCCCGCAGGCAGAAAAGAGCTGCAACATGCCCAATTTCCTTGTTAACCACAAGGTGGACGGCCTGATCTTCATGGGCGAGATCAGCCGCCGGTATCTGGCCACCGCCGTGCAGACCGGCGTGCCTTTTATGCTGCTGGATTTCTACGACGATGCCATTGCCGCCGACTGTGTGCTCAGCGACAACACCAGCGGCAGCTATACGCTTACGGAACACCTCATCTCCACCGGGCGGCGGAACATCGGCTTTGTGGGCAGCGTGCAGTCCACCAGCTCCATCATGGACCGCTATCTCGGCTATGTAAAGGCTCTGCTGCGCGCCGGGCTTCCCATCCGGGACGACTGGCGGCTGGAGGACAGAGATCCCAGCGGAAAATTCATCCCCCTTTCCCTGCCGCAGGAGATGCCGGACGCCTTCGTCTGCAACTGCGACGAGGTGGCATACAATCTGGTGGAGACCCTCAAGCGCAACGGCTACCGGGTGCCGCAGGATGTGGCAGTCACTGGCTACGATGATTATCGCTTTTCTACCATCTGCAATCCGCAGCTGACCAGCTACCGGGTGGATCTGGATTGCATGGCAAAAACCGTGGTGGCACAGCTCCGCCGCAAGATGGCGCATAAGCCCGCCATCGCTCCCACCGTCATCGTGCCCGGCGGCTTTGTACGAAGAGAATCGACTTGAACCGAGAAAAACAGAACGACCCCTGCCGGTTGGCAGGGGCCGTTCTGTTTTATAAGATATCCTTCAAAAATTCCGTCAGCACTTGTGCCGCCTGCCGGTGGTTCTCTACGCCCGGGTGCTGCCGGGCACCCACGGTTTCCGGCGTGGTGTTGGGCAGCTCCAGCAGATAGACAGAGCTGTCTCCGGTAATGGCCTTGTACTGCTCCATGCCCTGCCGCAATACCGGCAGCAGCTCGCTGCCCAGCATCCCGATGCACCACACCAGCTTTGCCCCGGGGTTCTTTGCCCGGAGCAGAGTCAGGAAATGCTGTACACCATTTGCCACTTTTTGGGCGTCCGCAGGGTGGAAGTCCCCATTGGAGAGCCGCCGCAGCTGGTGGAGCTTGCCGGTGGCGGGGTCTTGCCACGGCGGGTTATCAAATGCGCCCGTGTCGTTGGTGCCCAAGTTGACGATGACAGCATCCGGTTTCCATGCAGAAAAATCGTTTTCCTGCTGTGCGCCAAGGGCGGCATTGCGCTGCCCCGTAGCTACACCGCACACCTGCGTATAGTAGGGCGGCATCACATGGCGCACATCGTTGTCCCAGCCGGTCACGATGCCCCAGCCACTTTGCGAGATGCAGCGGTATTCGGCTCCCAGTGCATCGGCGGTCAGACGGCCGTAGTGGTTCTCCGCAGAGAAAAAGGCTCCAACCCAGTCCTCCTCCGGCTTAGCTCCGATGGCACCCTCGCCGCTGGTGATGCTGTCGCCCACAAACTCCAGCCGATACTGCGGCTCCGGCAGAGGCAGAAATTCGCCGCCTGCATATTCCAGCCCGGTGATCTGCAACAGATGCGCCGGGTCATCGTGCATGGCCTGCACATCCTTTAGCAGCCGGAGGTGCTTTGCCTTGCCCGGTGTCATGCCCCGGAAAAGACAGACCCGGCTTTTGCCGGGGTTCACGGCAAACCGTGCCACCCATGCGCCGTTCAGCTCCACGCTGACCCACGGCTCTACCACTTCATAATCGGCGAAAAGATCCACCCACAGCTCACTGCCGGTAAATTCCAGCTCCATGCCGCTGGCCGTCCAGAACAGGGTCAGCGGGTCACGCCCGGTGTGCCGTCCCAGTGCCCGCACCTGCGGCAATTGGGTCAGCGTTGCGGTTACAAGATGCTCCATTTTCTGTTCCTCCCCTTGGTTTTTGCCTGAAGCATAGCAGATTCTGCGCAAAATCGCAAGCTAAATCTGTAAGCTAACAAAAACCTAAAATTTAGTTTAGCCTTTGCTCCTCCCGGTGCAGGGGCTTTTTTCGGGTCAGGTTGACCAGTGCTTTGCCCCTCGCCTTGTACCATACGCTGAAAATGAAGCGGCATATTGACGGAACTTCCAAAACTGCATTATACTTATTGTGCAATCTGACGTTGATTTTTGAGAAAACGAGGAAGATGTCATGGAGCTGGAACACAACTTTTATGGGGTGAATTTTGCACCCTTTCCCCACCGGGGCAACCTGAGCAGCGAGAATGCCCACCGCAGCATGGCAGCCATGGTGGAAGCCACCGCCGCCAACTGGGTCATCCTGTCGCCCTCTGGAATACAGTCTGACCCTTACAGTGAAGAGATCGACTGGCGCACCGATGCCACCCCCACAGACGAGGAGCTGTGCGGTGCCATCCGCTTTGCCAAGCAGTTGGGCTTGCAGGTGGCGCTGAAGCCTACCGTCAACTGTGCCAACGGCGTGTGGCGGGCGCGCATCAGCTTTTTTGACCACGATGTGCCCTGCGAGACCCAGTGGAGCGGATGGTTTGCCAACTACACCGCTTTCCAGACCCACTACGCGGCTCTTGCCGAAGCCGAAGGCTGCGGGCTGTTCCTGACCGGCTGCGAAATGACCATGACCGAGCACCGGGAAACGGAGTGGCGCGCCCTCATTGCCGCCGTGCGGCAGCAGTACCACGGCCCGGTGAGCTATAACTGCGATAAATACGGCGAGGACCATGTAAATTGGTGGGATGCGGTGGATTGCATCGCCTCCAGCGGCTACTACCCCCTGAAGGACTGGGAAAACCAGCTGAACCGTATCGAGGCGGTGAGCCAAAAATACAAAAAGCCCGTCCTCTTCAGCGAGGCAGGCTGTATGAATATCACCGGCTCTTCTGCCGTGCCCAACAACTGGGAGCTGAAGGGAACACGGAATGATCTGGAGCAGGCAGATTGGTATGAGGCAATGTTTTCCGCCTGCGCCAAGCGTCCGTGGGTCATGGGCTTTGGCGTGTGGGACTGGCCTGCCGACACCGGAGCAGTCAGTGCCTACGCCGTGTCCGGCCGTCCGGCGGCAAAAATTATCCATAGCGCATATCAGGGAGGAGTTTTAGAATGAATACGTCCAATTTTGCTCGCTTGAAAGAACTGTTCCGCCGTGCCGCGGCAGGGCAGGAACTGACCATCGGCTTTCTGGGAGGTTCCATCACCCAGGGCAGCCTTTCCACCCAGCCCGGCAATGCCTACGCTTTCCGGGTGTACCAGTGGTTCGTGGATACCTTTCCGCAGTCGAAGTTCCACTACGTCAACGGCGGCATCGGCGGCACCAGCTCCCACTATGGCGTTGCCCGTGCCGTGACCGATGTGCTGATGTACCAGCCGGATTTTGTGGTAGTGGATTTCAGCGTCAACGATCTGGACGTCCCCTTCCGGCAGGAGACCTACGAAGGTGTTGTCCGCAAGCTGCTCACATGGCCCTCCCACCCGGCGGTGGTGCTGCTGAACAACATTTATTACGATACCGGCGAGACGTCACAGGACGAGCACAACGCCGTGGGCGACCACTACGGTGTGCCCCACGTCAGCATCCGGGACAGCATTTACAAGGATCTGCATGCCGGTAAGTATGCCAGCCGCACCCTGCTCAGCCCCGATGGGCTGCACCCCAATGATTTCGGGCACGGATTGGTGGCAGGGGAGATCATCAAGCTGCTGGAGGCAGTCAACACCCACCGGGAAGAACCGGAGCAGGAGCCTGCCTTCCCGGCACCGCTCACCGCCAACGCTTATGAGAATGCCCGGCGGCTGACCATCCGGGAGGTTTCTCCCAAGCTGGAGGGTTTCCGGGCAGACCCGGAGGAAAAGCTGGGGCATCTGGACCACTGGAAAAACGGCTGGATCGGTCAGAAGCCCGGGGATAAGATCACCTTTGAAGTGGATGCCTCCTGCATTGCAGTACAGTACCGCAAGACCATCCGCCGCCCGGCGCTGCGGGCACAGCTGGTGCTGGACGGCGACACCGCCCACGCCGCTGTGCTGGACGGAAATTTTGACGAGGATTGGGGCGACTGCCTGTATCTCCAGCCCGTCCTCCACCATGGTGAGCAGAAGACCCATACCGTGGAGATCACCATTCTGCCCACGGAAGAAAACGCTCCCACAGAGTTCTACCTTATGGCACTGATCACGGCATGAGGCAGAATGCCCCTCCCAGACTTGATTTTGGTGCGCGGTCGCGCAAACCAATGCCGTCAAGTCGGTGTATATCTGCCTTGGACACTTTTGTCTGTCTGGACAGAATTCGATCTTTCTGCTGCCTTTATAAGCTGCGGCCTGCTGCTCTTTGCAGGGGAGCATGACGAAAACGATTCTCTGCATCAAACTTCTGCTAAAAATGTTAATACGCCCTAACATCGTCAAAAACCATTGAAAACGCCCGAAAGCGTGCTACAATATAAAGATAAAGAGCCCGCCCCGCTCCGGGCGCGGGTACACAGATGGGAAATACAGAAACGAGGGTAAATATGTTTGATGCAAAAAAGCTTGCACTGTTTTTGGGCGGTGTAGTGTTCGGCTCTGCCGGTTTCAAGGTGCTGTCCAGCAAGGACGCTAAAAAGGTCTACACCCAGACCACCGCTGCGGTGCTGCGGATGAAGGACTGCACCATGCAGA
>OGGS01001355.1_pt1 | contig 17287 bp, 21 predicted proteins | sample 1571281 | NCBI WGS metagenome assembly OGGS01 (sample SAMEA2582042, study PRJEB24529) | metagenome | biome: Human gut stool | place: China | collected 2011 | reverse complement strand
CGCAATGGTCGTCGAACCAAGAATCCCCTGCCTTTAGGCATGGGGAGTGTCAAGGTTTTTGGTCCATCTTGTGACTGGTATATCGTGTTCTCGTGTCAATCTTAATAAGGAGTGTTTCGATTCGTGTCAATGCATTGGAATTCGTATGGAAAATATCTGTTAACGGGAGTCGTTCTCGGTTCGTTCCTGTTCTATGCCCCATCCGTCACAGAGGCAAAGCGTGCCCACAAGGCGCCACAGAGCACCGCTGAGGTCACAGTAGCCGTACCGGATGTCGTCGAGACCAAGGCACAGAGACCGGCTCGCAAGCATCAGGCGGAGCCGAAGATCGGCATCCACCAGGATCTGCGCGGCGAGGATTCGCTGCATGCGACGTCGGAGAAGGAGCTGTCGGGCGGCAGTGACTTCCAGTCACGCATCCACAACATCCTCTACCCGGCGGGCCAGGCCGAGCAGCAGATGACGCAGCTCTCCGTGCCGCAGACCGTCTCGGCCTACGACAACTCGATCATCGGCACGCCGCTCGCGAGCCAGGAGCAGTGCGTGCGCTACCTCCTGAGCAATAACCCGAACCCGGACATCACGGTCTCGCCGCAGCAGCTCGTCTCCTACTACTATGAAGAGGGCGAGCGCGAGGGCATCCGCCCGGATGTCGCCTTTGCACAGGCGCTCAAGGAGACGGGCTTCTTCCGCTACGGCGGCGATGTCATCCCGCAGCAGAACAACTTCTGCGGTCTCGGCACGACGGGCGGCGGCGTCAAGGGCGCATTCTTCGCGACGGCGCAGCTCGGCGTCCGCGCGCACATCCAGCACCTCCTGGCCTACTCGTCGACGCGTGAGCCGAGCGAGCCGGTCATCGACCCGCGCTACCAGCTCGTGCGCGACTCCTACGGCACGCGCACGCTTGGCACCTGGGAAGACCTCAACGGTTGCTGGGCCGTGCCTGGCTACACGTACGGCCAGAGCATCCTCTCGATGTTCCGCGCCATGCTGACCGAATGATAGAGCGCAAGCATAAAATCAAGTATAAGAATACCGCAATAGCAAGAATTGTTTCCAGATCGAAAGGGATGAAATCACTCGATGATTACAGTCAATAATGTCAGCCTCCAGTTTGGCAAGCGCGTCCTCTACAAGGACGTCAACCTCAAGTTCACGCCGGGCAACTGCTACGGCATCATCGGCGCGAACGGTGCCGGTAAGTCCACCTTCCTCAAATTGCTGGCAGGCGACATTGAGCCGACCGGCGGCACGATCGAGATCACGCCGGGCGAGCGCCTCGCTGTCCTGCAGCAGGACCACTATGCCTACGATGATTACGAGGTCCTGCGCACGGTCATCATGGGCCACAAGCGCCTCGTCGAGATCATGGACGAGAAGGATGCGCTCTACGCGAAGCCGGATTTCTCCGAGGAGGATGGCATGCGCGCTTCGGAGCTCGAGGCGGAGTTCGCGGAGCTCAACGGCTGGGACGCTGAGTCGGAGGCCGCGCGCTTGCTCAATGGCCTCGGCATCCCCGAAGAGGAGCACACGATGAAGATGGCGGACCTCACGGCCAAGGAGAAGGTCCGCGTGCTGCTCGCGCAGGCCCTGTTCGGCAGCCCGGACATCCTGCTCCTCGACGAGCCGACGAACCACCTTGATGTCGAGTCGATCAACTGGCTCGAGAACTTCCTCGCCGACTTCCCGAACACGGTCATCGTCGTCTCGCATGACCGCCACTTCCTCAACCAGGTCTGCACCTACATCTGCGACGTCGACTTCGGCGAGATCAAGCTCTACGCCGGCAACTACGACTTCTGGTACCAGTCGAGCCAGCTCGCGCTGCAGCTGCAGAAGGAGCAGAACAAGAAGGCCGAGGAGAAGATCAAGGAACTGCAGACCTTCATCGCGCGCTTCGCCGCTAACGCCGCAAAGTCGAAGCAGGCGACGAGCCGCAAGAAGCTGCTCGACAAGATCAAGGTCGAGGACATCAAGCCGTCCTCGCGCCGCTACCCGTACATCGCCTTCACGCCGGACCGCGAGGCGGGCGACCAGCTGTTGCAGGTCGACGGCATCTCGAAGTCGGTCGACGGCGAGCAGGTCCTCAAGAACGTCAGCTTCACGCTGAAGCGCGGCGACAAGGTCGCCTTCGTCGGTCCGAACAGCATCGGCAAGACGATGCTGTTCAAGATCCTCATGGGCGAGGAGCAGCCGGATGAAGGCACGTTCAAGTGGGGCGTGACGACGACGCAGGCTTACCTGCCGTCCGACAACTCCGCCTACTTCGACGGCGTCGACCTCAACCTCGTCGACTGGCTGCGCCAGTATTCGAAGGACCCGGACGAGACGTTCGTGCGCGGCTTCCTCGGCCGCATGCTGTTCTCCGGCGAGGAGAGCCAGAAGAAGGCGTCCGTCCTCTCGGGCGGCGAGCGCGTGCGCTGCATGCTCTCGCGCATGATGCTCTCGGGTGCGAATGTACTGCTCCTCGATGAGCCGACGAACCACCTCGACCTCGAGTCGATCACGGCGCTCAACAACGGCCTGATCGCCTTCAAGGGCACGGCGCTCTTCGTCTCGCACGACCACGAGTTCGTTCAGACGATTGCCAACCGCATCATCGACATCACGCCGGACGGCGTCGTCGACCGCCTCTCGACGTACGACGACTTCCTCGCGAACGAGACGGTGCGCCAGCAGCTCCAGGAAAAGTACAAGAAGTAAGATGAAGTAAGGATAAGGGTGGGCGATGAGGCATGCTCGATAAATTCTTGCAGAATGCGATAGAGGATGCAGGCGCGACCGGGCGCCTGCGCGAGATGATCGGTGTCCTGCGCAAGCGCGAAGTCGTGCGCGGCATGACGCCAGTCAAACTCCGCCAGGTCCTCGAGGACCTCGGCCCGACATTTGTCAAGCTCGGCCAGATCATGAGCATGCGGCCGGACTTCCTGCCGCCGGAGTACTGCGATGAGCTCATGAAGCTGCAGTCCGGTGCGAAGCCCTTGCCGTTTCCCGTCATCCTCGAGGTCATCGAGAAAGAGTACAACCGCCGCTGGAACCAGGTCTTCAAGTCCATCGACGAGGAGGCGCTGGGCTCGGCGAGCATCGCGCAGGTGCACCGTGCCGTGCTCGCGAGCGGCGAGAAGGTCGTCGTCAAGGTACAGCGGCCGGGCATCTACGAGATCATGAGCAAGGACCTCGTGCTCTTGAAGCGCGCGGCGACGCTTTTGAAGATCGTCAGCCACACGCAGGACGTCCTCGACTTCGGCATGATCCTCGACGAGATGTGGACGATCGCCAAGCAGGAGATGGACTTCCTCATGGAGGCCGACCACATCGAAGAGTTCGAGCACTTGAACCGCGATGTCGATTACGTCGGCTGCCCGAAGGTCTACCGGCAGCTCTCGACGCAGCACCTGCTCGTCATGGAGTTCATCGACGGCATCCGCATCGACGATTTCGACAAGCTGCGCGCGAACGGCTACGATGTCAACATGCTCGGCCGCCATCTCGGGGAGAACTACGTCAAGCAGATCATCGAGGATGGCTATTTCCATGCCGACCCGCATCCCGGCAATATCTGGGTGAAGAACGGCCGCATCATCTGGCTCGACCTCGGCATGATGGGCCGTCTCTCGGGCCGTGACCGCGTCGCCATCCGCAAGGCCGTCCTGGCGCTCGCGAACCACGACACCTTCGAGATGAAGGCGGCCGTGCTCTCGCTCGGCGTCGTGCACGGCCGCATCAACCACACGGCGCTCTACCAGGACATCGACTCGATGATGGCGCAGTACAGCTCGCTCGACTTCAAGTCCCTGCAGATGGGCGTCTTGACGCGCCAGATCATGAACATTCTGCGCGTGCACCACATCGCCTGCCCGCAGGGGCTCTCGATGTTCGCGCGCGGCGTCCTGACGATCGAGGGTGTCATGCGCCTCTGCTGCCCGAAGGTCAGCTTCGTCGAGATCTTCGCGAAGAGCCTCTCGCTCGACTTCAAGAAGAACTTCAGCTGGCGCGCGGAGATGGACAAGATGCGGCGCGAGGGCCTGCTGCTCATGCGCAAGTCCGCGCAGCTGCCGGAGCAGATTTCCGACATCCTCAAGATGACGATGAGCGGCCAGACGAAGGTCAACCTCGACCTCACGGGGGCCGAGGAGCCGCTCCGGCACCTCGACCGCATGATCAACAAGATCATCATCGCCGTGCTCTGCGCGGCGCTGCTCTTGGGCTCCAGCACGATCTGCACGACGAACATGACGCCAAAGATCATGGAGATTCCCTTGCTCGGCTTCCTCGGCTACCTCATCGCGTTCGTGCTGAGCATCCGGCTGATCTGGGAAATCCACAAAGGTGCATGAAAGCTGCATCATGAAAGACCCGTCGCTAAGCGGCGGGTCTTTTTGCGTGCTTTTTGCATGTGGCGGGATTTGGCGCATCATGGTAAAATGGGGGAGAATAGTTTTTGACCGTAACCCATGCGCAGGCGCATGGAACAATGGGACATAGGCAGAAGGAGTAAGTACCATGAGCATGAGAGGGATACGCGGTGCCATCACCGTCGAGCAGAATGAGAAGGATGCGATCTGGCAGGCGGCCAAGGCGATGATGCAGGAGCTTATCGCGCGCAATGAGCTGGCCCCCGAGGACATCGGTGCCGTGATCTTCAGCATGACGGAGGACCTCACGGCGGCGTTCCCGACGGCAGGGGTGCGCCAGCTGCCGGGCTTCGACCTCGTGCCGCTCTTTGACGCGCGCCAATGCGCCATCGAGGGCAGCCTCGGGAAGTGCATCCGCGTGCTCGTGCTCGCCAATACGGAGAAGAAGCAGCGCGATATCCGCCACATCTATATGGGGCGCGCTGTTGCACTGCGTCCAGACATCCGCTGAGCCAGTCGTAAATCTCATGTAATTGATACCAAGTCCTATAAAATTACACACCCCCCTGTACTTTTTGTCGAAAATCTTGTAGAATAGAGACAGTGAGAGATTCATCAGGAATGTTCTGAATCAAGTGGTAAGGAGAGATATACCTTGAGTAACATCGACACGAAATGCGTGAACGCAATCCGCGTGCTCGCAGCAGATGCAATCCAGAAAGCAAAATCCGGTCATCCGGGCCTGCCGCTCGGCAGCGCTCCGATGGCGTATGAGCTCTGGGCAAACCACATGAACCACAACGCCAAGGACCCGAAATGGGCCAACCGCGACCGCTTCATCCTGTCCGGCGGCCACGGCTCGACGCTTCTCTATTCGCTGCTCCACTTCTATGGCTACGGCCTGACGATGGACGACATGAAAGCGTTCCGCCAGATGGGCTCGCTGACGCCGGGCCATCCGGAGTACGGCCACACGGTCGGCGTCGAAGCTACGACGGGCCCGCTCGGCGCTGGCATGGGCATGGCCGTCGGCATGGCCATGGCTGAGGCACACCTCGCTTCGATGTTCAACCGCCCGGGCTACCCGGTCGTCGATCACTACACGTTCGCGCTCGGCGGCGACGGCTGCATGATGGAGGGCATCTCCTCTGAGGCCTTCTCGCTCGCCGGCACGCTCGGCCTCTCGAAGCTCATCATCCTCTACGATTCCAACAAGATTTCCATCGAAGGCAACACGGACATCGCCTTCACGGAAGACGTCCAGGCCCGCATGCGCGCCTTCGGCTTCCAGACGATCACGGTCGAGGACGGCAACGACCTCGAGGCCATCGGCAAGGCCATCGAAGAGGCGAAGGCCGACAAGGAGCATCCGTCCTTCATCACGGTCAAGACGCTGATCGGCTACGGCTGCCCGGCAAAACAGGGCAAGGCCAGCGCGCACGGCGAGCCGCTCGGCGAGGAGAACGTCAAGGCACTCAAGGAGAACCTCGGCTGGCCGGAACCGGACAAGTCCTTCAACGTCCCGCAGGATGTCTATGACCACTATGCAGAACTCGCCAAGAAGGGCGAGGCAGCAGAGGCTGCCTGGAACAAGATGTTCGCCGAGTACTGCGAGAAGTTCCCAGAGGACAAGGCTCGCTGGGAGAAGTACCACACGGCTGTCGATGCCGAGGCACTCTACAACAATGATGGCTTCTGGGCCAAGGAAGAGAAGGCTGTTGCAACGCGCAATCTCTCCGGCAAGAAGATCAACTTCCTCAAGGACCTCATGCCGAACCTCATCGGCGGCAGTGCCGACCTCGCACCGTCCAACAAGACGCACATGGAAGGTGAGGGCGACTTCAGCAAGGTGAATTACGCGGGTCGCAACCTGCACTTCGGCGTGCGTGAGCTCGCGATGGCAGCAATCGCCAATGGCCTGACGCTGCACGGCGGCCTGCGCGCTTATGTCGCGACGTTCTTCGTCTTCAGCGATTACACGAAGCCGATGGTCCGCCTCGCAGCCCTGATGGGCCTGCCGGTCACCTACGTCTTCACGCACGACAGCATCGGCGTCGGCGAGGACGGCCCGACGCACGAGCCAATCGAGCAGATGGCCATGCTGCGCGCGCTGCCGAACATCAACGTCTTCCGTCCGGCTGATGCGACGGAGACGGCTGCTGGCTGGTACCTCGCTGTGACCTCCACGAAGACGCCGACGGCTCTCGTGCTCACGCGCCAGAATCTGCCGCAGCTGCCGGGCTCGAGCAAGGAAGCACTCAAGGGCGCTTACGTCGTCTCGGAAGCTAAGGACCCTGAGAACATGGCCGGCATCCTGATCGGCACGGGCTCTGAAGTATCGCTGGCCATCGAGGCACAGGAAGAGCTCGGCAAGAGCGGCATTGACGTCCGCGTCGTCTCGATGCCGTGCATGGACCTCTTCGAGCAGCAGAGTGAGGAGTATAAGGAGAGCATCCTGCCGAAGGATGTCCGTGCGCGCGTCGCGGTCGAGGCGCTCTCGAGCTTCGGCTGGGGCCGCTACGTCGGCCTCGACGGTGCGACGATCTGCATGGAAAGCTTCGGTGCTTCGGCACCGGCTGCTCAGCTCTTCGAGAAGTTCGGCTTCACGAAGCAGCACGTCGTCGAAGTGGCCATGAAGGTCATCGCCGCCTGCAAATAAAAAAGAAAAAGACACCGTTCTCGTTTCGGTGTACAGAAAGGACCCGCTTTGCGCGGGTCTTTTTATTTCTGTAACATCTTGAACGGGATGACTACTCTTAGAGGACAAAAGGCACTCAATTTCTGCCGTGCAACAAAAATGACACGCTAGACGGCGTGGACACACAAAACTTTGTGAAATAAGTGTTGACAAGGGTTTTGGAGGGTGTTATATTATAGAAGTGCCTGATTTAAGCGCACGATTTTAGTGATACAGGAGAGTGAAAGCAATGACACTGGATGCACTGAAAAGCGCCAGTCGGGTGATGGGTACCAAGCAGGTTTCCAAAGCTGTGAAGCGTGGAGATGCGACATGCGTCTTCCTCGCAGATGACGCCGATGCGCGCGTCATCGAGCCGCTCGTGGTGCTCTGCCAGGGACAAGGCGTTCCGGTCGAGCGTGCAGCGACGATGGCAGACCTCGGTAATGCATGTGGCATTGAGGTCGGCGCAGCAGCCGCGGCAATCCTCAGACAGCCTATTTGTTAAAAACTCAGGAGCTAAGCTTCGGGGTTTTAATAAATAATAAATTCTCAATATGAAGGAAGGAGGTGCATGTATGCCTACTATCAATCAGTTAGTTCGTAAGAGCAGAAAGAGCATGCAGGAGAAGTCCAAAGCACCAGCACTCAAGAATTGCCCGCAGAAACGTGGTGTTTGCACGCGTGTTTACACGTCTACGCCGAAGAAGCCGAACTCGGCTCTGCGTAAGGTTGCCCGTGTTCGTTTGACGAACAGCATCGAGGTTACCGCATACATCCCAGGCATTGGTCATAATCTTCAGGAGCATAGCGTTGTTCTGATTCGCGGCGGTCGTGTCAAGGACCTGCCAGGTGTTCGTTACCACATCATCCGCGGCTCGCTCGATACTGCCGGTGTGCAGGATCGCGGCCAGGGTCGTTCCAAGTACGGTGCGAAGAAAGCTAAAGCGAAGAAGAAGTAATGAAACGGTTCCTGCCTTGAGCAGGGAAATATGCTAATGAAGAAGGAGGTAAAACAATGCCAAGAAAAGGTTCCGTACCGAAGCGCGACGTACTGCCGGATCCGGTGTACCACAGCAAGACGGTTACGAAATTCATCAATAAGGTAATGCTCTCCGGTAAGAAGAGCGTTGCAGAGCGCGTCGTCTACGATGCGTTCGAGACGATCCGCGCCAAGACGGGCAAGGATCCTCTCGAGGTTTTTGAGACTGCTCTCAAGAACGTTATGCCGGTCCTCGAGGTTCGCGCACGCCGCGTCGGTGGTGCTAACTACCAGGTTCCGGTTGAGGTCCGTCCGGACCGCCGCATGACGCTCGGCATCCGCTGGATCGTCAACTATGCCCGTCTCCGCGGTGAGAAGACGATGGATGAGCGCCTCTCCGGTGAGCTCATGGATGCAGCCAACAACACGGGTGCAGCCATCAAGAAGAAGGAAGACACGCACAAGATGGCAGAAGCCAACAAGGCTTTCGCTCACTATCGTTGGTAAGACTCAGTCTCCCACTGCTCGGACAGGGGGAGAGTTCAAAGAAGGAGAACAAAAGTGGCAAGAGAGTATTCCCTTGAAAAGACTCGCAACATCGGTATCATGGCTCACATCGATGCCGGTAAGACGACGACCACGGAGCGTATCCTCTTCTACACGGGTGTCAACCACAAGATCGGTGAAGTACATGATGGTGCTGCAACGATGGACTGGATGGTTCAGGAGCAGGAGCGTGGTATCACGATCACGTCCGCTGCAACGACCTGCCATTGGAAAAATCATCGCATCAACATCATTGATACGCCGGGTCACGTGGACTTCACGGTAGAAGTTGAGCGTTCCCTGCGCGTACTCGATGGCGCTGTAGCAGTCCTGACTGCTCGCGGCGGTGTTGAGCCTCAGACTGAGACTGTTTGGCGTCAGGCTGAGAATTACAATGTTCCGCGTATGGCCTATGTCAACAAGATGGACATCACCGGCGCGGACTTCTACAATGTCATCAAGATGATGAAGGAGCGCCTCAATGCGAACGCAGTTGCCATCCAGCTGCCGATCGGTGCTGAGGACGACTTCAAGGGCATCATCGACCTCGTCAAGATGGAAGCCATCGTCTATGAAGACGACCTCGGCAAAGTCGAAGATGAAGTCGCGATCCCGGATGACATGAAGGATCAGGCTGAGGAATACCGTGAGATCCTCCTCGAGGCTCTTTCCGAGCTCGACGATGACTTCATGGAGAAGTACCTCGGCGGCGAAGAGATCACGGAAGATGAGATCAAGGCAGTCATCCGCAAGGGTACGGTAGCGTGCAAGCTCTGCCCGGTCACCTGCGGTACTTCCTATCGCAATAAGGGCGTTCAGCCTCTCCTCGATGCAATCGTCGATTACATGCCGGCTCCGACGGATATCCCGCCAATCGCTGGTGTCAACCCGGAGACGGGCGAGGAAGACCATCGTCCGGCAAGCGACGAGGCTCCGTTCTCGGCGCTCGCATTCAAGATCATGACGGACCCGTACGTCGGTAAGCTCGCATTCTTCCGCGTATACTCCGGTATCCTCGATGGCGGCTCCTACGTGTACAACTCCACGAAGGGCAAGAAAGAGCGTATCGGCCGTATCCTGCAGATGCATGCAAACCATCGTAAGGAAATCGAGCGCGTCTACAGCGGTGATATCGCTGCTGCCGTCGGCCTCAAGGACACGACGACGGGTGACACGCTCTGCGATGAAGAGCATCCGATCATCCTCGAGTCGATGGTCTTCCCGGATCCGGTTATCTCCGTTGCGGTTGAGCCGTCGACGAAGAACGACCAGGAGAAGATGGGCGTAGCCCTCCAGAAGCTCGCTGAAGAAGATCCGACCTTCCGCGTCCGCACGGACCAGGAGACGGGCCAGACGATCATCTCCGGCATGGGTGAGCTTCACCTGCAGATCATCGTTGACCGCATGCTCCGCGAGTTCAAGGTCGACTGCAAAGTCGGCGAGCCGCAGGTTGCATACCGCGAGACGATCCGCAAGTCCGTCGAGGCTGAAGGTAAGTTCGTCCGCCAGTCCGGTGGTCACGGCCAGTACGGTCACTGCTGGCTCAAACTCGAGCCGCAGGAGCCGGGCGAAGGCTTCGCATTCGAGAACAAGGTTGTCGGCGGCGCTATCCCGAAAGAATTCATCAAGCCGATTGAAGATGGTGTCAAGCAGGCTATGGAAGCTGGCGTTGTCGCTGGTTATCCGATGGTCGACATCAAGGCAACGGTCTTCGATGGTTCCTTCCACGAGGTCGACTCCTCTGAGGCAGCATTCAAGGTTGCCGGCTCCATGGCCTTCCGCAATGGCGCTGAAAAAGCAAATCCGGTTCTGCTTGAGCCGTATGTCAAAGTCGAAGTCACTGTACCGGAAGAGTACATGGGCGATGTCATCGGCGATCTGAACTCCCGCCGCGGCCGTATCGATGGTATGGAAGCGCGCAACGGTTCCCAGGTCATCACGGGCTTCGTTCCGCTCTCCGAGATGTTCGGTTACTCGACGGATCTGCGTTCCAAGACTCAGGGCCGAGGGAACTACAGCATGGAAGTTGCTTACTATGATGAAGTTCCTAAAAATATTGCTGACAAGATTGTCGCAAAAAACAAAGGTGAATAAGGGAGGAAAAAATCACAATGGCTAAAGAAAAGTTTGAAAGAACCAAACCGCATGTTAACATCGGCACCATCGGTCACGTTGACCATGGCAAGACGACGCTGACGGCTGCAATCACGAAGGTTCTCTCCGAGACTCCGGGTTGCAAAGCTTCTTTCGAAGACTATGCTGATATCGATAAGGCTCCGGAGGAGCGCGAGCGCGGTATCACGATCAATACGGCACACGTTGAGTATGAGACGCCGAAACGTCACTATGCACACGTTGACTGCCCGGGCCACGCTGACTATGTCAAGAACATGATCACGGGCGCCGCTCAGATGGATGGTGCTATCCTCGTCGTTTCCGCTGCTGATGGCCCGATGCCGCAGACGCGTGAGCACATCCTGCTCGCTCGCCAGGTCGGTGTTCCGGCAATCGTTGTCTTCCTCAACAAGGTTGACCAGGTTGACGATCCGGAGCTCCTCGAGCTCGTCGAGATGGAAGTTCGCGAGCTGCTCTCCAGCTACGACTTCCCGGGCGATGACATCCCTGTTATCGCTGGTTCCGCTCTGAAGGCCCTCGAAGGCGACGAAGAGCAGAAGAAGAACATCCTCAAGCTCATGGAAGCTGTCGATGAGTACATCCCGACGCCGGTTCGCGACAACGCTAAGCCGTTCCTGATGCCGGTCGAGGATGTCTTCACGATCACGGGCCGTGGTACGGTTGCAACGGGCCGCGTTGAGCGTGGTGAGCTCAAGATGAACGATACGGTTGAGATCGTTGGTCTGCAGGACGAGCCGCGTCAGACGGTTGTCACGGGCATCGAGATGTTCCGCAAGATGCTTGATTTCGCTGAGGCTGGCGATAACATCGGTGCTCTGCTCCGTGGTATCGACCGCAAGGAGATCGAGCGTGGCCAGGTTCTCGCAAAGCCGGGCACGATTCATCCGCACACGAAGTTCAAGGCTCAGGTCTATGTCCTGACGAAAGAAGAAGGCGGCCGTCATACGCCGTTCTTCACGAACTATCGCCCGCAGTTCTACTTCCGCACGACGGACGTAACTGGCGTAGTCAAACTGCCGGAAGGCACGGAGATGGTTATGCCTGGCGATAACGTCGAGATGGAAGTTGAGCTCATCACCCCGATCGCTATCGAGAAGGGCCTGCGCTTCGCTATCCGCGAAGGTGGTCACACGGTTGGTGCTGGCCGCGTAACGGAAATCGAAGGCTAATCTTTCAACTTAATCTTTTCATAAGAGCGGCGCTCGCGTCGCTCTTATTTAAAGGTTAAAATCAATATGGTACCCCCCAATGCGATGACGTGGCAGATGGCTCGGGTGTACCCGAGGGAACTGTTACGGAGAAATGTTTGGGCCAAGAGCCTGGACGATAAGGAGGAAAAACAAATTGTCTAAACAGCAGAAAATCAGAATCCGTTTGAAGGCTTATGATCATAAAGCCCTCGATCAGAGTGCCGTAAAGATTGTCGATACGGCAAAGAAGACTGGTGCAATGGTATCCGGTCCGATTCCTCTTCCGACGGAAAAGAACATCTACACGATCCTGCGTTCCCCGCATGTCAACAAGGACAGCCGTGAGCAGTTTGAAATGCGCACGCATAAGCGCCTGATCGACATCCTGCAGCCGACCAACAAGACGGTCGATGCTCTGATGCGTCTTGACCTGCCGGCAGGCGTAGACATCGAGATCAAACTTTAATCCGAGGAGGTGGAATGAATGTCGAAAGCTATCTTAGGTAGAAAACTTGGTATGACTCAGATCTTCACGGAAGAAGGCAAGGTTGTCCCGGTTACGGTCGTAGAGTCTGGCAACAACGTCGTCATCCAGAACAAGACGGTTGAGTCCGACGGCTATAATGCAGTACAGCTCGGCTTCGGTGAAGTTAAAGAAAATAAAGTAAACAAACCACTGAAAGGCCATTTCGAGAAGGCAGGCGTCAGCCCTGTAAAGTTCATTCGCGAGATGCGTCTTGCAGATGCTTCTGAATACAAAGTCGGTGACACCATCGGCGTTGACATATTTAGTGCTGGAGAACTTGTTGATGTTACGGGTACTTCCAAGGGCAAGGGTTTTGCCGGCGGTATCAAGCGTCACAACTTCGCTCGCGGTCCTATGGGCCACGGCTCCAAATCCCATCGTGAGCCGGGTTCCACGGGTGCCATGATCTCCGGTCCTGGCGGACGTGTCCTCAAGGGCAAGAAGCTGCCGGGCCGCATGGGTGGCGAGCGTGTTACGGTTCAGCGCCTCACGGTTGTCCGTGTGGATGCAGACCGCAACCTCATCCTCATCAAGGGTGCGATTCCGGGCCCGAAGAAGAGCTTCGTTGTGATCAAGAACACCGTTAAGCCGGGCAAAAACTGATTGGAAGGAGGACACCAACAATTATGGCTACAGTAGCAGTTTATGACATCACCAACAATCAGGTTGGCGATATCGAATTGAATGACAGCATCTTCAGCGTAGAGATGAATGCAGGCCTCCTGCATCAGGCCGTCGTGATGCAGCTCGCAGCTCAGCGCCTCGGCACGCATGCCACGAAAACGCGCGGCTTTGTCCGCGGTGGCGGCCGCAAGCCGTGGAAGCAGAAGGGCACGGGCCGTGCACGTGCTGGTTCGACGCGCAGCCCGCTGTGGGTTGGCGGTGGTACGGTCTTCGGACCGCATCCGCGCAAGTATGCGTTCAGCATGCCGCGCAAGCAGCGTCGCCTCGCACTCAAGTGCGCACTTTCCGATAAGGTCAAGAGCGGTGATCTCATCGTCCTCGAGAGCCTCGACTTCGACGCTCCGAAGACGAAGCAGGTCGTCAAGATGCTCGGTGACTTCGGCGTCGATTCCAAGGCTCTCTTCATCACGGCTGATGAAGCTGAGAACGTTGAGAGATCCGCACGCAACATCCCGGGTGCAAAGGCCATCCAGGCTCTCGGCCTGAATGTCTATGATATCCTTCATCATGACAAGCTGTTCATCACGAAGGATGCCATCACCCGTATCGAGGAGGTATTCGCATAATGGAAGCACGTGATATCCTGATCCGTCCGCTGATCACTGAGAGAACGACTCAGCTCATGGCTGAAGGCAAGTACGTCTTCGTTGTTGCGAAAGCAGCCAACAAGATCGAGATTGCCAAAGCAGTCGCTGAGATCTTCAAAGTCAAAGTTGAGAAAGTCAATACGGTCAACGTACTTGGCAAAACGAAACGCATGGGCCGCACGTCTGGCAAGCGCCCTGACTATAAAAAAGCCATCGTGAAGCTCGCTGCTGGCGAAAGCATCGAGTTCTTCGAGGCATAATCGAGAAAAGGAGGTACATTTAAGTGGCAGTAAAGAGTTTTAAACCATATTCTGCAGGCCGACGCTTCATGACGGTCGCATCGTTCGATGAGATCACGGCAAGCAAGCCTGAGAAGTCCCTGACGGAACGCCTGAAGAAGAACGGCGGCCGTAACCAGCAGGGCCGCCTGACCGTCCGCCACCAGGGCGGCGGCCATAAGCGCCTCTATCGCGTGATCGACTTCAAGCGCACGAAGGACGGTATCCCGGCTCGCGTCGCAACGATCGAGTACGATCCGAACCGCAGCGCCCGCATCGCTCTGCTCAACTACGTTGACGGCGAGAAGCGCTACATCCTCGCACCGAACGGCCTCAAGGTCGGCGATCAGGTCGTTTCCGGCCCGGACGCTGATATCAAGGTCGGCAACGCGCTCCCGCTCAAGAACATCCCGGTCGGCACGACGGTCCACAATGTCGAGCTCAAGATCGGCAAGGGCGCACAGCTCGTCCGCAGCGCCGGCACGTCCGCACAGCTCATGGCTAAGGAAGGCGATTATGCACTCCTCCGCATGCCGTCTGGTGAGCTCCGCAAGGTGCACATCAATTGCCGCGCTACGATCGGTGAAGTCGGCAACCTCGAGCACGAGAACATCACGCTCGGTAAGGCTGGCCGCAACCGTTGGCTCGGCGTTCGCCCGGAGAACCGCGGCGTCGCGATGAACCCGAACGACCATCCGCATGGCGGCGGCGAGGGCCGCTCCCCTGTTGGCCGCAAGCACCCTGTTACGAAATGGGGCAAATGCGCTATGGGTGCCAAGACCCGTCGCAAGAAAGCATCCGACAAGCTCATCGTCAAAGGACGCACGAAATAATAGAAATCGACAGGCAGCCTAGTGCCGCCTGACGAAAGGAGGAGACACTTTGTCAAGATCTATTAAAAAAGGACCTTACGTTGCAGAGAGCCTGATGAAGAAGATCACGGCCCTGAACGAGGCTAACGATAAGAAGGTTGTCAAGACCTGGTCGAGAAGTTCCACGATTTTCCCGGATTTCGTCGGTCACACGATTGCTGTCCACGATGGCCGCAAGCACGTACCGGTTTACATCACGGAAGACATGGTTGGCCACAAGCTCGGTGAGTTCGCACCGACGCGCACGTTCAAAGGCCATGCCGGCGAAGAGAGAAAGACCTCTCTGAAGTAATTTTGCGAAAGGAGAATCCTTGTGGAATCGAAAGCAGTAGCTAAATATGTTCGCATCGCTCCGCGCAAAGTTCGCGTCGTCATGGATCTGATCCGTGGCAAGAACGTCGCTGAAGCGTTCGCGATTCTGAAATTCACGCCGAAGGCTGGTGCCGAGGTAGTTGAGAAAGTCCTGCGTTCCGCTGTTGCCAACGCAGAGAACAACTTTGATATGGACGTCGATAAGCTCTACGTCAAGACGGCGTTTGCTGATCAGGGCCCGACGCTCAAGCGTATCCATCCGCGTTCCCGTGGACAGGCGTTCAAGATCTTGAAGCGTACGTCCCATGTAACCATCGTCGTCGACGAGAAGAACTGAGCAAGGAGGGAAACGGTTTGGGTCAGAAAGTAAATCCGCATGGTATTCGTCTTGGCATCGTCAAGACTTGGGATGCTAAGTGGTATGCAGACAAAGATTTTGCAGATAACCTGCATGAAGATATCAAAATCCGTGACTATCTGAAGAACAGCCTTCAGGCAGCCGGTGTGTCCAGAATCGAGACGGAGCGCAGCAAGAACCGTCTGAAGCTCACGATCCATACGGCAAAGCCGGGCATGGTCATCGGCCGTGGCGGCGCAGGTATCGAAGATATTAAAAAAGCGTTGAAAGCCTTCACCACTAAGACTGTCGACGTAAACATCGCAGAAATCAAACAGGCCGAAATGGATGCAACCCTGGTTGCTGAAAACGTTGCCGGCCAGCTCGAACGCCGTATCGGCTTCCGCCGCGCTATGAAACAGTGCGTTGGCCGTACCATGCGTATGGGCGCTAAAGGTATCAAAATCATGTGCTCCGGCCGTCTTGGCGGTGCTGAAATCGCTCGCAGCGAAAGCCTTCGCGACGGTTCCATCCCCTTGCACACGCTCCGCGCTAACATCGACTATGGCTTCGCTGAAGCTCATACGACATATGGCTGCATCGGCGTAAAATGCTGGATTTACAAAGGTGAAATCCTCCCGGAAGCTAAGAAAGCTCCGAAGAAACGCGAAGGGAGTGAAGCATAATGTTAATTCCAAAACGTGTTAAATATCGTAAACAGTTCCGTGGCCGCATGAAAGGCCAGGCACATCGTGGTAATAAAGTTGCTCATGGCGATTTCGGTCTCGTCGCTCTCGAACCGTCGTGGATTACGAACCGCCAGATCGAAGCAGCCCGTATCGCTATGACCCGTTATATCAAACGTGGTGGTAAAGTCTGGATCAAGATCTTCCCGGACAAACCGATCACGGCAAAACCGGCTGGTACTCGTATGGGTTCCGGTAAAGGCGCTCCTGAATACTGGGTTGCCGTTGCAAAACCGGGCCGCGTACTCTTTGAAATGGGCGGTGTAAGCGAAGAAATTGCTCGTGAAGCAATGCGTCTTGCCGGCCATAAGCTGCCGATTAAAACGAAGTTTGTTGTTAAAGGTCAGGAATTAGGTGGTGAATAAAATGAAGGTTAAAGAAATCCGTGCGCTGAGCGCTGCCGAAATGGATGAAAAAGTGGTTAGCCTGAAAGAAGAATTGTTTAACCTCCGTTTTCAACATGCGACCGGCCAATTAGAAAATCCAATGCGTATCCGCGAAGTCAAAAAGACGATCGCTCGCATCAAAACGGTACAGCGTGAAGCAGAACTGAAAGCGCAGGCGTAAGAAACGTCCATAATTGGAATCTAAAAGGAGGTCACAAGCACAGATGGAAAGAAATGAACGGAAAATCCGCGTAGGTAAAGTTGTCAGCGATAAAATGGACAAAACCGTTGTCGTTGCTGTAGAATATAAAACACAGCACAAGCTGTACAAAAAGCCGATTATCTCGACTGTAAAATTCAAAGCCCACGATGAAAACAACGAATGCCATGTTGGCGACGTAGTCCGCATCGAAGAAACTCGTCCGCTGTCCAAACAGAAACACTGGAGAGTAGTGACAATCGTAGAAAAAGCTAAATAAGCTTCATTAATTAGGAGGTTAAGCCATGATTCAGCAAGAAACTGTGTTGAATGTTGCCGATAACACTGGCGCCAAGAAAATCTTGTGCATCCAGGTCATGGGTGGCTCGTATCGTAAATATGGCAACATTGGTGATATCATTACCGCATCTGTTAAAGATGCATCACCCGGTGGCGTTGTCAAGAAAGGCGACG
>OGGS01001347.1_pt1 | contig 17347 bp, 14 predicted proteins | sample 1571281 | NCBI WGS metagenome assembly OGGS01 (sample SAMEA2582042, study PRJEB24529) | metagenome | biome: Human gut stool | place: China | collected 2011 | reverse complement strand
AAGAGTCACCGGAGATAAGTATGTAGTTTGCTAAAGCTTATGCTGTGCAAATTGTCACAAAGGTAGAACTTCAATAAAAAGTCTGGATTTTAAAGTACTAGTGTGATATATTGCTTGTCAAGGAGCGTGATGATATGAAAAGAGCAATGGTCATATCAATATTCTGTGTGGTATTTTTATCAGCCTGCGGAAATGTATCGGAGTCCACGGAAAGCGAAAGCTCTTCAGTAGCTAGTCAAACTACGGTCACGGCTATAGTTTCCGCAGAAACATCGACAAAGGAAGAAATGGATACAAGTGAAACCACAACGACCATTAAAAAGAGTTCGCAGACGGTATCCGAAACTTCCAAAGCTAAAACAACCAAGAAAAGTACGGTCAGCAGTAAGGATGTAAGTCTGCGGCCACCGCAGGAGCAAACGAAACAGCAGAGTTATTCTCAGACAGCAAAGCCGCAGGAAAATACAGAAGTTGATACTACTCAAATACCTGCGGTAACAACTACACAGCAAAAGCAGACTGCAACAGCCCCACCAAAGCCTTCAACTGCTACACAGAAACCGCAGACAACAACGGCAAAGCAAAGCACAACAGAACCGCAAAATACCATGCAGTGGTCGGAGCCCATGAAAGCATGGAGAAAGCTGTGCGAGGGCAAAAGCCTGAGCGATGATGAACAAAACCTCATAAGGTCTGAAATACTTGAATATGCCAAAAGCTTCAATGGCAAAAGAGATATCCATGTAAGCTTTGGAATAGATGAGTATGATATATTTTATGAGAAACCGCTAGATCTTACGGTCAGAAATGACATGACCGACCTGTCATATGCTCACATGGACGCATATGCTGACGCAGACAGCAGATGGCTGATAGATCATGCAGGAAACGAAGGAGAGATCTACAGCATAGTCAGTGAAACGAGAGAAAAATGTCTGCACGTCATAGACTACGGACTGTTCAACAGGTGGGAGATATACAGCGGCAATAATGTCCTCAAATATGCAAGCGATATTGAGTTTAATGTAGGCTTTGACGGCACGGCAATATGGTTTCTTACGGAGGACTAAAAACAACTGAATAAGCAGGGAAAAGAGTCGAAAATTCGACTCTTTTTTCTTTGCAAAAAAACAAAGGAGTAATTACAGATGAAGATAAGAAAAATATTAAAACGCTGCACAGCGGCAATGCTTGCGGCGGCAATAGGAATGACCACGCTGACGGCGAATGTTTCAGCAGCCACATCGGGAGTATCAATAGGATATACCTGGAACAGCTCGGTCAATCCAACTATCAAAAACAGAAAGAACGGCGCAGCAGGAGGAGTAAGCGGACAATATATCAAAGCCGGAGAGCAGATATGCAGATTCTGTCCGTCATCAACTTCCGACTGGGCGTTTTGTATCGAGCCTGCAAAGTCAATGCAGGGAGCAAGCTACAAGGATTGGTATACTCAGAACGGCTTTACAAAGTATGATACATTTGATCTGACCGATAAGAACAAGGCAGACAGCTTTGCATATTGGAAGTCCATAGGCGGAACCGACGGACCTATGGCGAAGTATCTCGGTCTTGTGCAGTATTACGGCTATTCAAGCCACAAAACAGGTGACTACTATGCCGCAACACAGTGCCTCATATGGGAGCTCATTTTAGGCTACAGAGGACATACGCAGGCAACCTTTTCAAAGTGCTCGGATATCCTTTGGAATGACTTCACCTACCCAAGCGGCGGCTGGTGTACAAGATCGGGAGTTGAAAAAGCGTACAACGATATTGTTTCAAATGTGAAGGATCATTACAAGCTTCCCTCTGCTATGAAATCCACCAAAGCTCAGGCAAAGGACGAAGCACACGTTATGAAATACAACGCTGAAAATCTAAGATACGAAACAAAAGTGACTGTGCCCACTTCCTATGTCACAGCCTCAAGCCTTGCACATAATTTCAGCAGCCTTGAAAGCAAGCTTGGATCGCTGATAAAGTCTAAATTCAGCGGTACTTTCGGCAAGGACTACGGCATTGAAACAGAAATGAGCGGAACAAATACTGTTTACACCATATGGTCAAAGGAAAGGCAGTTCTCTTCAAGCGGCGACAGCAATATCTATGTTACAGAAAGTATCCCGATGCAGATGAAGAACAGCCTGAAAAAGCAGGAAACTTTGTTTGCCAACAGCTACTATCAGACCTGCCTGCTTTCAACCAGACTCGACCCAATCGTAGGATATGTGGGACTTGCATCATACAACGAGCCGAATCTTACCGTTGAAAAGACATACACCGATTCAGGCAATAATCAGATAACGGCGGCGGAGCTTAATACTCTTCTTGGCAAGACCACGTTTGTAGTTTCCTGTCTTTATGACGGAAAAAAGTATTATGTTCAGGCAGACAAAAACAGTGCAGGAACTGGATATGTTTTTTCAAAGTATGTGACTTCTGTCAGCGAGGCTACAAAGTTTAAGACCATTAAAAACACAGACACAAAGGGTACTTTCACAGTAAACGATCTGCCGACCTCAACTTCAAATGGCAGGACATATACGGTAACGGAGTATACTGTCCCCGATAATGAAAGGTATGAAAAGCTGTCAAAGAGCGTCACTTTGCCTTCGCCGACATCTGACTTTACCTCAAACGCAGGAACAAAGACGGTCAAGATGAACAACAGCGAAACAAGCTACAATGCTAAATTTGGAACTGCGGTGCTTGACAAAACCATTCTCAACGGTGATGGAAAGGCTTTATCAAGCGATAACGAGAGCGACATCAAGACCCTCTCCGACATCTACAAGTCCACCAAATTTATTGTGGGTTACTGGGACGAGGAAAACGGCAAGCCTGTTATGAGATATATCTCGCAGGGTCACAAGTCCGCAGACAAAGCTTTTTCAGGCGATCTTAACGACCTTGACGGCTTTAATGGAAAGACGTACTCCGCAGGGGACGGCTGTTACTATGTGCCAACCAAGCTTAACTCGAATCACGACCTCATATTCGATACCTCACGCACTACAACCGATATCTCAAAGGCATATGTTTTCAGCACAGGCTCAAACTACAGTGGCTGTGACACCTGCGATCACTTCGGTCAGCTTTTCTTTGATCTTGTACCTCTTGACAGCTCAGGCAATGCAAAGGAGCTTGTGTTTATCGAGATAAACGGAGCAAAGGGATATGGCTATGATGAAAGTCTTGAGACTTCAAAAGCATACAGCCTCAGCGGTCTTAAAGACGCTGTTTCAAAAAGAGATATCTGCGGTATCATAAGAAACGATACAGGTAAGTCATATGCTCTGACTGATGAAAATGGGAAGAAATATATTCTCGGAGCAGAAAATCTTTATCCCATTTCATCAAACAAACTTGAAGATAACAGACTTCACAGCAGTGCTGAGATAGTAAATCAGCTTGTAAATTACAGTCTTGTGCTTACAAAGAAGGACAGCAATACAAACGATGTTCTTTCGGGAGCAAAGTACGGTCTGTATAACTCCGCAAAAAAGCTTTTAAAAACCGCAACAACAGGAAGTGACGGAAAAGCAAAGTTCGATTACGATCTGCTCCCCAACACCAACTACTATGTTAAGGAAATCACTGCACCTAACGGCTATGTTCTGGACACCGAATATCATCTTGTGAACCGTGCAAATTCGGTAGTGAACGACCTTGATAATTTTCAGAATGCAAAGCTTTCGGATTACAATTATTCAGTAACGGACAAGCCTTTTACACTTAAGCTGGAGCTTAACAAATATGATGTTCTTAATGATATTAAGATAGAAGGAGTTACTTTCGATATTTCGCTAAATGGAAAGGTTGTAAAGAGTGTCACTACCGACAGCAATGGTTACGCTTGCGTTGAAAATCTTGCTCTTGGCAAGCTTAACGGTGAAACCTTTGAAAACGTTTATACCGTAACAGAGCGTGAAAACGACAAGTATATTATGCTTGACGAGAACGGAGAGTTAAGCCGTTCATTTACTGTAACGACCACAATTGCGGATATTGAGGACGGCACGAATCCTGTGATAACTTACACTGCGGATATTCCAAATACTTTGCAGCTTGTAGATTTAAAGGTTCACAAGGTTGACGAATTCGGCAATCCAATAAAGGGTGTTGCTTTTGACATTGTTCCCACGCAGGATATTGCTTTTAACGGCAAGACCGTTCAGAAAAAGGGCGAGTCTGTGGGTACTGTTGTGACCGATGAACAGGGTTATGTCTCAAGCACCTACACAGAATACGAAACCGACGGAACGCAGGGATATACAAAGACAATACCCATCTACCCGAACTTTGAGTATGAACTTGTGGAAGTTTCCGCTCCCGAGCCGTATGTTATTTCTGCGGAGAATACGAAGTTTACGGCGAAATCGGATAAAGCCGATACCCTTACTATCCCTCACGAAGTGACCGTAACAAACGATGTTCAGAGAGGAACTCTTGAAGTTTACAAAGCAGACAGCGAAACAAAGAAACCTCTTCCAGGAGTTGAATTTGAGGTAAGAGCGGCGGAAGATTTTGCAATAGGCGGCAAACAGCTTCACAAGAAGGGAGATGTAATCTGCAAAATGACAACCGACAGCACAGGTCATGCGGATACGGGAAATGCACAGATGTATGTGGGAGCAAAGTACACTCTTACCGAGACCAAGGCGGCAGAGGGTTATGCCATTAACTCCGACAGCAAGACCTTTGAATTTAAGTTCACAGGCAACAGCGTTTCATACTCCAAGCTTAATATTGACGTAGGAAACGATTCGCAGAAAGGAAAGATATCGGTTTACAAATCGGGCGATGCATTTACAGGTGTTACCGCTATGGGAAGCGCCATATCCGTTGACGAGAACGGCGAAATCATGGAAAGCGGTCAGACCACATACAAGCCTGTGTTTACGGAATGTGCTCTTAGTGGAGCGGTATTTCAGGTAACAGCCACAGAGGATATTGTTACAGCAGACGGAACAGTTCACGCAAAGGCAGGCGATGTTGTAGCGGAGATAATGACCGATGAAAACGGCTATGGGGAAACTGAGCCGCTGTATCTTGGCAGATATGAAGTCAGAGAGATAAAAGCTCCTTTTGGATATGTGATGAACAGCGAGCCTAAATATGCAGAGCTTATCTATGCAGGACAGGAATTTGAGGTGAGAGATACTGTGGATATAGAGTTTGAAAATGAATATCAGAGAGTAATGATAAGGCTTTCTAAGACAATGGAAAATGATGAACTGTTCGGTATCGGCAGTAACGGAGAGTACAAAAATGTTCGTTTCGGACTGTTTGCCGCAGAAGATATCACAGCAGCAAACGGCACGTCGATCCCTGCCGGCGGTCTTATTTCTGAAATCAGTCTTGAAGAAGATATGAGCGCACAATTTGACACTGCTCTGCCCTTCGGCAAGTACTATGTTCAGGAGATCGCTACTGACGAACATTACGTCCTCAACGGCGAAAAGTACCTTGTGACATTCGAGTATATGGGACAGGATATTCAGACCGTGGATATCGACTGCGGAGAGTTTGAAAATATTATCAAGCGTGGCAGGATAGAGGGACATAAGACCGATGACAAGAGCGAACCCCTTGAAAATGCGGTGTTCGGACTGTTCCGAAAGGACTGTAAAGTGTTTTCAGAAAGCAATGCCATAATGACAGCCGTATCCGATGAAAAGGGATATTTTGAGTTTGGAAACATTCCTTACGGCGAGTATGTTGTAAGAGAGATAAAAGCTCCCAGAGGATATATTCTCAGCAATAAAAGCTATCCCGTAAGCATTTCAGAGGACGGAGAAGTTATTGAGATAACTGCGGAAAACAAGCCTATTACTGTTGAGATTTCAAAACGTGATATTTACGGAAACGAGCTTAAGGGAGCAAAAATGCAGATCATTGACTCTGAGGGAAATATTGTTGATGAATGGACTTCCGACGGCACGGATCATATTGTAACCAAAATTCCTGTGGGAAATTACACGCTGAAAGAAATCGCCGCTCCCGACGGTTATGTTATCGCAACGGACATTAAGTTTACAGTCGATGTTTACGGCAATGTTACCGTAGAAAATGCAGATGCGACAGTGATTGCTGAAGACGGCACACCCATAGTCATAATGGTGGACGAGGCTAAGCCAAGCTTGCCTGACACGCCTCACACAGTCACAACAGACAACCCTCACACAGGTGTGTCATCAGACAATGGCATATGTATCTATCTTATGATCGGCTCTGTAATGCTTTTGTCCTTAATATTTGCAAGAAGAAAGAATAATGAAAGGAATGATGTGTAATGAGAAGAGCCAAAACCAAGAGAATGGCTGCGGCATTTGCAGGAGCTTTTTGCTTTGCCGCAAAGCTTACGACCACCGCCTACGCCTCGGGCGATGTGGCCGGAGCAGTCACAAGCACTTGGAACACAGCCAGATCGCAGATAGTGTCGGTGGTGAACAATGTTGTTTTTCCGTGCCTTGATGTTATCCTTGCGGTATTGCTGTTTGTGAAGATAGGTGCGATGTATATGGACTACCGCAAGCACGGACAGATAGAATGGACTCCTGTTGCGATAATCTTCGCCTGCCTCATATTCACCCTTACCGCTCCGCTGTATATATGGTCTATTGTGTAAGGAGGTATGACAAATGAAGAATATTCTTATACTCGCCGCACTGTCTGCGGTGATCCTTACAGGCTGCGGAAATATCTCGCCGCCCTTCAAAGCCGAGCAGACAACGGTCACAACAGCCGCACCGACAGTAAGTGCGGCTGCCTCTTCGGAGGCTGAAAGTACCGTCGATGAAGAACAGGTAAAACATGATACCTTTATTGCCGAGTTTTTCGACTCAAATATATGCTTTGTTGACACAAGCACATTGGTAACAGAGGCAATGAAAGGCTGTTCTTTTGATAATGAAACTGATAATTCAAATGGTGTGCAGAAGATAACGCTCAAAGGCACAAACGGCGGAGGAACTATTGATGTTATGTGCGTCGATCTATCGCAGGCTCAGCTTGATCACGATATGGAATATATCCTTGAAAACTTCGGAGATTACTACTTTGGACAGACCTCCGCACAGATGAGCGGTATCACTGAGGACGATTTTGTGTCCAATTACAGAATGACAAGCAGCGTTGTATCAAAGGGCAAGTATCAGCGTTACGTCTCTGTTCAGAAGTCTGACGGTATGGCGACGCAGTTCGGTTACGCAGAAACCTACGCTGTGCTGAACGAGAACAAGCTTACTGTTGTTTCGGGGGCATTTCTCAGCTCGGATATGATGGAAAGGCAGAGTTTTTCGCAGCTGATGAGTAAGTTTGCGGAGAATGTGAAGTACTGATTTAAAATGAAAAAAGGGCTGAGGTTGGCTCAGCCCTTTGATTTTGGAGAGTATAAATCAGAATTTATAACTCAGTTATCTGTTAGCTAACCAACAAACAGTAGAAAAAACACCTTTAATTTTCTCTGCATCAATTTCGGGATATTGTTTCCTGCATTCACTCTCATATTCCGAGATTTCCTTTTGTGCATCTTCTCCTTTAGGTAAGAATGGTGTTTTATATTTAGCGGCTACTATATCTGCATATTTCAAACAACACTCATAAAAGGAATGCAAATACTCCTCTGCTTCTTTGATCTCTTTATCTGATATATCGGGAAATCTTGTTATAATTGAACTGCGTATCCTCTTTTTACCTGTGCTGCTAAATAAATCATATGAATCAAACAAGTCATTAATATGTTCTAAAACAATGCTGTTCATATATTTTCAATTCTCCTCTAAATTCCGATTTATGTTATTATCCATTATACCACACCAACCTCGAAAAATCAACCCTAGTAAACAGAAAGCAGGTGATAAAGTGTCATATATCCCATTCACAGACGAGCAAAAAGTCCTTGCCAACAGCGTGAACCTTGAAGAGTTTTTGCGAATGCGAGGTGAAAAATTAGAACGTGCCGGCATAGAGCATAAGCTCATATATTACGACAGCTCAGGCAAGCACGACAGTATAACTATCCGTGGTTCAAAATGGTTCGACCATAAAAATCAGACAGGCGGCGGAGCAATAAAGTTTATGCAGGAGTTTTATGGTATGGACTTTCAGACTGCGGTACAGGAACTGTTGGGACAGAGGGTAACTCCGCTGTCCCACAGTCCGCCGAAAGCTATCGCAAAGGAAGAAAAGAAAGAGTTCAGACTGCCCCAAGCAAACACAAATATGCACAGAGTGTATGCTTACCTCATAAAACAGAGGTTTATCGCTCCCGAAGTCATAACTCATTTTGCAAAGCAACACACACTTTACGAGGATAAAGAACATCACAATGCCGTATTTGTCGGGCTTAAAGAAGACGGCGAGCCTAAACAGGCACATAAGCGGTCAACAAACAGCGTTGGAGGTACGTTTCATATCACTTGCGGCGGTTCTGATACACGTTACAGCTTTGCACATTTCGGAGAGAATGAACGACTTTATGTCTTTGAAGCTCCTATTGATATGCTGATCTTTCTGACGCTGTATCCGAAAGATTGGCAGAAACACAGCTACATCGCTATGAACGGAGTTTATGAAAATGCCGTTTTGACAGCTTTAAAGAACCATATTAACCTGTCAGAAGTCATTCTCTGCGTTGATAATGACGAGGGCGGCATCGAGGCGGTTGACCGTTTAAGGGATATTCTAAATGAGAACGGATATTCAAACGTAAAACGCCTTGCGCCTCCGTACAAAGATTGGAACGAGGTACTAAAGGCGAAGAATGGCGTTTATGCTCTGCCTGCTGTACCAAACAAGCATAAGGAAGAATATCATTGTCAGGCGGAAAATCTGCAGTATCTCAAATGCCGTCCGGATAAGCTGACGTCTCAGATCTATGCCGCCTTCAAAAACGAACAATACAAATATCTCGCTGAGTATGCACTTGCGTTATACCATTAACGAAGAAAAATAAAAATGAACCGAATAGGAGCTATTACAAAGCTGTTGTATGTCACCATAACCATACAACAGCTTTTATCATTTGATTGGAAACTCCAATTCCAGAACAAACTCCGGGAACTGCTTTGGTATTCTCATCTCTCCGCCAAGCTTTTCGACAGTCCTGCGAATGTTGTATAACCCAAAGCCGTGATTATCTTTGTCGAGCTTAGAGGTTTCTGTGGAATTTTTGTTGTCTGGATTTGGATTTGATAATTTAATCACCTGAACATTCTGTACAACAGCACATTTCACCGTTATAACAGCCGAATCGGTTAAGCTGAGTTTTTCACAAGCCTCGATAGCATTATCCAAAGCGTTGGAAAGCATTGTACATAGATCGACTGCAGGAATCTCATCGGAAATAAAACCGCTGAATTGAATCTGAGTGCCGATATTTGCGGCTGATTCGCTTTTCTCCGAAAGTATCGAATCAGCGATCTGATTTCCGCTTGAAAACTTATTTGCATCAATTATCTCCTGCTTGGTTATACTTTTTACATAGTCAAGTGCTTCATCAAGCTGTCTTTTCTCAAGCGTCGCCTGCAAACATATCATATGATTTTTATAATCATGACGAAATTCTCTCAAATCGTCTGTAAGCTTATTGATCTTTTGGTAATGCTCAACTTGACCTACCATCTGTTTTTCCATTATTCCTAATATGCTTTCGTAGTATTGCCGTGAAATACTGCTGAATACAAATGAAATAATAATTGTCAAAAAAGCCATAATGGTCAGCAATGTCAAGAAACTGTTTATTTTATTATCAAAGAACAACTCGCTAGATTCAACAGCCATGTTTCCACAAAGCTCTCCGATAAAAACCAGGACAATTAATATCAATATATATAATCGTTTTGGCAGTAATCTTATGCTGTTCCTGATTTGATTTTGATGATTTTTTTGAAGAAATCTGAGTAGGATTAATACAACAATATTAAAAATCATAGATGAAAAATTTAAAACCGTTGCTCTGTCAAAATCTTGTACAAATAAATCAATCAGTATGCATCCAATTGATTGGAAAATAGAATCTAAAATCAGTACAATAACCGAAATATATACAGACCATAATTTTTTTGATTTGAATATTGACAAAATGCAAATTAGTAGAAATGCATAATAACATATTGTTGCCGTTAGGAAAATAACAGGTTTGTTATGATTTCTATACCAGGAGCAAATAATTCCGGAAATCAAATACATAAGAAATACAGTCACATATTTTCTCCTGTACTCTTTGGTTCCATAAATAAGACTCATGGTTTGGATAATCGTAAATAAATATAGTATAGATATTACTGTAAATTCAAATGTGTGTACTAAATTCATTTCTATTCTCCTATACTTTTTCTTTTAAGATAATTCAGATATTTGCTTTTAAAGTCCTTGAATTTAGAGCTTGAAATAAGCGCTTTTTGACCGTTAGAAAATTCAATTTCCTTTTTACTGTAGCCGATTATGTAATTGAAATTGACGATATACGAGCGATTTGAGCGGTAGAAATACTCTTCATTCAATTTTTTCACCAACGAAGAAATTTTGTTTGAATAAAGAAAAATTCCTTGAGCTGTGACAACTTCCGCATAGATATTGTCGGCTTGTGCATATATTATTTCGTTTTCGGGTATCGTTATATTCTTTTGATTAACAGTATCCTTAACTACTATATAAGCAGTTTTTGCTAGATTTTTTATAACAGAATCCAAAGCTTCGTACAAATCCTCTTTTTCAAACGGTTTAACGAGAAAGCGAAAAGCATTAACTTTCATACTGTCAAAAACAACGTCCTTATAGCTGCTCACAAATATTACGGTAGTATCAACATTGCGTTTCCTCAATACCGAAACGGTATCGAGTCCGTTTTTATCTGTCATTTGATGATCCATAAAAATCAAGTCAAAGGACATATCGGCAGCTAAGAGTTCCATGCCGTCGGAATATTCGTATATAATAAAATTAAGACCATGCTTATCTGCATATATGTATAATTCTTCAGACAACGTTTTTCGAAAAAAAGACTCATCATCGCAAACTGCTATATGCATAATAACCTCTCCCTATTATTTTCTGATATTTTTTGTTGTTCTTATTATACAATATTTTGACATTAATTTCAAGCTATTTTGAGCTTTACAAGAAAAAAAGGGGTGTTTACAAGAATTTTGTAGCCTGTTTTAGAAATCGGTGTTATCTTAATGGCATCGATTTGTAAAGGAGGCAAATAATATGTTCTATAATTTTTGGCTTGCATTTTATAAATTCTTAAAGTAAGGCGGTGCGGTTATGCCGATAGTTGAACACCAGTATCTACATTATAAAAATGTTTTATGTTTTGAAATGCAGCTTGATTACGGAGAAATAGAGGACTTTGCCCAAAGAATCGATTATAGTCTTGACGTTTTAGATCTATCCCGTGACGGGAAAATTGTTATTACTCAAAAATCCCCTTTTCTTGAGTTTCTGATTCCTGTAGATAAACAATTTTCAAGCAGCAAGCATTACCGCTATAAACCGGAGTTCAAACTTGTAAATGCTATAAGGACAAGACATTACGGTTCTTTCGACAGTATTCAAAACAAAGTGGAGGAGCTTAAGAAGTATATTCAAGACCAGTCTTTTTTGCCCGCTACCCCTCCGTACTTCATTGTTCAGGATATTAAAAACAAAATTTATGATGTGTATATTGGTATCAATGAGAACATTTTATGAAATGCGAAAACGAGGTTGGATTTTAGTAATCTGATCTCGTTTTTGTTCCTTTACAAGGAAAAAGGGGGTGTTTACAAGAAATTTGTTGAGAACAGCATGATTTTGTGGTATTTTTATGGCGTTAGTAAACTAACAAGGATTTTAAATTATGGAGGTAAAAGTTATGATCAAACAGAAAACAAAGTCACGGCTCAAGCGAACGCTATCCGGAGTACTGGCTTTAGCTATGACAGCGAGTGTGGCAGCTGTCATGCCGGCAGCGGCTGAGGAAACCGCCAAGTATCCCTATGCTGTTTTTGCCGCAGACAATGACGCAGGCATCACAATAAACACTGACAATTTCACACTCAACGGCAGTGCATATACAAAGGGTGTGTTTGGGGCAACCGCTCAGTATCCCAATATCAACGGTACTGTTACAGATATTGACGATATTACAGATGAAGACAATACAGAGGGAGAAGAAACCGAAGATGTATTTGATGTAAGCTGCGATATGATACTTATTCACACCAAGCTTGCAGACAAATATTTTACAGAAAACTGCGATACATACAACGAAGATTACACATATTCCGATATGAATATTAATATAAATAATTCTGTCTACGTTATGGGCAGACTGAGTTTGGACGGCAATATCAGCCTGAATAACGCTGTCGGAGCTGTTTCGGATGTTGATCTTACAGGCGGTAATCTTAACGGAAATAATACGGTTATCTATTCAAAGTTCGGAGATATTGATATTACAAACAGTCAGGCAACTGTAAATGGTCTGATCTATGCTCCGTTCGGAACTGTTACCATAGACTGCGACAACTTCAATATGAACGGACTTATCATTGCTCAGAATGTTGTTATCGACGGATATGGAGCGAATATTAACTACAGTAGCTCGTGGGCAGAGCTTGTCGGTACAGAATCCGAAGAACTTAGTTGGACATTTGATGACTGGCAGTATCTTGCCGATACAGACGATGACGGTCTGCCTAATCTTATTGAAAAGGAAATAGGCTCTGATCCTTATAATCCCGATACGGACGGTGATAATCTTCCTGACGGGTACGAAGCGTTAACGCTTGGAACCGATCCAACAAAGCCTGATACCGACGAAAACGGTGTACTTGACTGCGATGAGGATTTTGATGAAGACGGTTTGACAAATCTTCAGGAGTACGAGCATGGCACAGAGCCTTACAATGAGGATACCGACGGCGACGGTCTTAAAGACGGAGAAGAGATCAACACTTACGGGACTGATCCGCTTAAGGTTGACACCGATGATGACGGACTTTACGACGGCGACGAGATCTACTTTGAAACCGATCCGCTGAATCCCGATACAGACGGAAACGGTACCCCTGACGGTGATGAAAAGCGTTTCCAAACATTTATTCATAAGGTAGAAAATGAAGATTGCGCTGTTGCCGAGGTTCGTGTGTCTATGGAGGGCACGGGAAATCTTCAGAAGACCACAACTGTTGAAAGCATTATGAATAAAGACATTCTTTGTTCTGATGTTGTGGGTTTGATCGGTGAGCCTTTTGAGATCAAAACGACTTCGAAGTTCGATAAGGCTACGCTTACATATGTGATCGATAAGTCTAAGCTTGGTGATACTGAGTTTGACAACCTACTGTTTTTATGGTATGATGAAGAAAATGACAATTTTGATGAGCTGGATACCATTCTTGACGAGGAGAATTCAACTGTAAGTGTGGAGACTACACACTTCAGTAAGTATATGATTGTTGACGGAAAAGAATGGTATAGAGCATGGCAAGATATTTACACTAAAATAAACGAATCAAAAGGCCAGCATATTCCAAATGCAACTGTATTAATATCAAAAAGTTCAAATATATATAATGTTAATAACGCAAATCGAAATGAACTTATAGTTAGTAATATTGTAGACTCAATGTCGGATTCAGATATTATGAGCTTTTTGACCTACCAGAATGCTGGTGGAATGAACACCGATTTTACGAGTGTCAAAAGTGCGTTGAAATGGGATCCGATTTATTACAGCAGAACTGCTAATGCTAGTTATGGAATTGGTTTAGCAGCAGTTATACTCAATGATGAGGCTATGGGGTATAACTCTAAAATTATTTTTATTACTGACAGCAGTGTATCAGTTGACAGTAGATTTCTTAAGCTTGCAATTAATAACAAGATACCTATTTACTTTTTCTGTATTGGTGATTTTAATACAGCTGCATTGATAGGTTATGCACAGCTGACAGGCGGCAAGGTATACTCTGCTAAAACCGCTGCTGAAATAAATCAAAGCTGCGATGAAATAGGTCCTAAGACCTTTGTTGGAGAAACAGACACTGATGGTGACGGTTTTACAGATATTGAAGAAATGAGCGGTCTTATTGTAAGCTCAAATTGCAAAATTGTTAATACCGATTATATGAAAGCTGACACGGATGATGACGGCCTTGATGACAATGAAGAAGTCGATGTTGAACTTACGAAGGTTGAAGTACCTGGAAAGCAGGGCAATCCTTCAACGTTCAAATACTATCATCATATGAATTCTGACCCCTCTAAAGCTGATACTGATGGGGATGGGCTGGACGATATGGAAGATTTTGATCCAACCAAACCTCTATCGAATGATGAACGAAATATATATGACTTTTTCAATAATGCAGAAGATTATGAAATAAGATATGTACTTGAAAATCCTTGGATACAGCAGTTAGGTACGCTCAAAGGCATAGAATGTGTTAAAATTTGCAGGAAACATTTAGTTGATCGAGACCTTAAGAAAATCGAAAATGAGATGATTACTGCAGGTATAATGTCAAATCCAAAAAACGGAAAGCCTATAGATAAAATAATGCAATTTTTGTGCGGACATTATGGGAACCCTTCCACAATGCTGTTCTCCGAGTATGAATTGTATAAAAATAATATGAGCTTCTCTCAACTCATCGAACTGTCTTGGAATGTATGGAGCAATGATATGAAAATGGTTGCTCAAATATGGCTGTTTAATGTTTCCAATTTGATTCAGCAAGGTTGGGCTGAATGGGATTATTCGCCTGAATATAAGTTGTCGTTAGAACAGGAAAGATCACTAAAAAATGTTGTAAATGCAAAGAGAACAGGTATATTAAGAGGCGATACCAAAAGATTAAATGCTAACGAAAGAAAAGTAGTTAGTGAATTGCTAGAGGAAGGCAGATCAATTGAAGTGTTACCTGAAGGTACACAGAGTTCTCCTGACTTTGTAGTAGATGGTCTAAAAACAGAGCTGAAGACACTTGAAAATCATAATTTGAATACTCCTTTGAAAAAAATAAGAAAAGCCTTTGACAAGCAGGGCGCTGATGCAATGATATATGATGTACGTCCAGCACAACTCACAGAAGCAGATGTAAATATTGTATATCAACGCATAACAGGAATATATGGTGGTAAAGTTCCAGGCATAATTGAATTTTGGACAATAGAAGGAAAAGTAATATATAATACATAGGAGGCAGTATATGCGATTTTTATGTCGTTGTGGCAACATGCTTACTAATCAATTGGACCCTAACGATACAGAGTATTATGTGTACTCTGATCGTGAATGGTCTGAATTTGAAAAAAAGGGGTGGATATATTTTTTAGATGTTCCATATCCTCAATATGATGTATGGAGATGTGAAAAATGTGATAGAATATATTTATTTAAAGAGAATAAGGTTGTAAAAGTTTATAAGCCGGAAGAATAGTCGTTTAAGATCATAACACAAACTTTGCCCTCGGAGAACAACATTGAAACAGCTTTTAAATTTCGAGATACAAATTTACGATATCATAAAAACGTCCTGCACAAACAGCACGAACACACCCTCGCCTGCCTGCGATGACCTTTACAAGACCAGGTTTATTTTTGCTGACGGCGAGACGATATTTTCCCCTGCACATTTTTGTCAAAAACTTAAAAGCCATGGTTTGCAGGGCGTTTCGATAGTCCGAAACGGCGATCAACTTGCCTTGCCCGAAAGCGCATTTGAGTTTGATAAGATTTGCTTTCTTGAAACAAAATTCAAAAGCAAACAGAGCATTTGGACGATCAAAAGAGTTTGGCAAGACACCCATTGGTATGTAACATACCGTGAGATAAGCGGAGTGAAGAAAGCGCTTTTTTACAAGGTCTGCCCAAGCAGTCCCGATATCAAACAATGTATATCCGATCTGAAAAATGCGATACAAAGCGCACAAAAGCTTTGCGATACTATCGGCTATCACGGCTTTGAAGAAGATTTTCAAGAAGCCCACCGTCTTTTGAATGATACCGACCGCCTTGACAACGTGCTGAACGGCGCTTTGTCCGCCTGCGTTTTCGCAGGAATGGGAAGCTGGGACGACGAAGTTGCGGCGATATGCGAGGATAAAAATATCCCCCAGCACCAATACACCGAGGTCACAAACGCCCTGTTTTCGGCAATTTTGAATGTTATATGCGGAATATGCAGCTACTAAAAATATACAATTTATAGGAGAGATAATATGAGATTTGTATGTCGATGTGGGAATATGCTCACAAATCAGCTTGATTCAAACGATACGGAATATTATGTTTATTCAGACAGTTGAGAAACACTGGAGAACTGCCTAAAGATTATATTACTAAAGAGCAAGCTAAACAATTAGGTTGTTTATACTATGAGTATAAAGATAATCCCAATATGGACTTAAATGAATTGCTTAACAATTATTTAATAAAAATGAACAACAAGCAAAGATTTTCTGATTTTATATATAATATTACAGGTTCAAATGAACGATCTGATTTGAAAATACTTGCTACATCATATATTAGACTTCCTATGGATTTTCTTTCTGCTGGTTGCGTGTATAGTTCATCTACTTGTAATTTAATAACTGAAAATATGATATATGGTTTTGCAAGTGCATTTTGCGATTATTATTTTGACTTAGCTAATTGAGGTTTAGTATGAAAAAAGTATTGGTAGTTGTCGGCATTATTATTTCTGCAGTAATTATTTCAGGCATTATTGTTGGTTTGTGTAAGAATGAAAAAACACTGTTTAATGAAAAAATTGAAACTGATAATAATGTTTTAATTTCAATCAAAGTTATTGAAAGCAATAAAGGTTGGCAACCTGATAAAACTATGATTATATCCGATGAAAATGAGCATTTGATTAGATATGCCATTGGATTTGAGGACTATACCAATTATCTGCCAAGTTATTATTTTTGCTATGATATAAATCCCAATGAATATTTGGTATGGGTTTATCAGCAAAATGGTGATGAATTTATTTACTATTTCAATACCGATACACAAGAAAAATATATGCTGGATTATAATAACATTGGCAACAGGACGGAAACTTTTTATGTTGCTGTCGATAAAGTTATAAAGTCAAATTTTTTATCTAAAATAGATTCTAAAATCAGTAATATGAATAAATGGAATAGCTATTTGTCAAACACTTAGGAGAAATCAGATAGCACAGCGATTGTTTTTCAGATGTTGAGGAAATGTCCGGATTACTTGTTGATTCAGGCTACAATCCCATTAAACCCAATTATATGAAACCTGATACCGACGCAAATTTGAATCTGTTATGTTTGAAAATGTTAATTTCGAGAATAGTTATTTTTC
>OGGS01001324.1_pt1 | contig 17732 bp, 15 predicted proteins | sample 1571281 | NCBI WGS metagenome assembly OGGS01 (sample SAMEA2582042, study PRJEB24529) | metagenome | biome: Human gut stool | place: China | collected 2011 | reverse complement strand
TCTGCATGATAAAGTTCAGCTTCATCAGCCATATCACCTAAATCATCTGTTACAGTGATATCGTCACCTTTATCATCATTGTAGATATAAGCCTTCATCTCGAATAAGTCGATAATTCCTTTGAAATCGTCCTCTTTACCGATTGGCAACTGAAGACAGATAGCATTTTTTCCTAATCTTGTACGAATCTGATCAACAGCTCCGTAGAAGTTAGCACCTAAGATGTCCATCTTATTAATGAAAGCCATTCTAGGTACGTTGTAGGTATCAGCCTGACGCCATACGTTTTCTGACTGTGGTTCAACACCACCCTTTGCACAGAATACGCCGACAGCACCATCAAGTACACGAAGGGAACGCTCTACCTCTACAGTAAAGTCTACGTGTCCAGGAGTATCAATGATGTTGATACGATGCTCTAAAGCACCTTTCTTTGGTTTTGTGAACTCTTCCAAAGTCCAGTGGCATGTAGTAGCGGCTGATGTAATTGTGATACCTCTTTCCTGCTCCTGTTCCATCCATAATAGAGGATACGCTCTGTCAGTGTTGTTTTACCAGCATCAATATGAGCCATAATACCAATATTTCTGGTTCTCTCTAATGGATATTCTCTTCCAGCCAAGGTTTTTCCTCCTTAATTTACTACGCCGATATGCGCAGAACATTTTTATAATACTTGAGAGCAAAGTTGCTTTGCTCCCGGTATCTATTCATATGGCAAATGATATTAGAAGCGGTAATGAGCGAATGCTTTGTTTGCTTCTGCCATTTTGTGCATATCTTCTTTTCTCTTAACAGATGCACCTGTGTTGTTAGCTGCATCCATGATTTCATTTGCAAGTCTTTCTTCCATGGTCTTCTCACCTCTGTTACGTGAGAAATGTGTTAACCAACGAAGTCCTAAAGCCTGACGACGGTCTGGTCTAACTTCGATTGGTACCTGGTATGTTGCACCACCAATACGTCTAGCCTTTACTTCAAGAACAGGCATAACGTTATTCATGGCTTCTTCAAATACCTCAAGAGCAGGTCTTTCTGTTTTCTCTTCTACTCTTGCGAAAGCTCCATATACAATTTTCTGTGCTACACCTTTCTTACCATCTAACATAATGTTGTTGACAAGCTTTGTAACGACTTTGTTATTGTAAATTGGATCTGCTAATACGTCTCTTTTCTGAGTATGTCCTTTACGTGGCACGGTTCTTCCCTCCTTAATCATAATTTACTATACAGGTCTTTCCTGCATTTACTGTGTCCGGTTTCCCGGCTCTGCAACATTTGCAATGAAAGTTCAATGCAACATGTTGTCAGTGAACTTCATTTCGATTAATTCAACGGTACTCACATGTGTAAAATGGGCAAGCCCATCTCGGAACAAAATCTTGTTCCCCCTTAGTGTTCGTGCGGAAATATATCTCTAGTGAAACAATTCCAACACTAAACCTTTTAGTTCTGTTTGTGATACTATTGGTTTTACTTCATTCTGTAATCAAAAATTACTTAGAAGCCTTTGGTCTCTTAGCGCCGTATTTAGAACGAGCCTGTTTTCTGTTAGCAACACCTGCTGTATCAAGTGTACCACGGATGATGTGATATCTTGTACCTGGTAAGTCCTTAACACGTCCACCACGGATCATAACAACGCTATGCTCCTGTAAGTTGTGTCCTTCACCTGGAATGTAGCTTGTTACTTCGATTCCGTTAGAGAGACGTACTCTGGCGATCTTTCTAAGAGCTGAGTTAGGTTTTTTAGGAGTAGCTGTCTTAACAGCTGTACAAACACCTCTCTTCTGTGGAGAAGGAGCATCTGTAGGTCTCTTCTGTAAAGAGTTGTAACCCTTCTGAAGTGCAGGTGCTGTAGACTTCTTAACAGATGTCTGACGTCCTTTTCTTACTAACTGGTTAAATGTTGGCATTATTTTCACCTCCTGTTAATATTATGTGAACAAAAAAGTTCAAACTGCATGCCTTTTTGTGCACGCTAAATTATTATATAGGTGTCCATCCCAGATGTCAAGCACTTTTACATAGATTTTTCTTATGCTTTTAAAGCATTTCCAATATCTGGCTTTTTATACCAGATATTGTGATTATGAAAAAAGAGGAACAGATTTTCATCCATTCCTCTCTTATTTCAATATCTTATTCTTCTACTGGTGCAAATTCTTCATCTGCAAAAGAATCGTCATCAAAATCAATCTCGTCATTTTCATTGACATCAGAATCAAGTTTGATATTGCGGTATCTCTTCATACCTGTACCAGCCGGGATCAGTTTACCAATGATTACGTTTTCTTTCATACCGATCAGTGGATCAACTTTTCCTTTGATAGCTGCTTCTGTCAGAACTTTTGTTGTCTCCTGGAAGGAAGCTGCCGATAAGAAGGAGTTCGTAGCTAAGGAAGCTTTGGTAATACCAAGTAATACCTGTTTTCCTTCTGCCATTTCTTTTCCTTCACTCTCAAGCAGTTCATTTGTATCCTCAAAATCAAGAGTATCTACTAATGTTCCCGGAAGCATGTCAGAATCACCGTTTGTCTCAACGCGGACTTTCTGCAACATCTGACGTACGATCAACTCGATATGTTTGTCGTTGATTTCAACACCCTGTAAACGGTATACACGCTGAACCTCGCGGAGCATGTAATCCTGAACGGCACGAACACCTTTGATCTTTAAGATGTCATGTGGATTTACAGAACCTTCGGTCAGCTCGTCACCAGCTTCAAGTACTGCGCCGTCCATTACTTTGATTCTGGAACCGTAAGGGATTAAGTATGCCTTAGATTCACCAGTCTCATTGTTTGTAACGATGATCTCACGTTTCTTCTTAGTATCTTTGATGTTAGCTACGCCACCAAATTCTGTGATAATGGCAAGTCCCTTCGGTTTTCTTGCCTCGAAAATTTCTTCGACACGAGGAAGACCCTGTGTGATATCGGTACCGGCAACACCACCTGTATGGAAAGTACGCATGGTAAGCTGTGTACCAGGCTCACCGATGGACTGTGCTGCGATGATACCAACAGCCTCACCAACCTGAACTGCCTGACCGGTAGCCATGTTTGCTCCATAACATTTTGCACATACACCCATATGGGAGCGGCAGGATAATACGGTACGGATCTTCACTTTCTCGATTGGATTGCCATTCTCATCAACACCACGGCTCATAACTTCTGCTGCACGTTTTGGTGTGATCATATGGTTTGCCTTTACAATGACATTGCCATCTTTATCACAAATTGTATTGCAGGAGAAACGACCTGTAATACGTTCCTGAAGACTTTCTATCTCTTCTTTTCCATCCATGAATGCAGTTACCCACATACCAGGGATTTCTCTGTTCTTGCCTTCACAGCAGTCAGATTCACGAACGATCATATGCTGTGATACGTCTACAAGACGTCTCGTAAGGTATCCGGAATCGGCTGTACGAAGCGCTGTATCGGACATACCTTTTCGTGCTCCATGCGCAGACATGAAGTACTCCAATACATCAAGACCATCACGGAAGTTGGATTTGATAGGCAACTCGATTGTTCTACCGGTTGTATCAGCCATCAAACCACGCATACCTGCAAGCTGTTTGATCTGTTTATCAGAACCACGGGCTCCGGAATCCGCCATCATGAAGATGTTGTTGTATTTATCAAGACCTTCCAGAAGCACTTTTGTAAGCTCATCATCGGTCTCTTTCCATGTCTCAACAACTTCTTTGTAACGTTCTTCCTCTGTGATAAGACCACGTTTGTACTGTTTTGTAATTCTGTCTACTGTATCCTGAGCTGCTTTGATCATTGCAGGTTTCTCTGGTGGAACCGTCATATCGGAAATGGATACGGTCATCGCTGCTCTTGTGGAATATTTGTAACCCATAGCTTTTACAGCATCCAGAACCTCTGCTGTCTTGGTAGCACCATGGATATTGATTACTTTTTCAAGAATCTGTTTGTTCTGTTTCTTGGCAACAAGGAAATCTACTTCCAGTTTTAATTCATTGCCAGGAATGCTTCTGTCAACAAATCCTAAATCCTGAGGAATGATCTCATTGAAAATGAAACGTCCTAATGTGGACTCAACAACTCCTGTGATTTCTTTTCCATCCGGCATTGTCTTTGTCATACGGACTTTGATTCTGGAGTGAAGTGTTACTGCTCCGTTCTCGTATGCAAGGATTGCTTCGTTGACACTCTTGAAGATCTTGCCCTCTCCCTTAGCTCCCGGTCTCTCCTGTGTTAAATAGTAGATACCAAGGACCATATCCTGTGAAGGAACTGCTACAAGACCACCGTCAGATGGTTTTAACAGGTTGTTCGGTGAGAGAAGCATAAATCTGCACTCAGCCTGAGCCTCTACAGATAATGGAAGATGTACAGCCATCTGGTCACCATCGAAGTCGGCGTTGAACGCGGTACATACCAATGGATGTAACTTGATTGCTTTACCTTCTACTAAGATTGGCTCGAATGCCTGAATACCTAATCTATGCAGTGTAGGAGCACGGTTTAACATAACCGGATGCTCTTTGATAACGTCTTCTAAGACATCCCAGACTTCTGTCTGGAGTCTCTCGACCATTTTCTTAGCACTCTTGATGTTGTGTGCAGATCCGTTGGCAACAAGTTCTTTCATAACGAAAGGTTTGAATAATTCAATTGCCATCTCTTTTGGAAGACCACACTGATAAATCTTTAATTTTGGCTCAACACAGATAACGGAACGTCCTGAATAGTCAACACGTTTACCAAGTAAGTTCTGTCTGAAACGACCGGATTTACCTTTTAACATATCGGATAAGGATTTTAATGCTCTGTTTCCTGGTCCTGTAACCGGACGTCCACGACGACCGTTATCGATCAGGGCATCAACAGCTTCCTGTAACATACGTTTCTCGTTACGAACGATGATATCAGGAGCTCCTAACTCAAGAAGTCTTCTCAAACGGTTATTTCTGTTGATAATTCTTCTATATAAATCATTCAAATCAGAGGTAGCAAAACGTCCACCATCCAACTGAACCATTGGACGAAGATCTGGTGGGATAACCGGTACAACGGTCATGATCATCCATTCTGGTTTGTTTCCAGATTCACGGAATGCTTCTACAACTTCCAGTCTCTTAATGATTCTGGCACGTTTCTGACCAGTTGCATCTTCTAACTCTGCTTTTAATTCAGCAGAATCTTTTTCCAGATCAATCGCCTGTAATAATTCTTGAATTGCCTCAGCACCCATTCCTACACGGAATGCATTGCCGTACTGTTCTCTTGCATCCTGGTATTCTCCTTCGGAAAGTACCTGTTTGTACTGTAATGCAGTATTGCCTGCATCCAATACGATGTAAGAAGCAAAGTATAAAACTTTCTCCAATGTTCTTGGAGATAAGTCAAGGATCAATCCCATACGCGATGGAATTCCTTTGAAGTACCAGATATGGGATACAGGTGCAGCAAGCTCGATGTGTCCCATACGCTCTCTACGAACGCTGGATTTTGTGATCTCAACGCCACAACGGTCGCAGACAACGCCCTTGTAACGAATTTTCTTATATTTACCGCAATGACATTCCCAGTCTTTGCTAGGTCCAAAAATCTTCTCACAGAAAAGACCATCTTTTTCCGGTTTCAATGTTCTATAGTTGATTGTTTCCGGTTTTTTAACTTCACCGCGGGACCATTCTCTGATCTTTTCCGGGGATGCTAAACCAATACGGATGGCATCAAATGAAACAGACTGGTTAATTGCCTCTTTATTTGTTGTTTCTGGCATCTATGACACTCCCTTTCTCTACTTTACAGAATCGACTCTCTTTATCGGTCTGTGCGGATGCACAGACCTTAAATGCTTATTGATTATTTACTCTTCGAAATTGTCTTCCGGCATATCATCGTAAAAATCAGAGTCATCATCTGCATCGGTGTCTTCCTCTTCTTCTACGTCAACAAGTTCTTCGTTTTCAGAATCAAATTCTTTCTTTGTGAATCCCATCTTGGAGAATGATTCACTGTCTTCAAAAGCGAAATCTTTATCGCCTGAAATAATGGAGTTCAGGTCGGTGTTACCGTACTCACTTGTTTCCATTAATTCAACTTCATTTCCTTCGTCATCTAATACTGTGACATCAAGTCCTAAGGACTGTAACTCTTTCAGTAATACCTTGAATGATTCTGGAATTCCCGGTTCAGGAATATTATCACCTTTGATAATTGCCTCATAAGTCTTAACACGTCCTACAACGTCATCAGACTTCACTGTAAGGATTTCCTGTAAGGTATATGCTGCACCGTAAGCTTCCAGTGCCCAAACCTCCATCTCACCGAAACGCTGTCCACCGAACTGCGCTTTACCACCAAGTGGCTGCTGGGTAACTAAGGAGTAAGGACCAGTAGAACGTGCATGGATCTTATCATCTACCAGGTGGTGCAGTTTCAGGTAATGCATGTGTCCGATTGTTACAGGTGAATCAAATGGTTCTCCGGTACGTCCATCACGCAGCTGAACTTTTCCATCACGGGAAATTGGAACACCTTTCCACAGTGCTCTGTGGTCTCTGTTGTCCCATAAGTACTTCATAACTTCTTCGCCAAGTACATCTTTGTATTTTGCTTCAAAATCTTCCCATTCGAAGTTTACATAATCATTAGCCAATTCCAGTGTATCCTGGATATCAATTTCCTTTGCACCATCAAATACTGGTGTTGCAATATTGAATCCCAATGCTTTTGCAGCAAGACTCAGGTGAATCTCAAGGACCTGACCGATATTCATACGGGAAGGTACACCTAATGGATTCAATACGATATCAAGAGGACGGCCATTTGGAAGGAATGGCATATCTTCTACAGGTAATACACGGGAAACGACACCCTTGTTACCATGACGGCCGGCCATCTTATCACCGACAGAGATTTTTCTCTTCTGTGCAATGTAAATGCGGACTGCCTGGTTTACTCCTGGAGATAACTCATCTCCGTTTTCTCTTGTAAATACTTTGGCTTCCACAACGATACCATATTCGCCGTGAGGAACTTTTAAGGAAGTATCACGTACTTCTCTTGCCTTCTCACCAAAAATTGCACGGAGAAGTCTCTCTTCTGCTGTCAGTTCTGTCTCTCCCTTAGGAGTAACTTTTCCGACTAAGATATCACCGGCACGAACCTCTGCACCGATACGGATAATACCTCTTTCATCAAGGTCTTTTAATGCATCATCACCGACACCTGGAACGTCACGAGTAATCTCCTCCGGTCCTAATTTGGTGTCACGTGCTTCTGCTTCATATTCTTCAATATGGATGGATGTATAAACATCATCCTGTACAAGTCTCTCACTTAAAAGAACAGCATCCTCGTAGTTATAACCTTCCCAGGTCATAAATCCGATCAATGGGTTCTTACCAAGTCCAAGTTCTCCGTTAGAAGTAGATGGTCCGTCTGCGATAACCTCACCAACCTCTACATGGTCACCCTTGAATACGATTGGTCTCTGATTGTAGCAGTTTGACTGGTTACTTCTTGAAAACTTTGTAAGTTTGTATACATCTCTTGTTCCATCATCATTTTTTACAATGATCTGATTGGACTCAGAGCTTTCAATTGTACCTGCTTTTTTTGCAACAACGCAGACACCTGAGTCAACGGCCGCTTTTGTCTCCATACCTGTACCAACAACAGGAGCTTCTGTTGTAAGAAGAGGTACTGCCTGACGCTGCATGTTTGATCCCATCAGCGCACGGTTCGCATCATCGTTCTGTAAGAACGGAATTAATGCAGTCGCAACAGAGAATACCATCTTAGGAGATACGTCCATGTAATCAAACATGGTCTTCTCATATTCCTGTGTCTCATCCAGATAACGACCAGATACAGAATTACGAACAAAATGTCCCTCTGCATCAAGTGCCTCGTTCGCCTGTGCTACATGGTAATTATCCTCTTCATCCGCTGTCATGTAGACTACTTCATCCGTGACACGAGGATTCTTTGGATCTGATTTATCAATCTTACGGTATGGAGCTTCAATGAAACCATACTCATTAATACGCGCATAACTTGCCAGTGAGTTGATCAGACCGATGTTAGGACCTTCAGGTGTCTCAATAGGACACATACGTCCATAGTGAGAATAATGAACGTCTCGAACCTCGAATCCGGCACGGTCTCTGGACAAACCACCAGGTCCCAATGCAGATAAACGTCTCTTGTGAGTCAGCTCACCAAGAGGGTTGTTCTGATCCATGAACTGAGACAGCTGGGAAGAACCGAAGAACTCTTTCACTGCTGCAGTTACCGGTTTGATGTTAATTAAACTCTGTGGAGAAATACCATCCAGGTCAAGTGTCGTCATTCTTTCACGGACAACTCTCTCTAATCTGGAAAGTCCGATTCTGTACTGGTTCTGTAACAATTCGCCAACCGCACGGATACGTCTGTTGCCCAGATGGTCGATATCATCATCATGACCAATACCATACTCTAAATGCATATTGTAATTGATGGATGCGAAGATATCATCTTTTGTAATATGCTTTGGAATCAGATCATGTACATTTTTCTTAATTGCTTCTTTTAAATCTTCCACATCCGGATTTTCTTCCATTAACTGTGCAAGAATTGGGTAGTAAACTAATTCTGTAATTCCAAGTTCCTTTGGATCACAGTCAACGTAATGTCTTAAATCTACCATCATAGAAGAAAGAACTTTTACATTTCTTGTCTCGGTCTGGATCCATACATATGGCACTGCTGCATTCTGGATATCATCAGCTAAAGAACGGGTTACTTCTGTACCTGCTTCTGCGATGATCTCACCAGTTGTCACATCAACAACATCTTCTGCCAGAACATGTCCGTTGATACGGTTCTTTAATGCTAACTTCTTATTGAACTTATAACGTCCTACCTTTGCAAGATCATATCTTCTTGGGTCAAAGAACATAGCATTAATAAGGCTCTCCGCACTTTCGACTGAAAGCGGCTCGCCCGGTCTGATTTTCTTATATAATTCAAGAAGTCCTTCTTCGTAATTTGTAGCAACATCCTTGCCAAAACTTGCAACGATCTTAGGTTCCTCACCAAATAAATCAATGATTTCCTGGTTGCTTCCAACACCAAGCGCACGGATCAATACTGTGATCGGCACTTTTCTGGTTCTATCTACACGAACGTAAAATACGTCATTGGAGTCTGTTTCATACTCTAACCAAGCTCCACGGTTTGGAATTACAGTACAAGAATACAATTGTTTACCCACTTTATCGTGAGCGATACCATAATAGATACCAGGGGAACGAACCAGCTGGCTGACGATTACTCGCTCTGCACCATTGATTACGAAAGTTCCAGTTTCAGTCATCAAAGGAAGGTCGCCCATGAAAATTTCATGCTCGTTGATTTCATCAGTTTCTTTGTTGTGAAGTCTTACCTTTACCTTTAAAGGTGCTGCATATGTTGCGTCTCTTTCTTTGCACTCAGGGATTGTGTACTTTACATCATCTTCGCATAATGTAAAATCTACAAATTCCAGACTCAGATGACCATTGTAATCTGCGATCGGGGAAATATCATCGAATACCTCTTTCAGTCCTTTGTCAAGAAACCACTGATAGGAATCTTTCTGAACTTCAATGAGGTTAGGCATCTCCAATACTTCTTGCTGCCTGGAATAGCTCATGCGGAAGCTTTTTCCGGTTTTGATGGGACGAATTCTGTTTTTCTCCATTGACGTTTCACTCCTCATTTATTGTTTTTGCAGGCAATAAACTGCCTTTTACGAGTTCCAGTTATATAAAAATGAAAAGAGCCTTGCGACAGTATTCTCTGTCACTATATGGCATACCTTTCCATAATAGCGCATTTTTTACTATATCACAAAGCTCTTTTTATTGTCAACATGATTCTTGTGTTTTTTTATATTTTTCTTGACTTTTTTCTCAAGATATGTTATATCTTCCGCTATTCTAAGCTTTTTCCTTTTGAACAGTATCTTTTTTTCAGAAATAACTTCTATATCATATCTTCATAAAGACAGATCAGTTCACGATAAACCTGAACGCACCGCTCAATATCCGCAATTTCAACATACTCATCCGGTTTATGAGCCTGTGCAAGATTTCCCGGCCCATAAGACATACAATTCGGATTTCCCAAAAGGCCTGCCACAACTGCTGTGTCTGTATAACCCGTGAACGCTGACACAACCGGATCTTTTCCAGTAACTTTTTTCACTGATTCAGATAAAGCTTTCATAAGACCTGACTCCATGTGTGTCTCCACCGGTGGTCTGTCACCTGTAATCTTATAAGAACCCTTTACACCCGGAACTGCATTTTCCCCAATTTCAATTGCTTTTCGAACAATCTTTTCTGCCTCTTGTGTATTCATCGGCGGAACAAGACGCATATCTATCGTCACCATACTGTGATCTGATACTACATATGGACTGTATCCTCCGGAAATCTGTCCAAATGTAACCGTAGACTTTCCAAGTTCTTCATGTGTCGGTACTTTCCCCATCGCTTTTCGGATCTCTGCGATCATAAATGCCATTCCGGCGATTGCATCTGCGCCTTTCTCCGGCATACTCGCATGTGCAGTAATACCTTCCACACTCAGTTCAAACCAGGTTCTCCCTTTGTGAGCCATCTGAATCATTCCGGAAGTTGGTTCCATATCAAGAACCCAGTCTTCCTTCTGAATCCATCCTTGTTGCACTGCTGCTTCTGACCCTTTCATATCTGCTTCCTCGTCTACAGTTCCGATAAAGACTAATGTTCCCGGAAGTTTTTCTATATCCTCAGCATTCTCTTTCTGTAATTTTGCCACCTCCGCAAATGCTGTCAACGCACTTGCAAGTCCTGACTTCATATCACAAGCCCCTCGTCCCCAGATTTTCCCATCTGAAACTTCTGCGCCGAATGCATTCTTTGTCCATCCTTCGCCCTTAACAACCGTATCCATGTGACAGATAAATACCAGTGCCGGATGCGCTTTCGCACCTTTCACAACACCTTTTACAATTTTTCTTCCCTGCTCTACTTCGTAAGTCTCTGTATCTGCTCCACTCTCTTTCAAATAGTCGCAGATATATTCACCAATCTCGGTTTCCCAGCTTCCTGGATCCGTACTTTCTATCTTAATCAACTGCATCCATTTCTAACGCCTCTTTCGCAAAAAGACCGCAGAAGCATATCATCTTCTGCGGTCGGAATAAACTTATATTCAGGAAAATTATTTAAGAGTAACCTCTGCTCCCTGCTCTTCAAGTTTAGTTTTGATTTCCTCAGCCTCTGCTTTAGAAACTGCCTCTTTAACTACCTTCGGAGCTCCGTCTACAAGCTCTTTAGCTTCTTTAAGTCCAAGACCTGTGATCTCACGAACAGCCTTGATAACTTTTACTTTAGATGCTCCAGCGTCGAACTCAGTCTTCTCTTCCTCTGCTGCTGCGCCAGCACCTGCTGCTGCAACTACAACGCCTGCTGCTGCAGATACGCCGAACTCTTCTTCACAAGCTTTAACAAGCTCGTTTAACTCTAATACTGATAACTCTTTGATCGCTTCGATCATTTCAGCTGTTGTCAATTTAGCCATTTTAAATATCCTCCATTTTTCTTTTCATTCTTAATTAATTAGATGAGCATCTGCTCATATATGCTGTCTGTATCCAGATCAGCTGACGCATATTACTCTGCGTCTGTTGCTGTCTCCTCTGCTGCTTCTGCTGGAGCCGCTTCTCCACCCTGCTCTGCGATCTGTTTGATAACACGAGCAAAGTTTGTGATAGGTGACTGTAAGCTTCCAAGCAACTTGGAAAGCAGTTCGTCTCTTGAAGGGATCTTAGCAAGTTCAGAAATACCTGCTACATCATATGCTGTTCCTTCAACTACACCACCCTTAAGTTCAAGTGCCGGAGCATCCTGTGCAAATTTGTAAAGGATTCTTGCCGGTGCTGTTGCGTCATCTTTAGAAATAGCGATAGCGCTTGGTCCTTCCAGGCAGTCATCAAGGGCTGCAAATTCAGTACCCTCGAAAGCTCTCTTCATCATTGTGTTCTTGTAAACTTTGTAGATCACACCAGCTTCTCTAAGCTGTTTACGAAGCTCTGTATCCTGAGCAACTGTAAGTCCACGGTAGTCAACGAGAACTACTGACTGAGCGTCTTTAATCTCTTCTGCAATCTTGTCAACGATTGGCTGTTTTACTTCAACCTTTGCCACTTTTCGGTACACCTCCTTATATTATTCGTGTACTGCCAAAGTTCTCAGCAGAATCTTCTGCTGAAACTAAAAAAATCTCCAGGTCCAAAGACGTGGAGGTTCTACAAATTCATACGCATGTAAAAATTCATTCTTCCTCGGTAGGCGTTCATAACTTACGCTTTTCAGCACCTACTGTCTTCGGCAGTTGCTAGGCTATAATACCATGTTATTTTCTATATGTCAAGCCCATTTTTATCTTTTTTATTTTTTCTTTTTCAAAAGAGGATCCGCCGAAAGCAGATCCTCCTCTATGACAGTCTCGCAACTGTCTCTTTTACATTTTATTATGCAAGCTTAACCGGGTTAATCTTCACGCCAGGTCCCATTGTAGATGTAAGAGTTACACTCTTCAGGTACTGACCTTTAACAGCGGCTGGTCTAACCTTGTTGATTGCATCGATAAGCGTCTGGAAGTTGTCCGCTAACTGCTCCTCTGTAAAGGATGCTTTTCCGATCGGAACATGGATAATGTTTGTCTTGTCCAGTCTGTACTCAATCTTACCAGCTTTGATATCGTTGATAGCTTTTGTAACGTCCATTGTTACTGTACCAGCCTTCGGGTTTGGCATAAGTCCTTTAGGTCCGAGTACACGTCCAAGACGTCCAACAACACCCATCATATCCGGTGTAGCAACTACAACGTCGAAGTCAAGCCATCCCTCGTTCTGAATCTTCGGGATCAGTTCGTCTCCTCCAACAAAGTCAGCGCCTGCTGCTTTTGCTTCCTCTGCCTTAGCGTCCTTAGCGAACACAAGGATGTGAACCTTCTTACCTGTTCCGTGTGGAAGAACTACAGCACCACGGATCTGCTGATCAGCGTGACGTCCGTCACAACCTGTTCTGATATGAGCCTCGATTGTCTCGTCAAACTTTGCTGTTGCTGATTTCTTTACTAATGCTACTGCTTCTGCAGGATCATAGAGATTTCCTCTTTCGATCAGTTTTGCAGCTTCGATATATTTTTTTCCTCGTTTCATTTTACAATAACCTCCTTGTGGTATTGGCGGGAACTTGCCCCTCCCACTTTATGAATTTACTAAACAATTGAACTCTCAGCGCTCTCTCCCCCGAGGACACCGGAAAAGGTCGGCTGATTGTATCCTACAATATAATCTTTATATGATCCGGATTAGTCTTCTACAACTACACCCATGGAACGGCATGTTCCAGCGATCATGCTCTCAGCAGCCTCTACGGATGCTGCGTTCAGGTCTGGCATCTTCATTTCAGCGATTTCTCTAACCTGAGCTTTTGTGATTGTAGCAACTTTTGTCTTGTTCGGTACACCAGAACCGGACTGAATCTTACAAGCTTTCTTAATAAGAACTGCTGCCGGTGGTGTCTTTGTGATGAAGCTGAAGCTTCTGTCATTGTAAACAGTGATTACTACAGGGATGATAAGATCTCCCTGATCTGCTGTTCTAGCATTGAACTGTTTTGTAAATTCTACGATGTTTACACCGTGCTGTCCAAGTGCAGGACCAACCGGTGGTGCCGGAGTTGCCTTTCCAGCAGGAATCTGTAATTTGATATATCCTTCTACTTTTTTTGCCATTTCAATTACCTCCTTGTGGTATTGGCGGGATTCTCATCCCTCCCACGCAATTTTAATCCATTTTCTTCACTTCTGAAAAACCAAGTTCAACCGGAGTTTCTCGGCCAAACAGCTCAACATTGATTGTCAGACTCTTCTTCTGTTCGTTGATTGTCTGAACAGCTCCAACTGTTCCTTCCCATGCACCGCTAAGTACAGTTACAACATCACCGATCTCAAGATCAAGGATCACCTCATCCTGTTTGATTCCAAGGTTCTCCATCTCTTGTGTTTCTTACAACATACCAAGTGTCATCATTCATGATCATGTGGATCATAACATATCCAGGAAACATCTTTCTCTGTACGACCTTTTCCACTCCATTACGTATCTCAGGTACTTCCTCAAGTGGAACACGAACTTCCAAAATCTGGTCTTCCAGATGACGAGTCTCAATTGTCTTGTCAATGTTTGCTTTTACTTTGTTCTCATACCCTGAATAGGTATGAACGACGTACCATTTTGCCTCTGACATAAAATCACCTTTCTGCTGCGATCAACTACTTCACTAAAAAGTCAATTCCATATCTCAAAAGCGCATCAACTACTGAGATCAGCGCTCCAAGCACTACGGAGACAGCAACAACTGCCGTGGTCTGTTTAGCAAGTGTATTCTTGTCTGGCCAAACGATCTTCCTGAACTCTGTCTTAAGTCCTTTGAACCAGCTCTTCTTCTGAGTTTTTGTATTCTCACCCATAATTCCACTTCCTTTCGACAACAATTATTTTGTCTCTTTGTGCAGTGTGTGTGATTTGCAGAATCTGCAGTACTTCTTGGTTTCCATGCGTTCCGGATGAGTCTTCTTATCCTTTGTCATGTTGTAGTTACGGTTCTTGCATTCCGTACATTCCAGAGTAATTCTTGTGCGCACAACTTCCACCTCGCTTTTAATATATTCACCTACGTGTTGCTGATGGTTGCGAGCCATCAATTTTTAGGCATAAAAAAAAAGCCTACTTCCATTCGCCCAAACATTGTATCATGGGAACAAACGGAAGTCAAGCCTCTTTCTTAAATTGTTTTATACCTATTTCAACTATATATCTGAACTATCGGCTAAATTTCTTCTTTCAGATCATAAGTATCAAGGAAATGATGTTTCATCCCTTTTAACTTATATGCAACCACAGTATCCAGATTTACATTTTCGACACTCTTGAAAATATTCCCTTCCACATATGGATTTACTTTTTTCAATGTAGCGATCAATTCTTTGATTTCTTTACGCTTAGAAAGATTCTCTTCATTATTCTCACTTGTAGCGCACGCTTCCGTAAACTTACATGCACACTGAAGAAAATACAGATCATTATAATCTCTCCATGCTTTGATATCTTCTTCGCGAACCATATATAGCGGTCGGATCAGTTCCATTCCTTCAAAATTTGTACTATGCAGCTTCGGCATCATTGTCTGCACCTGCGCTGAATAAAGCATTCCCATAAGGATCGTCTCGATCACATCATCATAATGATGTCCCAACGCAATCTTATTACATCCCATCTTCTGCGCATGACTGTACAAATATCCACGACGCATTCTTGCACAGAGATAACATGGGGATTTTTCTATATTAAAAACTGATTCAAAAATATCTGACTCAAAAATCTCTATCGGAATCTCCAGACGTCTCGCATTCTCTTCTATCACCTGACGATTGACCGGACTGTACCCGGGATCCATCACAAGGAATTTCACCTCAAAATCAAATTTATTATGACGCTTCAGTTCCTGAAAAAGTTTCGCCAGTAGCATAGAATCTTTCCCCCCGGAAATGCAGACCGCAATTCTGTCTCCCGGTTTCACAAGTTCATATTCGTTGATTGCCTTTGTAAATTTGCACCATATATTCTTTCTGAATTTTTTACGCAGACTCTGTTCTACTTCTTCGGCAAAACTTAATTCTTTCTTTGATTTACTCATCTCTCTTCCCCTGTCGTTCTTTCTTATCTCGCAAGGTCCTTAATCACTTCACCTGCAATGATCAGACCTGCCACTGACGGTACAAATGCCACGCTGCCCGGAGTGGATCTGCGTTTTGCAGCTTTGTATTCTACACCGTCCTGACAAACCGTCTCTGTGCTACAATTATCCGAAGTATCTTCCATTGGACGGATCGGCTCCTCTTCCGAATATACTACTTTCAGCTTCTTTACGCCGCGTTTCTTCAATTCACGTCGCATCACTTTCGCAAGCGGACACACCTTTGTCTTATAAATATCTGTTACGCGAAAGGCGCTCGCATCCAGCTTATTTCCTGCACCCATACTGCTAATGATCGGCACATCCACTTCTTTACATTTCATTACAAGCGCAATCTTAGCTGTTACCGTATCAACTGCATCTACTACATAGTCATATTCTTCAAAAGGAAATTCCTCCGCATTTTCCGGCAGAAAGAAACAATTATGGATATTCACTTCCGTCTCGGGATTAATCTCAAGGATACGACTCTTCATCACTTCTGTTTTGTATTTGCCAACTGTATTTCTCGTCGCAATAATCTGGCGATTCAGATTACTCATGCATACTTTATCATTATCAATCAGATCAAGCTTTCCGACTCCGCTTCTCACAAGCGCTTCACATACATATCCACCGACACCACCAATACCAAACACGGCAACGCGGGCGCCTTCCAGCTTGTTCATTGCTTCCTTACCTAAAAGCAGTTCTGTTCTCGAAAACTGTGTTAACATTCTCGATTCTCCTCTTCTATTCATCTTACATAAATGTTCCGCCGCCCGGACCGCCTCCCAGGCACAGTCCGCCACTGTTACAGCAAATATTGCACATCAGATTGGCAATACATAGTTTCACACACCAGCTACTATTGTAGGTTCCCGGATATCCGTACATTGTCTGCCTTGTCTGATACCAGTTTCCGCCACCTTCCAGCTGTTGAAGCAACATCTGATACTGCATATTCTGTGGTTCCAGACGAACTGCTTCTCTCGCATCTTCCAATGCAGTCACGTTATTTCCTAATCCGGAATTCGCCGATGCGCTGTAGAAATACCATCTTGCACTATGCTGGCTGATTCCGGCGAGTACGTTAAGAGCTTCTTTATAATGTCCGCTTCGTATATAATTAGCTGCCGCATTCAGATGTGCATCTTCCTCACTCATCCCGGAAGTTCCGCCCGTACTTCCTGCTGAACCATATCCATAAGAACCAAAACCGCCGAATCCTCCAAACGGACCGTAACTACCATAACCTGAGCCATCACTTGAACCATACCCGGAATTATATTCTTTTTCGCGTTCATCCATAATCTGCTGATAAGCCTGCTGCACTTCCTTAAACTTCGCCTCAGCCTCATCTTTCTTCGGATTATTGATATTCGCATCTGGATGGTACTGTCGGCTCAGCTTTCGATAAGCTTTCTTCACATCTTCATCCGTAGCATTCCTGTCTACACCTAATATACTGTATGGATCTGACATCCTTCTTATTCCCTCGTTCTTTCTCTCATCCTCATTCTATAAATACCACCTGCATATCATAGCAGATGTTGCGTCTCTGGTAAATGCATCAACTCTTTTTAATAAATGTTGTTCCGCACTTCGGACAGCGAATCTCTATCTTTCCCTTTCCTTTCGGAATACGGATCTTCTGCTTGCATCCCGGGCACTTATAGATATGATATACCTTTCTCTGTGCCAAACTGTTCTTCTGCTGCTGAATATAGGTTCTGAGTTTATAAGTCTTCGCAAGATACTTCTGATTTTCTGCATACCGTTTCGATATATTTCTGGAAAAGACCCGGAAATAACAATAAATGATCAATACCCATCCAAGGAAATAAAATAGCGTCCCCACTCCTTTCCCTGTAAAAAAAGAAGACAGGAGCACTACTACCAATCCTGCAATGAG
>OGGS01001299.1_pt1 | contig 17979 bp, 16 predicted proteins | sample 1571281 | NCBI WGS metagenome assembly OGGS01 (sample SAMEA2582042, study PRJEB24529) | metagenome | biome: Human gut stool | place: China | collected 2011 | reverse complement strand
CCTTGAACAAGGAAATGAAGCACCTAAACGGTGCATATTTCCGAACCATTATCAGTAATTAAATAGTGTAACATTATGAATATATATGAAATTGGACAAGACTTTGATAATTACAAGTTCTTTGTATTCAAGGAAGATGATGAGTCAAATAAAGGCGTTTGGGATTATAATGGTCAATCACTTATTAATGAGTGGAAAGGGCTTAGTCTGGAACTGTTTAGAGATAAAAGGAAAAAGAAAGACAAACGAAGTGAGGAGTTTGATGCATCTTGTTATTTTTCCGGTTGTCTTATAGTAAATAAAAGAACTTCCTTATTACTCTCTGAAAAGCTGAAAGGGCAAATAGAAGTTTTACCTGTCAATGTGGACGGGAACGCTTCAGGTTATTATTTTATAAATGTATTGAATACAGTCGATGCCTTAAATATAGAGTCCAAGAGCAATGAAGAAATCTTGAAGATGATGAGGGATAATAATGGTATTTTCAATAAAGGAAATATCGGTTCATATATCATATTTCGGGATAGTCTGTTTAATAACAATTATTATTGCACAGATGAATTTGTAGATTTTGTGAAGCAAAATTCAATCACAGGATTAAAATTTACATGTGCAGGTATCGCAAAATAAATCACTGATAACAAGCCAAGTTAGCTGCTAAACGCAGCTCCTTGTCAAACCATTAGATACAATTAGATATGAATATACCTACTGCAATAAAGGAAATACTTGTTCATAACCATTGGGATGAATTTAACTTTCAAATGATGTCGGATTGTTACGCTGATAAGTTGAAACAATCCTATTCAAAGTTTGATTATCCTTTGAATGACGGTATTATAAGCAAGATTGCTCTATTCTATAACATGAAATTAGAGCTGAACCAATCTAATATTCTTTATTTTGATGTCAAGAAAATAAAGAAATACAGCCTGGAAGCTATGCAGAAAGTGGCTGTGAAGTTAAAGGTCAATAAGGTTATCTATTTAGCAGACATTCATCCCGGTTATTTAACTGTGTGGTTGGACGAACAAGAACAAGTGTGGGCTGATTATGACAATCTTGTTTATTATTATGGCAGTGATATATTCAGTGGTGTTCAAAATATTGTATCGGGCAATATCCTTGAAACCACAAAATTAGTATCTAACGACGAAAGATAGCATCTGACGATGCTCCTTTCTAACCATTATAAACAATTTGAGATTAACATTATGAACTGGTATATCTATTGGTATTTTACAATCAAGTATTTCTTCTGGGGATTACTTGGATATGGTAGAGCCGGAAATTACATTGGCTTTTTGTTTTTCTATCTCCCATTTATTGCATTGATAATGGCACTGATAGCACCATTGCCTTTTGTTAATGATAACAAGATTCTTATCTATCTCTCTTGTTCTGTTTTATTTATATTCATAAATGAAATCGTATTTTGGGATGAAACAAAAAGATACCGAAGGTGGAACAACTATTACAGGAACAATAACAACAGGAAAAGTTGGTTTTTTGTTGCTATCTCTATAATAGGCACAGTAAGTTGGTTTTTCCTCCCGCTTCTACTTAAAGACTATTATACCAATAGATAAAATGAGTTTATAACAAAGCGTGATAACGCTTAACAGCGTTCCCCGCTTAGCCATTAGATATAATAGACATGAGAATATTTGTATTTTATTGTTTATTCCTTTTCCCACTTAGCTATGTTATAGCGAAAAACGGCTATGTGGAACAAAATTCAGCAAAGCATTATTCTTTGACTGAACAAGATACCCTTTATATAGAAACAGAAAAAACAGAATTTGAAATTCGATATAGGCTATGTTTTAATCAACAAGGTAAAAAGAAAGTTGTTTTTGAATTGAAAGCGGTAGATGATAGTAGTATTGGCTTCGTGCAAAGCTATGCAATCAATGGAGTAAAAAAGTTTGATTGCTTTGCCGTGTATGATAATGTGGCAGACGGAAATCGTTTCCTATTCTTTGACTATGGAAATCAAGTTGCTTACATAACGCCTACTTGTTTTTCCGGTTTCTATCCGATACACAGTTCTGTGGACTTTTCAAAATTGGAAGTCTTATTACGAAATGAACACTCCCATTTGAAGCTGCTAAACGATACGTTAAGTATTGATAGTAAGGTCGCTTATGTGCCATTTAACTGTAATAATCGAATTATAAAGGCAACTTTTGTTCCATATACTCAAGCGGGACAGGACAATAAATATCTAACAACGAAAGATAGCATCTAACGATGCTCCTTTCTAACCATTATCGAGGGCGGCATTATTGCCTTGTTGAGCTGGCGGTTCTTTTTCAGGAAACGTTACGACAGGATTATAGCCAGATATGACGATGAAAGCCCGGTGCAACGCAAATCCGGTGCATGGGTTCTTGCGCTGTATGTAGTGTCTACCATTGCCGTTTTCTTCTTGGAAGCGTTGCAACGGCAAGGAAAAATATGACCGTGTTGGGATTTTCGGCAAGATTTGGAACTGCTTGTTACTTTATAAACCCGATATTTGCCGCAAAAACAACATAATGAGATTGACAGCCCTGCTACGGCACACAGCCGATATATATCCCATACACTCCGTAAGCCTGCACAGCATAGCAGACAAGGCGGAAGAACTTGTAAAGAAACGTTACTCCGTAAGCCGTATGGTACGCGAAATGGAGAGTTTCGCCCATGATGCAGAGGTGCTGCGCCTGATTGTCGGCACGTTCAAATCCGTTCCTATCCAGCCTACATTGAAAATGCGTGACTACAAGCCTTACATGGCTCTTGTGGCATGCTCGCCTGAAGACTTTGCATTCTGCTACCTGTGCAATGACCTCGTAGCCGTCTATGAAACGGAGTACCGGACACCGGAACTGATGTTTTTCTGCGACCTGCTCCGCTGCATGAGGGGACGCTCCTATCTTAACTGCGTGACCAACCGGGTGTGCGACTACTTTTTCAGGGCGCGCCGTGACACCCTCCGCCATATCTCCAGCCCTCTGAAGGAATCTGAAATGCAATATGCGGAAAGCCGTCTGAAAGAACTGGAAGAAGCGGTCTTCCGCCTGAAAGTGAAGATGTATAAGTGGCACACCTTTACAGCAGAGGAGCTGGCAGGGATGTGTGGCATGAGCTATTCCCATTTCCGAAGCCGTTTTGAAGAATATTACGGCTGTTCCGCGACCGACTGGCTCCGGCAGGAGCGCATAAGCCGTATCAAGGAAGACCTTTCCTACCGTCCCGAACTTGCCCTGAAGGAAGTGGCTGAACGCAACCGGTTCCTCTCTGCAAGTAATTTTTCCGACTTCTGCAACCAGCAGGTTCTCAAGACACCCGGAGAACTGAAAAAAGAGGGATATGAGGAATGGTGCGAGAGAAGGATGAAATACTGGAACAGTGAATCATGAGCGCGTTTCCGGCAAGATTTGGAAGATGCGGCTATGACGGCACGCATATTCCTGACAAATGAGAGATTCAGCATTTATTATATACACGGCTTATGAGATACTACCGCATATTGGTAGCCGCAGGCTACATTTCCATATTCATCCTGTCACTGCTGGTTGCCTACACCTACCGTAATGAACAAAACACCTTGTCGTTGTCGGAGGAAGAGAACCATAGCGCAATCGAGTTGCGAAAAAATATAAACCGTCTGAACATACAGATTACAGGGCTGTCATTGCTGGGAGAAACTGTCGCGGAATGGAAAGATGGCGATGCGGAACAATACCATCATCAAAGGATGGTGATTGACAGTACGCTGTGTGTCTTCCGCGAGGTGTTCAGTTCGGAACGTATAGGGATAGACAGCATCCGCGACATATTGGCACACAAAGAGAGGCAGATGAGGGAACTGGCAGATATACATTCCCGTCAGAGAACACTCAACAGGCATATAGCCGACAGAGTGCCGGTCATAGTCCGTCAAAGCGCAAATGAAAGTCCCCATAAGGCTAAACGCAAAGGATTTTTAGGTCTGTTCGGAAAAAAGGAAGACGCAAAGCCTTCGGCAACCACCTCGATGCTCTATTCCCTGAACAACGATGTGATTGCCGGACAGAAGGTTCAAAACCGGATACTTGCCGAACAGACAGACAGCCTTGCCGCACGTAATACAGTCCTCAACGCCCGATTACGCAGTCTTATCCGTCATATCGACAACAATGTGCAAGCAGACCTGCAAGTGCGGGAAGCCGAGATAGCCGCCATGCGGAAGAAGTCGTTCATGCAAATTGGCAGTCTGGCGGTATCCATACTTATGTTATTGCTCGTATTGTTCATAATTATCCATAGGGATGCTGTCCGGATCAAACGATACCGACGGAAAACATCGGATTTAATCGGACAACTCCAAAAATCGGTTGAACAGAACGAGGCACTGATAGCCTCCCGCAAGAAAGCGGTGCATACCATCACCCATGAACTGCGCACACCGCTGACGGCAATCACAGGCTATGCCGGGTTGATGCAGAAAGATTGTAACACGGACAAAATCAAAGTGTATGTTCAAAATATCCGGCAATCTTCCGACCGGATGCGCGAAATGCTCAACACCCTGCTGAGTTTCTTCCGTCTGGACAACGGCAAGGAACAGCCGAATTTCTCTCCTTGCCGGATTTCGGCAATCACGCACATTCTTGAAACGGAGTTTACACCCATCGCCATGAACAAGGGGCTGGCTCTTACCATAACGAATCAAACGGATACTATTGTCCTGACCGATAAGGAACGTATCCTGCAAATCGGCAACAACCTGCTGTCAAACGCCATCAAGTTCACGGAGAACGGTGGCGTTTCTCTGACAACAGACTACGATAACGGTGTCCTGAAACTTATCGTCGAAGATACGGGCACGGGAATGACCGAGAAGGAACAGCAACGGGTGTTCAGCGCGTTTGAGCGTCTGGCAAACGCCGCTGCAAAAGACGGCTTCGGACTGGGACTTTCCATCGTTCAGCGTATCGTGACAATGCTCGGCGGCACGATACGGCTGGAGAGCGAGAAAGGCAAAGGTAGCCGTTTTACGGTGGAAATACCCATGCAGACAGCCGAAGAACTGCCGGAACAGATAAATCAAACACGGATTCATCATGACCGTACATTCCACGATGTGATAGCCATCGACAATGACGAGGTATTGCTCCTTATGCTGAAAGAAATGTATGCACAGGAAGAAATACATTGCGATACCTGCACCGATGCTGCGGAACTGATGGAACTGATACGAAAAAAGGAATACAGCCTGCTTCTGACTGATCTGAACATGCCGGAAATCATCGGTTTCGAGCTGTTGGAACTGCTACGCACCTCCAACGTTGGCAATTCAAAGACTATCCCGGTAGTCGTGACAACCGCTTCGGGCAGTTGCAGCAAGGAGGAACTTATGGAACGTGGTTTCTCCGGTTGCCTGCTCAAACCGTTCTCCATATCGGAACTGATGGAGGTTTCAGACAAATGCGCCATGAAAGGCAACCGGAATGAAAAGCCGGATTTCACCTCCCTGCTGTCCTACGGCAATGAAGCCGTCATGCTGGAGAAACTGATAACGGAAACCGAAAAGGAAATGCAGGCAATCAGGGAAGCGGGTCTAAGGAAAGACCTTCAGGAACTGGACGCCCTGACACACCACCTACGAAGTTCATGGGAGATACTCCGTGCCGACCAACCGTTAAGGGAACTATACAAATTGCTTCATAGCGATGGCACGCCTGACGATAAAACAATTGGCAATGCTGTAAAAGCTGTGCTGGATAAGGGTTCGGAAATCATCCGGCTGGCAAAAGAAGAAAGGAGAAAATATAATAATGGATAATACAAAAATCATCGTGGTGGAGGACAACATCGTGTATTGCGAGTTCGTCTGCAACCTGCTGGCACGCGAGGGATTCCGCACAGTGCAGGCTTTCCACCTCTCGACCGCGAAGAAATATCTGCAACAAGCCGCAGACGGGGACATCGTGGTTTCCGACCTGCGCCTGCCTGACGGCAACGGTATTGACCTGCTGCGCTGGATGCGCAAGGAGGGCAGGATGCAGCCGTTCATTATCATGACCGACTATGCCGAAGTGCATACGGCGGTGGAAAGCATGAAACTCGGCTCGCTGGACTATATACCCAAGCAGCTTGTGGAAGACAAACTTGTGCCTCTGCTCCGCACCATATTGAAAGAACGGAGTATCGGGAGAAGCCGTATGCCGGTATTCTCCCGTGACGGCTCGGCGTTTCAAGCCATCATGAAGAGGATAAGGCTGGTAGCCCCCACCGACATGAGCGTGCTGATATTCGGGGAGAACGGCACGGGCAAGGAGCATATCGCCCACCTGCTGCACGACAAGGGCAAGCGGGCAGGAAAGCCGTTTGTGGCTGTGGACTGCGGTTCGCTCACCAAAGAACTTGCGCCGTCGGCTTTCTTCGGACACGTCAGAGGGGCGTTCACAGGTGCGGACAGTGCCAAGAAAGGTTATTTCCATGAGGCGGAAGGCGGCACGCTGTTCTTGGACGAGGTGGGCAACCTCGCACCGGAAACCCAGCAGATGCTTCTGCGTGCCATACAGGAACGGAGATACCGTCCGGTAGGTGACAAATCTGACCGCAGTTTCAATGTCCGCATCATCGCCGCCACCAACGAGGATTTGGAGAAGGCGGTCCATGAAAAGCGTTTCCGGCAGGACTTGCTGTACCGCCTGCACGACTTCGAGATAACCGTCCCGCCGTTGCGCGACTGTCAGGAGGACGTCATGCCTTTGGCTGAGTTCTTCCGTGAAATTGCGAACCGGGAACTGGAATGCGATGTCATCGGTTTTAACGGAGAAGCCCGCAAGACATTGCTGACCCATGCGTGGCCGGGCAATGTCCGTGAGCTTCGTCAGAAAATCATGGGCGCGGTGTTGCAGGCACAGACGGGTCTTGTCACGAAAGAGCATCTGGAACTTGCCGTGACGAGGGCGACCTCACCCGTCAGCTTCGCCCTGCGCAGCGATGCGGAAGACAAGGAGCGAGTCTTACGCGCGTTGAAGCAGGCGAACGGGAACCGCAAGGTTGCCGCCGAACTGCTTGGGATAGGACGTACGACGCTGTACAACAAACTGGAAGAATATGGATTGAAGTATAAATTTCAGCAACCATAGCCGGTAATTCGTCGGATTTGGCTATCTTTGCACGATATTTGAGAAAAAACGGCGACTGGCAGAGCCTTTTGCCGTCGATATATAGACATAAGACCGCAAGGCGTCCTAATGGAAATCTGGTAAATTGACACTACGGAGACGATTGCGTGATGCTTATGCTATGCTTACGCATAGCGTGCATTCACGTACTCTCCGTAAAGGCTTTACCAGAGCCTCCATTAGAAGTAGTGTGAACTGCACGCTACTTTTTTGCCCTTGCCTAACGAAATGAAACGATGTATGGGTAAAGTTCAGATTCTTGCCGTCCTCACGCTGGACGGGTGTCATTCTTCCGGGTTGTATTGCAAGGCGTACAAGGAACTGCGCCTTGACAAGTGCGGCATCAATGAAATAAGGGAAAACGCCCTTTACCACATCACGCCCGACTACTCCATCTCCATGCTGGACGAATGGCGGAAGGACGGCACGGACATCCGCTATCTCGCGGAAGCCACTCCCGACAACACGGACTATATCAACGGACTGCTGCGCATGCGGGTGGTGGACGAGATAATCCTATATACCGTGCCTTTCATATCGGGAACGGGACGGCACTTCTTCCAGTCCGCCCTGCCCGAAGCGCATTGGACGCTCTCCTCTCAAAAAAACTATCCCGGTGGCGTGTGCCGCAGCATCTACACGCGCGAGGAAGACATTAGATGACCGGAATGTTCCGGCATCATACATTATCAGGTTTCACCTGATAAGACAATGTTCTGATAACAAACATTTTGAGAAGGGCATAATTCGTGCCTGACAAAAAATATCGAATTTTATCACTTTGAAATCCAGCACTTTGCAGACGAAGTGCCGGATTTCCTGTTTTTTGGACGCGCTTTTTGCCACTACAGTCCATGTGCGCATACAGAAAAACAGAGTGTAAAATTTCAAAATTGACAGGACATGAATTATTTTTTATTGGCGGAAACCGAGTTCTTCCGCCGGATAAACGAAGCCGGAGACTGCAATATGGAAAAAGCATACACGGCTTTCGCCACCCAAGTAATAGAACTGTGCAACGGCGGCATGGACATGAACCTTACCGTCATCGCGCTTGCCTACATCGAAATCGAGTTGCAGCACCATCCCGTACGTAATCTGTCAGAAGAAAAAAGAGAGATTGCCGCCTACGTCAGCAAGGCTCTGTCTTTCGTAAGAAAGATGCAGAAATTCCTTGCCACGCCCCAAGTGCCACCACTAATATCCGCCAACAACGCAACAGAAACCACCGCCAGCCTTCTTCAATGGACGGGCAATGCCATCGACCTCGTGGAACTTATCTACGGCATAGACGAGATGGGCTGTATCAACAACGGCAATATGCCGCTAAAACAGCTCGCCCCGATTCTCTACAAGATATTCGGTATTGAGTCGAAGGATTGCTACCGCTTCTATACCGACATCAAACGTCGGAAAAACGAAAGCCGTACCTATTTCCTCGACAAGATGCAGGAGAAACTGAACGAGAGAATGCTGCGCGATGAAGAGCTGGAACGTATGAGAAGATAAAATCAGGTATAAGCGGGAGAATGGTATCATGCTGTTCTCCCGTTTGAGTAAAATCTATACGAAAAAGGGCGTTTTCGGCGCGCTATTGCCCCGAATTTCAGCGAAAAACGCTATCTTTGTACAATTGTTACGAATTGAATATGAACATAGACAACCTCGATATAGTAAAACAACTGATAGCCGAAAAGGAAAACGGGCAGGTGGAGTTCAAGGAAACCACCGGGCAGTTGGAGCGCGGCATGGAAACGCTCTGCGCTTTCCTTAACAGCGAAGGTGGCACGGTGTTGTTCGGTGTGACCGACAAAGGAAAGATCATCGGGCAGGAAGTGAGCGACAAGACGAAGCGTGATATTGCGGAAGCCATCCGGCGTTTTGAACCATTTGCCACACTCGAAGTTTCGTATATCAGTATCCAAAATACAGACAAGAGTGTGATAGCCTTGTCTGCGGACAGCCAACGTTATATGCGTCCGTTCTCCTATAAGGGACGGGCTTATCTTCGATTGGAGAGCGTGACATCCTCCATGCCGCAAGACGTATATAACCAACTGCTTATGCAGCGAGGTGGGAAATACGCTTGGGAGGCGATGACGAATCCCGACATCAAAGTTACTGACCTTGATGAACATGCCATTATGGGAGCGGTACGTGGAGGCATCCGGTGCGGTCGCCTACCCGAAGCCACCATAAGGGAGGATTTGCCGACCATACTCGAAAAATTCAACCTGTTACATGACGGAAAACTGAATAATGCTTCCGCAGTCTTGTTCGGTCGTGATTTTTACTTCTATCCCCAGTGCCTGCTTCGGTTGGCGCGTTTCAAAGGAACTACAAAAGACGAGTTTATAGACAATCAGCGTACCACTGGCAATATCTACACACTGCTGGACACTGCAATGTCGTTCTTTTTCAAGCATCTTTCCCTTTCGGGCAAAGTTGAAGGCTTGTATCGGGAGGAAGAGCTTGAGATTCCTTACAAGGCATTGAGGGAATGCTGCACAAATGCCCTTTGCCACCGCTCATACCACCGTCCCGGCAGTTCGGTAGGAATTGCCATCTATGATGACCGTGTGGAGATTGAGAACAGTGGAACTTTTCCGCCGGATATAACAATGGAAAAGTTATTGAGCGGGCATAATTCAGAACCTCAAAACCTGATTATTGCGAATGTTCTGTATAAAAGCGAGGTTCTGGAAAGCTGGGGACGAGGCATCGGGCTTATGATAAGCGAATGCCGGCGTGTCGGCATTCCCGATCCGGAGTTTCATACAGATGGAAATAGTGTATGGGTTATTTTCCGCTATACCCGAAAAACTGTGGGGCACGACCCGACAATTACCCGACAGTTACCCCACAGTCACCCCACAGTTACCCCACAGGTGGAAAAGGTGTTGTCTGCAATCGGCACACAGACACTTTCAACCAAAGAGATTATGTGTGTGATAGGATTAAAGGACAAAAGTAATTTTTTAGAACTATATCTGTATCCAGCCATAAGGCAGAATTTGGTAGAGCCTATTTACCCGGAAAATCCGAAACATCCCCGGCAGAAATATCGTCTTACCGATAAAGGAAAAGAACTGTTGATATAATAACGGGGTATGGTGGCGAAAAAGAAGAAACAACAGGGGCATTACTGTCGGATTTGTAGCGAGTACAAAGCCAACGAGCAATTCAGCGGCAAAGGACACTCGCGGCATATCTGCAAGGAATGCCGGTCGCTTCCCGATGATGTGAAGGCGGACATGGTGCGCTGTAACGAGGTGGAACGAGCCGTTTTCAAATGCCCGATGAGCCGTCAGGACTGGGAACTGCTGGAAAAATATGCCAAGAAGTACAAGGACAAGGAATCCGGGCAGTTCGCGCAGGATATGTTGGACATGAAACGGGGCAATCAGACACCGGACGAGGATATGGAAGAGGATGATGTTTTAATAGAAGGCATCTATGAAGAGGAAACCATACCATTTGCCGAACTGGAGGATGACATCCGTTATCAGTTGGAAGAATTGTTGGCGGACAACATCAACGAGTTCATGATACACAAGAATTACATTCCCGAAGGCAAGGAACTGAAAGACATCAACGAATGGGTCATGAAAGAAACCCGTGACACCTTTTTTATAAAGGTTATTCCCGATGCCGCTTATGACAGTCTGGTGGAAGAAACGATCAACAGGCTTGTGAAGGAATGGAAAGAGGACGGATTTGAGATAAAGACCTATTCCGCATCGCTGGTCGTCATGGAAACGGAACGGCTGCTTATCCGCAGGATAACCCGTAAGGATATGGACGCACTCCTTGCCATAATGGGAAAGCCGGAAGTCATGTACGCTTGGGAACACGGCTTTACCAAAAAGGACGTGCGCAAATGGATAAACAGGCAACTCATCCGATACCGCAAGGACGGGTTCGGATATTTTGCCGTCATACTGAAAGAAAGCGGCGCATTGATAGGACAAGCCGGTCTGATGAATAGTACCCTAAACGGGAACGAGACTGTCGAGCTTGGCTATATACTCGATAACACATACTGGCATAACGGTTACGGTACGGAAGCCGCCCGCGCGTGTTTGGAATACGCCTTTGGAGAGCTGGAACTGAAAACTGTCTGTTGCAGTATCCGACCGGAAAACGTGGCATCCATCCGTGTGGTTGAAAGGCTGGGAATGACCTTGTGCGACAACCATACAATAATATACAACGAAAAAGAAATGCCGCATCAGATATATGTGGCAACCAATAGTAAATCCTATATCTTATAAGCGAAATCACTCAACAATGAAAACAAATAATATTAATTTATTTTGCGATATAGTTACTCAAAGGTCAGGAGAACATTCTTGCGCTATAAATATTTTGTTGCAACAACAATTATATGGGCAGGTAATATCTATTCTGCGTCAAGAATTAGATTCTATGGTAAGAGTTATGTTTTTGTTGTCAATTAGCGACTTAAACCTTAGAGAGCATTTTATAAACCAAACTTTGGAGGGAATAAAATGGTCTTATCCCAATACAAAGAAAGTCGTGACCGATAAACAAATGGTGGATTTAGCTGATAAATTTTATGGCTGGCCTTTTTTTGTTTATAAATTAGGATGCGCTTTTATTCATCTTTCAGCAATGGTATATTATAAAAACAGTAATCCATTTTTGCTTTTATCTGTTTCAGAAAGAAATGACATCACAAGGTTTTTACATCAATATCATAGTTTCCCGTTAGAGTTGGAATTGAATTTGGAAAATATCATCCCATATCTTGATAAAGTATTTAATAAAGTTTCAAGTAACTTAGCATGTTACATTGAAGATTTACGTCAAAATAAACTTTTGGAGGAATATTAAAATAAGGGAGGATTTTAGCTATCCTCCCTTATTTTAATAGGTTACTTCTGCTGCAACAGATGCTTCAGGTTGTCATCGCCCGCGATGCGCTCCAATTCCTCCTGAACAATCTGCTTCACCTCCTCCTTGATGCGCCGGTAATTTGCCTGCACCGTTTCCTTCATGCGGTCGTTGCCGTCTGCGTCAGTGAAATCGGTAATAACGGGGATTTTCTTGTAGGCACTTTCCTCCCGTTTTACCTTATCGGCATCCACCACAATCTCGCAGTGGAAAATCTTCTGTTCGATACGCTCGTTGAAGTTGTCGGACACCGAACCGACAAACATTCCCTGCGTCAAACCGGAAATCTTGCTGGGCGGGATAAGCGCGTCCATCTGCGTGTTAATGGAGGTGGAAACATCCTGCCGGTTGATGGAGATAGACTGCCGTTTCTGCAACACCTTCCCGAACCGCTCCGATAGTGTCTTTGCCGTTTCTCCTACCACCTGCCCGGAGAAAATGTTACCGACCGTATTCATCACGACTTTTGCTTCCTTATCGCCGTAGTCGCGCACTAACTGGCTGAAATCCTGAAAGCCCAGACACACGGCAACCTTGTTGCTTCGGGCGGTAGCTATAAGATTGTCCAACCCTTTGAAGTATATCGTGGGCAGCTCGTCGATGATGACCGACGACTTCAGCATCCCCTTCTTGTTGATGAGTTTCACGATACGGGAGTTATACAGACCGAGAGCCGCCCCGTAAATGTTCTGACGGTCGGGATTGTTGCCCACGCATAGGATTTTCGGCTCTTCGGGATTGTTGATGTCCAGCGTAAATTCGCTGTCCGACATCACCCAGTAGAGCTGCGGGGAAATCATCCTCGAAAGCGGAATTTTTGCCGACGCTATCTGCCCCATGAGCTGCTCCGCAGCCCCTCCGAGCCAAGCATCCATGAACGGGGAAAGGTAATTCTCCAGTTCGGGATAGGAAGTCAGTATCGGAAAAATATCCTCGTAACGGCGGTTCAAAAACTCGATGGCATGGGGAAACGTGCAGTATTTCCCGTTCTGATAGATTTTGAGATACCAGATAATACTGGCAAACAGAATGATAGGTGACTCCACGAAGAAGTCGCCCTGCTTTTGCACATCGGGTAAGTCAAGGGCATTGCTGCCCCCTTCTCCCCTAAGAACCGTACATGAGAGTTTCCCCTCATACGGCTCAAGCAACTCAATATTTCTATTTGTTGTTAGAAATCGGCTCATACTTTCAACATTTTCGTTTATTTCGCTTGTAGCAGTTGTTGTGGACAAGTTGCCGTACAATCGAACCACCAACAGATATTTCGTTGACGTTCCATGCTTTTGTACAATCTATTTCCTTGCCACATAACGGACAAATCCGGTTCTGCTTGTTCCATAAATATAAGAGAGACTTACGTCCCTTGAGAGATTCCAGCATTTGTTGCTCCTTTCGCTGAAAGAAATAATCATCGTATTCCGGGTCGAAAGGGTTTGCCTCACCTTTGATTTGCTTGTACGGGGTATAATGTATATCCGACAACCTTTTAAGGGTCAGGTAGTTCACTTTCTTGCTCTTGGTTTCATATTTCCATGCAAACGTCCATTTACGCCCCCGAATTTCATGCCAATATTTGTCTGCAACCCAAGACTTGCGTTTCTTTGGATGGCGACGTAAAGCCCATTTCTTCGTGAGATTGTAAATGTGATTGTCACAACCATGAAAAGCATCGGTTGATGCACCATATCGGTAATAGTTGCCCCAACCTGTGATTACAGGATTAAGCATTCGTATCAGCGATTCCTGCTTACACATTTTATGTCCTTTAACGATGTCACCGATTTTTGCCCTGAAGCGTTTCTGTGCATCTTTGGACGGGGATGTGTATAGCCTTTTGCCAAACTTCCTCACATTGAAACCTAAGAAATCAAAACCGTCGTATATGTTCGTAATGGTAGTTTTCTCTTCGGATAAGGTCAGCCCTCTTTCTTTGAGAAATTCTATCACGATAGGTTTGACTTCGTTTTCCAATAGCTCCTTATCTCGACCTGTGATTATAAAGTCATCCGCATAACGAATAAGGTTTACCTTGTAGTGGAATGTCTTATTGTTGCGCCATAATCTTTTGAATCTTTCAGCCAAGAGTGGTTGAAGTCCGTCAAGTGCTATATTTGCAAGTGTCGGTGATATGATACCTCCTTGTGGTGTACCCTCTTCTGTCGGGAATAGTTTGCCATTGAATACAGCTCCACATTTCAGCCATTTTCTGAGTATCGTCTTATCCATAGGGATATGATTAAGAAGCCAGTCGTGGCTGATATGGTCGAAGCAGCCTTTAATGTCTCCCTCCAAAATCCATTCGGGGGAATGCTGGCGGTTTAGAACCGTATCAATCTGACGGATAGCGTCCATTGTCCTGCGTTTCTTGCGGAAACCATAAGAAAAGCGGTCGCCTGTCGTTTCGGCTATCGGTTCCAATGCCATGAGATATAATGCCTGCATCGCCCTGTCTTTCATTGTCGGTATTCCCAACGGTCGGAGTTTACCGTTCTTTTTCTTGATGTGAACCCTACGAAGCGGCTGCGGATTGTAACCACGACGTTTCAGTTCACCGATTGCTTTGTACTTGCGCTTGGGAGAATCCCAAAGCTGTTTATCTACTCCAGACGTTTTCTTCCCTTTGTTGGAAGTAACCCTCTTTACCGCCAATGCCTTGGCGTAAAAAGAGTGGGTCAGCATCCACTGCAAGGCTTTCACCTTGTTATGTCTGCCTTCCTTTTGAGCCTTTACAATACGCGCTTGTAGCTTTCGAACATAGGCTTCACACTTGGACCAGTCCATGCCGTCCCAAGTTAGATTCCTACTATCAGCAGGCGCACACGATGTTTTAGTTTCGTTCATTTGCTTTCCTCCTTTTGAAAGTTCTAAAAGTTATCTTGTAAAGAGTTACCATATACGGAAGTCTGCCCACTTTCGTGTCGGATGATGTCACCAATAACAACCCGTGATGTTGATTCAATCCGTATCCACCCCATTACAGGGTGGCATTCGCTTTTTCCGTTATCTCATACCTGCACCCCATTCGGCTTGCCTTGCGGTTCGCTTACTCGCATTCTTACGAGAGAGATACAGGCTTGCCCTGTTCCACGTAATTGACAAACGGATAGTTTAGGTTCTGCCAAGTCCGCCGGCAGTGCTGTGTCCGTGTAACCCCAACATGGGCAAGGGTTATCCGACTGCTTACCTTTTGGTGAGAGCTAAAGTATCTTGCGCTCCTTCAAACCTTACGACGGCTAAAGTCAGTTCACTTACGTTAACCATGCTATCCAGCCTCGCCACTCAACGGTATGATACTAACCGTCCTTGACATTCCCTCACGGTTCAGTCTTGTCCTTTCGGAAAGTGTACTTTGTCCTATAAGCTTGGCACAACCCATCACTGGAGATGCACCTTATAGTAGGCTACCGCTGACGGAACAGCGGGTTAAATCATGCAATTAATATTGCTGTCTAACAATCAATTACGTGACTTTACAGGTCACACCCACGTTTTATTGAGGTTGAGCATTATCGTGTAGGCACTCTCGTAAGCGTCCGTAATATCCTCCATGAAATCCGGGTGTATGGGATTGCAACGGTGTGAGCGTCGCGGGTCGTCGAAATTGATCACATAGAATTTCGGCTTCACCTTGTAGCCCTCCGGGTGGTTCAGCAAATGGTTGTAGGCTATGGTGGACAAGTCACTGAATTTGAAGTCGTACACATACATTGAGAAGCCCTTTTCAATCTGTTGCTTGATAAAGCTGTTCACCACTGCGTAGGATTTGCCGCTGCCCGGCGTACCCAACACGATGGACGCACGGAAGGGATTCACCACATTGATCCAGCCGTTGTTCCAACGCTTTTTGTAATAGAAGCGTGTGGGCAGATTGACCGAATACTCGCTTTCGATGAGCCTTGTTTCCTGCATGAAACTCTCGTTCTCATTGTTGAAAACATCCTCCATCAGATTGTGTTTCAACAGACGGCTCATCCACAGACCGCCCATCAAAAGGCAGACATAGCCTGTACCGATGGTAATGATATACAGCCCCGTCACCGCTTCGACCGGCAACGGCAGAGCCAGTATCCACCAGTTCAGGAAAAACAGCACGGACCCGATGGCGAGTGCCGTCCATATTTTTCTCCAAGTGATTTTCTCTCCCTTGACACCCTTCGTACCCAGACAGGACAGGGCAAGCAGCAGGACGGCAAACAGCTTCGTGTACAGTATGGAATGGAACAGCCCCGCCGTGCGGTCGAAGTTCATCAGGATTTTGTCCACCACACCGATGTTCACGCCCCACAGCCGGATGGCTTCGTAGCAGAACCAGTACACGTTCATGACCACTAAAATGATACTCACGGCACGCAGAAAATCCATGATTTTCGCCAATGCCCTCAAATCGTCTTCTTGTTGTGACATACATTGATTTTTTAATTGTTGATACTCCGATTACATACCCAAGCCCTTGCGCTTTTTCTTCTTTTTGCGCTTCATCGCCCGGATGAAAGCCTCTTCCTCGGCATCTACCGCCGGACCTTCGGGAGTGAGCAAGCCCATTCCGCCCGATACGTCTTCACGGTCGTATGCGGTCTGCCCGTGCGCCTTGTCCGCAGCATCCACAGGGATGGATAGCGGTATCGGCGGCTGTCCTGCGTATGGCAGGGTAAAATGTTCCTGCAAGGCATTCGCCGAAAGCTCCTTGCCCATGCGTGAGCCGTTCAGCACGCACCCCGTGCGGTGGTCGATGAAAGTAGCCCCGTAGATGCGCCCTTCCTCCGTATGGCGCAACACGGTGTCGATGCCTTTCTCTTTGAGCAGGGACACAAACCTGTCCTTGTCATAAGTGCCTTGCAGCACGGAAAGGACGGTGCGTTTCGTCATGTCGGCGAGTTTCCTGTCCTTAATCTCAAGCTTGGAACGGGCAAACTTATTCTGCACGGCTTCATAGCCTGCGGACTTCCCGAAAAGCGAGGACTTGAACGGGTTGCCGACCTTGTTGCCCTTGTCGTCCGTGACGGAATAGACCAGCCCGTGATATTCCCGTCCGCGCACGTTACCCCTCGCTTCCTCCACCGTCATATTATATAAGGAAAGGAGCGCACGGTATTCGCCCATCGTCTGGAAACGGTACTGCCCGTTCAGAGCCTTCAGGGTATTGCCTACCTGCTTCTTCACATCGCCTGCCGATACGTCCACTTTACATAGCGGCGTGTCAAGACGGCGGTTCCTGCGCTCCGCATCGTGCAGCCCGTATTTCCTTTCAAGCTCACGAGTAATCTGCTTGCTGCGGTAGTAGTTGTTCTTGTCGCTGATACATTTCCCGTTCTCATCCACCCGCACCGTCACAATGTGCAGATGGTGACGGTCGATGTCCTCGTGCTTGAATACAAGATAAGGCTGGTTGCCAAAACCGAGCTTTTCCAGATACTCGCGGGCGATGTCCTGCAATTCCGCATCGGTCAGCACATCCTCCGGGTGCGGGTTGAGCGAGATATGCACCACCGGTTTCTCCACTTTCATCTGCGGTGGCAGGAAGGTGTGGAAGCCCTCCATCGCCTTGCCGATGTCCACCTTCCCCGAACCGTCATTATAGATGCGGTTGGTGGTGAGAAGCCGCCCCTGTGCCTCGTTAATCTTCTCCCCGTTGTAGGCAATCGCGCCGTACAACGAGCTGCCTACACTGATTTTTGCGACCATTTCGCCTCCATTTGAGTTTCACTCTTCTTCAAACGCGACTCGGCAGAGTCCAAACAAGTTTGGCTCTGCTCTCGCTGCTCTTTCAGCTCCCTTGACAGTTCCACAATCTGACGGCTCAGTTTCACGAGTTCGACGGTGTGTTGCTCCAATTTATAGAGCAACGCCATCGCCTTTTTCTCTGAAAAATGCAGCCTCAGTTCCTTCACGA
>OGGS01001294.1_pt1 | contig 18028 bp, 14 predicted proteins | sample 1571281 | NCBI WGS metagenome assembly OGGS01 (sample SAMEA2582042, study PRJEB24529) | metagenome | biome: Human gut stool | place: China | collected 2011 | reverse complement strand
TTTGCAAACAATATGTTTTCATACGCTAAAATTGGAACCCACGCGGTGGGAGGAAGATCATGTTGGTCGTATGCACCTTATCTCCGGCGGTTTTGATCATCTCATAGGTGATCATCAGAAAATCCTGTCCCTTGTATTTACAGTAATAAGAAACATAACATTCATCGATCGTCCAGGATACACCGTCCTCCACTTCGACCGGTTTCTCAGATACTTCATTATTTTCTGTTGTCTGCACACTGATGTTCCAGTGAATTTTTCCATCCTTCGTATCATTGTACATCTCTGTCAGCATATGACTCAATTCTTCTGGTCTTTTCATTGTTTTTCTCCTTATGTTGTTCTTTTCTATTTCTCCAACGCATGTTCCCCGATGCGCACTGCATGCACTACAAAACGTTTTCCCGTGGTGGAACAGGTCGACAGTGTCATAATATGATCGTCTTTCGTCACGTTCACTCCTGTATCATCATAGGACTTTTGCTTCATCTTATCAATAAATTTTTGAAAAGTCTCATCCGGTGCAAAGCCAACCGTGTAAACTTCGTCGGTTTCCGGCACATCATAGTAGGCAAAAATCTGATAACGGTACGCACACTCTGATGTATAGATTGTAAAAAACTGATGATCTTTATAAAAATCCTCTGTTTTATATTTTTTCAGGCTGCCAAACATGCTTAAGTTTTTCATGTTATGCCCATACAGGATTGTATGGTAATCCTGAAAATCCGGTGTGTTCATCCCCTCCATAAAAATACATCCGGCAATCGTCTGATTTCCGTAAATATCCGTGCGAAGATACTTCTCATCATCCCCGGAATATAAAACCGGATAACTGAGCTGCTCCAGATTATCAAACCGTATCCAGCCGATAATATCCGCATTGACCTGCTGAAGTTCTTCCAGCTTCACATCCACATCTGTATACCACCACGAATCATCCCCCTCTGTCTCCTCTGCCACTTCCGTATTCTCCGCTTTCTCTGAAATATAGTTTTCCTTTAATGCCTCATAGGTGTCGTTGGACTGTTTGTAATTCAAAAGATCCGGCACCAGCATAATGAGTGCTGCCACGATCAGCGCCACACCAAGAAGAAAAAGAAGAACCGTTGACCGGCTGCTTTTATTTTGTTTCATGCCCGTTTCTCTCCCACTTTACTCTGCTGTGCACGTAAAAAACTATCTGCACTGTTTTAGATTGTACCACAAAATGAGCAGACCTCATAGCCCCTATGAAAGTCTGCTCAGATGTTTTACCTTTTATTTAGTTGAAAGAAACCTGTGCAAGTGCGTCTGTGTAATTTGCAAAGCCGGCTGCCTGAACTGCACATGCAGAAACTTTAATATCGGTAAATGTGGTATTCTCTGTCACATTGTTTCCAACCGTTACTTCTTCAAAGATGGTAGAATGAGCGGATTTGGAAATCACATCTTTTTTTGCATATACTTTGTAGTCAATATTATTTAAGTTCTGTGCTGTTTTATAAGCGTCTGTCACATCTACCCAGTCAGAAGCATATGTGATCGTAAGTTCCGGGTTTTCATTCACGATTTTCGCAAATACCCATGCGTCCTGTGAATCATCTGCCATGTGTACGGTCGGATCTTTGTATACCACTTCTCCTGCAACCAGATCCTCGTACTTATTTTCTTTTACCGTCCACTCTCCGGTGCCATCAGCATCCACATACAGATTGCTGTTTTCATCTCTTGCCACTTTTGACTCGGATAAACCGCCTGTCAGCGGATCATCATCAAAGTTTACATTGCCGACGGTAAAGGTGTTGGTGACAGTTCCGGTTGTGCTCGTCAGGTAAGCGAATGTGCTGCCTGCGCCAATTGCTCCGATCAGGCTGATCGCTCCAAGCAGTGTGACTAATTTTGTTTTCTTCATAATTTCTGATCTCCTTTTTCATTTCATGATAATCTTTTCATTCTTATGTACTTTCCATTCTGTAACATGCGGTTCCTGCCTTATCAGAAACCGTTTTGTTACGATACTGTTTTATCACTCAATGGTCACACGGCGGTCATATATCAGAAATTTCAGCAACTGTTCTTCATTCCGTATTTAAATTTTTCTTCTTATCCTCCTCTAAAATATCCGGGATGAAGTTTAAGAGGATCAGCACGATCAAAACACCGCACACCACCGCAATACCAAGCGGTGTCTTTGCATAAATGGAAATATATCCAAGATACGGGATATGAAATGCATACACCCCGATGATCTGCTGCCATGCAACAGGAGCTGCATCTGCAATATTATTAGCGTCTCCCTGCGTGACAACGGTCTGTTCCTCCTTATCCACCGAAATGATCCTGTGCGTCACCAGCGTTCCCGCCGGAAGCTGATAAGTGACGACTGCTCCATCCCTCGCCTCACTCTCAGAAAAATTTTTATCGTAGACAATCGCCCCGACCGGGATCCCTGGTTCCATGCTGCCGCTTAAGACCGCATACTCATCATATCCAAGCATTTTCGGGACAAACAGAAAGCCTGCGATCACAAGCAGTCCGAGAAATACCACCATTGATAATACATTGCAAATTTTCTTTGTCATTTTCTTTTGCGCCTTTCTGACTTATTTGGTTACTTCTGCAAAAAATCCCTTCAAAACCGGAAGCCCTACTTTATCTCCGGCCTCATAACTTCCGGCAAACACTGCCTCCTGATAAACCGTGATATCGAAATTTTTTGTCACATTTCCAATTTTTACTGCATCAAATAAATTATCCGTGTTCTGCCCCGGCGCAACCGGACTGTTGTAGTAAAACCAGCCGTCCGTGCCCTGATACCAGCCGGTTCCGTCACCATCGGGATCATACAGCGTACTCTCGGTCGCAATGCTGTCCGCTGCCTTGCCTTTCTCCGTAAAAGCAGTTCCGTTCCAGGTGCCGTTTAACAGCGTCACTTCTGTCTGTTCCGGTGAGATCGTGATCCTGGCCCGGACAAATGCATCCGAAATTCCAGTGTTTTTTACACTCGGATTCTTTTTCACGGTGCTTCCTGCTTTGATCCCGCCCTCAAACTCTTCCTCGATCTCAGTCGCCACTTTTGCCGCCTGAAACGTATTGGTCACCGTTCCTGCTGTTGCTGTGATAATTGCAAATGTTGCTGCTGTTCCAATAATTCCAACCATCAGTGCAATTGTAATCACAAATATTTTTTTCTTTTTCCATATTTCTTTCATACACACTGCCTCCGATTATTTGCGCACATCTGTTGTGGAATGATTATCAACATCTGTCGTCCTGGTTGCTTTTTCATGGATCACAAATTGATTTTTCACGGCATCCGTATCCGTGAGCTTTCCATCACTTCTGGTCTTATTGTTTTTGGCTGTGACGTTCACACGGTCTGCCTGCAAGTGTAAATCTGCCGCTGTTGTGACAAAGTCCTCTGCGTCAAAGCTGCAGGCCTCGTCTCTGCTGCGGATACCAACTGCAAATTGTGCGCTGTTTCCGGCAATCTGTGATGCACAGTTTGTGTCTGCGGTAAACTCTTTTAACGTAAAGCCCATCGTGTCAAGTTCTTCTACTTTATAGATTCCCTGCGCAAGTCCTTCCAGTGTCGTCTGTGCTTTCACATTGAACATTCCGGTTGTCGTGTTCTGCTTCTCTGCGCTTTTCTCTCCAAATCTTAACGTCTTATAATAAACATCGCCTGTCGTCTGATTGGTGATCTTAAATGTAAAGATCGGATCACCCTCACACGCTCTGATATCTTTTTTACTGATTTTCTTTGTGATCGTAAGCGTTCCCGTTTTCACTTTCACGTCATATTTTCCTGCATAGGCTTCCCCATCCGCATGCGCTGCCTCCACCTGTGTCTCATTTTTATAGATCACACCGTTTAACGTGGAGTTTGCGTTGGAAGCATCTGTCGCTTCCTCCACCGGCAGAAATGCTTTTGCGTAATACGTGGTATCCTGTTTAGGTCTCTCTTTTTTCAGGTTTTCCTGCGTGATCTCCTCACGGCAGCCTTTGTCCGTGTAGAACGTCAGATACACCTTTGTCATTTTGGCGCTGTCCGCATCTTTCATGCGCACTGCCGCATCATCTGCATAGTTTTCCAGATTTTCCCCGAGAAAAATCGTATCTGCTGTGTCTGTGATCTGGTACGCAATTCTCACATTCACGGTCGGCTGCGGCAATTCCAGCTGTGTGCCGCCAAAGCTTAAAAAGGAATACGGATTTACATTTGTAGTCATATTATTTCCACCCAGACAGGATTCTTTTGCCACGATATGGATTGTTTTCTGCCAGACGGAGGCGCCGTTTTCCTTCGGCTTTACTTCCTGATCAAGCCAGCTGACCGTCGTTGTGCCATCCTCATTGACCGTTACCTGTGCGCCATCCGCTCTCAGACGTTGGATCTCGGCATCTGTCAGCTCAAATTCCGCATCAATAATGTCCGTCACCTGCACTCCGGTCAGGGATCTTGACTGTGTGATCGTGCTCTGGATGTTCTGAAAGATTTTGTTTAACTCCTCCGCAGTATCCGCCGTAAATGCACAGCCGGCTGACGCCACTTTCTCTCCCAGCCATGTGGCAGTCTCGTTATTTAAACCAAGCCCGACTGTGATGACCGTATAGCCTGCCTCTTTCAGCTTCACCGCTGATGCTTCTGTCTCCATTTTGTCATTGCTGTCCGAAGGCTCTCCGTCGGAGAACAGGATCACATATTTTTTGTTGCCATCTTCTGCCTTCTGCAATTCGCTGTATGCATGCTCCAGTCCTTTCTGTGGAGAGGTACCGCCGTCCGCAAAAAGCGCATTGACGGACTTTAACATCTCATTTTTATTTACCTTCGAAAGACCGTGGTTTAATTTGCCCTCGGTACTGCTGTTCCACCCATTGCCAATGCCATAAAAGGTGGCGATTCCGACCAGACTGTCCGGTGATGTATCGGAAATACCTGTCACAAATCCGCTGGCGGCGTCTTTTAACGCAGAAATCTTAGACGTCCATACTGCCATCACATCACTGTCTGAAATGCTCTGATAACTGCCGTCCACATACTTTTTCCATTGTCCGTCGATATATTTTACCGGATACTTCGCATACACATTACCGGATACAGCCGCTGTTCCCATCCCGACACTCTTATCATATGTCCATGGCCACCAGCCACTCTTTTCATATTTATTCCAGTAGTACACTTTATTGATATCCATCTGATTCTTCACTCTGCTGAATTCTCCGATATCCTTTAATTGATTTTGACCGGACATAATTTCATTCATCGAGCCGGACAGATCAAATACCATCATGGCATCCACTGTCTGTATTTTTTCAACTGTGCTCTGCGAGGTAGCAAGCGAACTTGCGTCAAGATCAATCTGATACTCTCTGTTCTCCCAGTCAGTCAGTTTCGCTGTCTTATGATATTCCACATCCTTCTCCGTAAAATCAACCGGTTTCTCCGGCGGGATATCCGGCACGTCGTCGTCCACCACTTTGATCACGTCCGCATTCGGAAGCGTAAACTTCATGTTACAGTTTGCCTTTCCTGCACCGCGCTCCATATATAAAATGGTCAGATGATGTTCTTTGTTTTTGTCTGTCCTGTCAATATATTTCCAGAGATCGACCGTATCTGTCAGAGCGTCATGGATACCGCCAAGATCGATGACCACCTGTTTCCCATCCAGAATCACCCAGAGATCATCATCCCCGGTAAAAGAATAGTTCAGTTCCCCGATATAATCTCCAAGTGTAAAGGTAACGTCATAGCGGAGTCCAAAATAAAAATTATTATTTCCAAATGGCAGGAAATCCGCCCCCGCAGTTGCTGCCACGTTGTCCTCTTTGTCTAAAACTTCTTTCAGTTCATAAGTGTCACCACTTTGTGAAAATTTTAACCTGTATCCTTCTTTTACTGTCAGTCCTTTTGTCCCTGCCGCAGCTGCTCCGTCTTTCGGAAAAACGCCCGGTTCATTCACACTGAAAAGAACTTCTTTGTAATCATCACTTAACCCGGTAACGATTCCTGTTTTTTTTGCATTTTCTCCAGTTCCTCCGGTATACACGTTGATATGCTGGTCGTCTGTGGTTCCGTTTTGACCTGTTTTTTTCGTGACGGTGTCATATTGATTTTCACTTAAATTCTGGGATACCGTTCCGACCGTGAAACGGTTATCTTTTTGCTCAGACGGATAGTTGGAATCTGCATTGATACTCAGATCCGCCCTCTGCTGTCCGGCTGTGTCATAAGGAATCACCTCGTAGTCATAAAACGATGCCTCACCGATATAGTCCGTATTTTTTGCCTGATAAAAAACTTTTACAACACTGTCCTCATGGATCTCAATGTTTTCAAGTTCACTTTGGGAAAATTCTTCTCCGTTTACCTGCACATGATCCACATCCCAGTTTAACGCCTTATTGTAGTCGCTGATTTTTGCTCCCGGTGCCATCGTGCAGACATCATCGCTGTAAATTTTTGCACTCTGCTCATCCTGCGCCTGATATTTGCTGTTGTCATAATGTTCGATGGTCACGGTCACGTTGTTATCTCCATGATTGACGATGACATATTTTGAAAAATGATCCGTGCCAAATGTCACCTCGCCGTCGGCAGAAGTGTTCGCATTCATATCCAACATCTCATTTTTTGTCTCATCAAAATGATACACGCTCGCCGAATCGCCCTCTTTCACCTGCGCAAGCGATAACTGCACCTGCACGGTTGCCCCTGGCTCCACTTCTTTTCCATCTTTTACAAAGGAGATGTCATACGCCACAACCTCTTCTTTTTCTTTCGACTCGCCCTCCATCGCTTTATCGATGGATGCTTCCATTTCTGCTGTGACGGCTACCGGTGCCACGACAAGCTCTGCGCCTGCCGGAAGATCGGTCTCATTCGAAAGTGTCACGACCACGCGGACTGCGTCATTGGAATAGTCGAAGACGGTTTTTAATTCCGGTTGTTCTGTCTCCTCTGTTTTCTCCGTCTCCTCGATTGCTTCAGCCGCCTCAGTGCTCTCTGTGTTCTTGACTTTTTCTGTATCTCCCGTTCCGTCTGAATCTGATGATTGCTTATACTGCCCGCTTACATTACTCTCTGTGTCTGACAGATCCGCTGCATTCGAATCACTGTCTGCCTCTGACACATTCTCTTCCTGTCCTGCATTTTTTGTCTCCTTCAACATCTCTGTGGAAACTTCCGCAAAAACATCCGTGGTGTCTACACTTGTCGCATTGGTGACGGTCACATTGGATGTCAGCAACGTCAAACATAGCAGGAATGCTAAAACTTTTTTTACAATGGATGCAAATCTCATATAATCCTCCTTGCTTTTGCCCTTTGATCTACTGTTTTCTCTTCCAAAGATTTCATCCGGTGTATTTGCGTAAAATATTTTCTGTTGTTTTCACTTTTTCTATATTGATCTTGATTTTCAGATTTCGGTAAATTTTATTGTCCTGATAAAATTTTGAAATAATCCGGTTTGCGACCAACATTCCACCCTCATAGGTACATGCGGAAAGCAAAATCACATACTGCGAATCGCTGAACTGTGCCACCGCGTCCCCAGGACGGAGCGATTTTTTCAATGTCTCCACAAGATGAGGCATCGCATTGCGGATGCGGAACAGATTTACATCACTGACCTTGCTTCCGGTATACTCCCCCGCCTTTAAGGTCAGAAGCAGAATATATTCATTTTCATCAAAACGCGCTGTCTTTCTCACCTGAAGCCTGCAAATTTCCCGAAAGACCGGATACCCGCACAAAAACGCTCCCGCTGGATTCTGTTCTGCAATATCCTGATGTACCTGTGCAATTCCCTGCACATTTCCGCTTTTATTCTGTCTCAGTAATTTGTCATAAACGCCCTTTAATTTTGACAGTTCACAGATTCCGAGCTGCTGCTGCAACGTCCGGCATGCATTCTCGTACACTTCCAGGGCAGAACCAATTTTATTTTTTCCTGCCAAAGCCTTGATCAGATAACAATATAACTCTTCATCGAGACTTTCCTGCTGAAGTGCCTGACTGCAAAGCTGCTCCAGATTCTCATATTTTTCCGCGCGGACATAACATTCGCACAGATACCGGACGCAGTTTAAATACAAAGAGTGATAATAAGTATTCAGCATCATCACCCAGTGCATATCTGCAACTTTTGTCATGAAATCACCCTGATAAAGTGCAAGCGCCGCTTTTAGTTTCTGGATTGTCTCACCCTCTGAAATAGGTTTCTGCTTTGCCAATTCAAACATTTGTTCGAATCGTTCTGCATCCACTGCCACTTCCAGTCTGGGATTCCAGCGATAGGAACCATGATCGGTCAGGATAAAGTCCTCTTCTCCAAAGTTTTTCTTCAGAAGAACTCTCAGACGATACATCAGATTCTTCAATGCCCCTGCCGGATTTCCCGTTTCTTCCTCCTGCCACAACGCATCCGCCATGTCATAAAACGTCAGTGTCTGATTTCTGTGAAGAATCAGATACGCCAGTAAATTTATCATTTTCGGAGATCGTATTTCTTCCTCATTCACAATATGTTCTTCATTCCTTATCTGAAATTTCCCCAGAGTACGAATCGTCAGCATGCAGTTCTCCTCCTCTTTTCCGGCTCTGACTGCCAGATTTTTCCTGTAAGTCTAACATGCATGTATTGCTATAAAGGTCGAATACTGTACCTAAAAATCCTGGTTACTTCGACTTTTTTCTATTTTTATATATAAGGAAAACAATCAGTCCCACAACAAAAACTGCCGTGATACCGCCAATCACCGGCACTGCCACAGGTACGGATGCTGCATCGATCTCCTGCGCTGCAAGGTCTGCATCGTTCCCGTTCACATCACCGGAAGCGGTACTCGCATCCTCTGCTGTGTTCGCCAACGGTGTCTCGCTCTCTTCGATATCGACAGCTCCATCATTCCCATCTCCATCCACCAACGGTGTCTGCTCCTCCGGAATTTCAACATTGCTATCGTCTACGGTCTGGTCTTCATTATCATCTGCCGGAGCATTTACCGCATTGTCCGCTGCATTATTTGCTGTATTGCCTACCGGCGCATTCACTGCATTTGACGCATTATTTACTACATTTGCAGTAAATCCTGTCGGCTGGAAGGTTCCGGGAACGATGACCGTCTCCTCAACCTCGTTCACAACTGTCTCTGTCCGTGTTGTGCCCGGAACCACATTTGTCACCGTGCTGGTGATTGTCTCCACAGCCCCGGTGTAGCGGTATTCAAACGTTGCCGTGTTCTCTTTCCCTTTTTCCAGTTTTATAATTTTACTGCTCTCTGTCGGTGTATAATCCGGAACAGTCACCGGAATGACCGTGATTGTTTCCTCTGCATTTCCATAGGTGATCTGCGGAGCCGCAATCTGTTCCTTTGTCTGACTGTCTATGAAACTCACCGTATAGGAAACCGGATCGATCAGACGTTTATAATCCAAAACATACTCTGTATTCCGCTCCACCACAGTTCCCACAACACCGTTAAAAGCTTTCAACCCATATGCTGCCTCTTTTTCATAGTGCAGGCAGTTAGAAAACCATGATGTCAGCCTTGCATCACTTTCCCAGCCAGGCACTGTGAAAGCAAGTGTATCTCCCTTTGCAACTTTTACCTTAATATAATTTTTTGTCACTTCCATCCCTTCGGAAACAGTGATCTTATCTATATCAAAACAAGCAATATTTCCTGCACGGAATGTCACTGTATACATTCTTTTTTCCACCACTTCTTTCTCTTCCGAAGCTTTCACCGTTGTCATTGGAAGCACCAGCGCCATGAAGATAAAAACCGTAAGAAAGCCCGTAATTATTTTTTTTACTTTTTTCATGACTTGCGCTCCACCTTTCTTTTTTTCACTGCTATACTAACAATCACTATACCTGCCACCAGAACTCCTGCAGATACTGTCACTGTCAGAGTATCTCCTGTCCTGACACCGTTTGCCAGTGGAACCAGCTGTTCTGTAACTGTCTTTGGGATCACTTTCTTTACAATCTTTGTCACCACATTGTCTTCTCCGTGCTCCGTCACATAATTTGTGACCACCACCGGCTTTCTGTCGTCTGCATAGTACGCCCGGAATTCAAATTCCATCGCACCGGCTGTGTGCGAATAATCAATTCCATCTGCGCTGTCCATACCCTCTCCATCTAAGGTCAATGTCACATAGACATCCGCCGACTCCCCCGGATCCAGTGCTGTCATATAACGATACTCATTCAATTCCGTAATTTCTGCTAAACCTTCGGCACTTGCCACATTTTCCGCATATCCACCGGCATCTGCATCCAGCAAAGATATCCTTCCGGTATCATTGCCGATCTCCACCTGAAACTCATATGCTCCGCCAGACGCTTTTCCTGCTTCTTCCAAAGCATCCGTTGTCTTCTGCGAAATAAAAAAAGATGCCTTATGACTGTTTTGATTCTCAATTTTAATGACAACGGTCCTGCTGTCTCCGGGTGCCATGCCATCAAAAGCACCGGCAAGCTCTGCCTTATCTTTTGTATACACAAGCTGATTTTCCTCTGTCAGCTGCACAGTCTGAATTTCCGCCGCACTGACCACCGATGAGAATCCACAAGTCCAAATAAGCAACAGAACGGCTGCTATGTTTTTTATTTTCATATGCTCCAATCTCCTTCAACCGTTATCTTGTTTCTGAAACAGACAAAATCGTTCCATTTTCATCAAACTCCGGGAACACGCCAAGCTCTGCTGCGATCGCATCTTTTGCGTTATTCGCCTGAACTGCCGTAACTTCGTATTCTAACGTATAGACTGCATCTGCAAATCCATTTCCCATAGATTCCTTAAAATGAATTCCGTCCATAAAGTTTGTTGTCGTCTGCTCTGGAGCCAGCGGCTTTGTGTAGTACATCACCGTCTGCTCATCATCCTCATACCCGATGATCCAGTCCTGATTATGTACATAGATATCATCCGCCTCCCCTGCACTCACAAGTCCGCCGCTTTTTGTATCCCATGCATGATAAATGACTACTTTTACATACACATCATAACCATCCGGGATATCGTTTTGTACTGCCTTCGGCATGACGATCGTTTCCCCCGGTACGATCGTAACCGGTTCTTTTTCCCCGCCGTCTGCCAGTGCCACAGGCTGATCCCCGATCACCGTGACTCCCACACTCTTAATGGAAATATTTGCCACTGCCTTTTCACTTTTTGTATTCAGAGCTGCAAGCGTTCCGCCAACCATCGTTGCCAGGATCAATACTGCAGCGATTCCCATAAGCATGTATTTTTTCTTCACTCTCCATCTCCTCCGCTCATCCATTGAATTTTTTATAAATCCTTGTGTTATTATAGGTATCCCCGGTCACACAATGGTCACACGAATATTTTATGCAGCAGATTGCACGAAAAATGCACTTTGTTTCTTCACTTACGCAAAAAACCTCCCGGCAGATTTGGGGTTGTTACCCGCATCTGCCCAGGAGGTATCCTGTCATTTCAAAAATATTGATTTTTCTTCACACTTTAAGCAATTATTTTACATCCACTATCTCACATAGATATTGGAAAGATTGTCTAAAATCTCTCCTGCAACATCCGGTTTATTCATCGTGTAAATATGCACATGATTGACACCGTTGGCGATCAGATCAATGATCTGCTCTGTTGCATATGCAATTCCCGCCTGACGCATTGCTGCCGGGTTGTCTCCAAACCTGTCTACGATCGCAAGAAATCTCGGTGGAACCATATTGCCGGACAAAGATGTGATACGTTTGATCTGGCTTGCGTTGGTGACAGGCATAATACCTGCTACAATTGGAACATCTATTCCTTTTTTTAATGCCTTGTACATAAAATTGTATAAAATGTTATTGTCAAAAAACATCTGTGTGGTGAGGAACTCGCATCCTGCATCCACTTTCTCTTTCAAATGGTCGAGATCTTCAAAAATCGTTGCTGCTTCCGGGTGTCCTTCCGGGTAGCATGCACCACCGATACAGAAATCACCCTGTGCTTTGATATCTGCGATCAGTTCACTTGCGTGCTTGTACTGATCCGGCAGCGGAAAATCTGCATTTGCAGGAATATCGCCACGGAGTGCCAGGATATTCTCGATATTTGCTGCCTTTAACTCCTCAATGACAGATGCCACCTTTTCTCTGGTGGAAGAGGCACAGGTCAGATGTGCCAACGCCGGAATGTTATTGTTACGTACTTCCTCTGCAAGCTTTACCGTATAATCAGATGTTCCACCTGTTGCGCCGTAAGTGACACTCATATATGCCGGCTTTAATGCCGCCATATCTTTTACGATATTTTTATAATTTTCCAGCTGCGCACCCTGTTTTGGTGGAAAAAGCTCGCAGGAAATCGTCACTTCATCTTTGTTTAATAATTCTGTTAATCTCATCTTTTTGTTCCTCAATCTTCTTTCTTATATATTAAAAACTTCTCAGTTTATCCGTTCCATCATCCACCGTATTCTCGATTTTTCGTATCTCCACAAAATAGGAATAGTTATCGTTTACTTTTACTTCACAGCGGTCACCTATTTTGTGTCCCAACAATGCTTTTCCGAGCGGCGATTCGTTACTGATCAGATTTTTCAGGGAATTGCCGCGGATGGTTGTGACAATTTTATAGGTTTCTTCCTCGTCATCATCCTCAAAATAGACCGTAACGGTATTGTTCATTCCGACTTCATCATCCGCAGAATCCGTAGAAATAATCTTTGCTGTCCTGATCATTTTCTCCAGATAACGGATACGGCTCTCATTCTGATTTTTGTCTTTTTTTGCTGCATGGTATTCAAAATTTTCACTGAGGTCGCCATGTGCACGTGCCTCTTTGACTGCTTCCAGCGCATTTTTTCTCACAACCAGCTTCCGATACTCAATCTCTTCTTCCATTTTTTTTATGTCCTGTTCGGTCAACTCGTCATACATGAATCCCAACCTCCATTTTCCATCTCTATCGGTACTGATCCTGTACCATTCTCATTATGATCTGTAGCTCTGTCTCTTATAAAAACACCTGTTCTAATGCGATTTTCTCCGGCAGACAGCGTTCGATCGCACTCCCTTTCCGGCAGACAGACAGCCAGACATCCCGTTCGACATTCCATGTTTTCAGATAATATTCTCCCACCTGTTCTTCCATCGTGGAAAAAGAATCCAAAGACATTGCGATCCCTGTTCCAACCGCCTTGATGTAGGCTTCCTTCCTCGTCCATATTCCGGTAAAAGCCTCATCCGTCCAACATTTTTCCAGATATTTTCTCTCATCTTCTGCAAAAAAACGCTGTGCGATCTTCTGTTTTCCGGTGCGCATCAGCTCCACATCCACACCTATATCCTCTGTGCCAAAAGCTGCTGCCACATACATGCCCGAATGGCTGAGGTTAAACATAAGCGGAAGCCGTTCTCCCTGCCCTGTCCCAAGATACGGCTTCCCATTTTTACCATAAACGAATCTTACCTGCTGCAAAGACCGTGTTTGTCCGGTCTGCTCCAACTCTGCTGCAGCAGACGATCCCACAGGTATTGTCTGCGTGTAACCATACTGCCGCAGACCGTATTCCAATAACAGACCTGCCCCAAAGGCACGAAGCCTGTCATCTTCATTTTTACATTGTTTTATTTTCTGTTGTCTGGCGCAGCACAAAAACTCCCACAACTGTGGTTGATCTGATCTGTCACGCAAGGCACTGATATCTGAATAAAACACACGCAGTTTTTTTTGCTTATCCACTACTTCTGATGCTCCTGCAGAACTTCTTTTTTTCGCCTTGTGGAATCCCAGACATTCTGCACACGTCTGGTCACGATCTCCGGAATAAACGGTTTTACAATGTAATCGCTTGCACCTAATTCCATCGTCAATACCTGTTGTTCTGTTGTATCATCCGCCGTGATGATCACCACCGGAATATTTAAGATCCTTGGATCATTCTTCCTTTCCTGCATAAAAGTCTGTCCATTCATGCCAGGCATCATCAGATCTAACAGGATCATATCCACTTTATAATTCTGTTCCTCTAAAATACGAAGTGCCTCTTCCCCATCTCCTGCCTGCAGGATACGGTAATCTGTTTCAAAAATACTCTCCAGCGATGCCCGGTTAATCTCCATATCATCCACGACAAGCATGGTTTTCTCGTTTACCTCTTCTTCCATCAGTGCAAGACGGTACTTTGCAAGTTCATTGTCCATCTCCCGCTGGACCGTGATATCATCAATGCAGCCAAAAATAATATGGCGTTCCCCTACCCTGTTAATATACTTCAGGCGGAGCTTGATCCAGATTTCCCTGCCAGACTCGAGAAAACGTTTCACTTCACATTCCGCAGTGCTTTGATTCTCCACAACCTGTGCAAAAGTATCCATAAACCTTTCTCTGTCAACATGATCAATGGATCCCTCAATCTCTTTGTGCACACGGTCTGTGTCATGATAACCAAACAGGTCAAAATAAGCGTCATTTACACGCACCACTTCAATATTTCCGTCGCTGTACTCATAAATTGCGGCTGCCTGCATCATGTTGGAGAAAATCATTTCCATCTGCATATTCGCTGTCCAGATGGCATTCGTATCGTTGGATGTTCTCCTCGTCTCATCATCTTCAAAGTATGGCTGTTCATACAACAGCTTTTCATATTCTTTTACCGGCATTGGTCTTGCAAAATAAAATCCCTGCACATATTCGCATCCGATGCTGTGCAGAAACGATACCTGCTCTTTGCGCTCCGCACCCTCAGCTACGACCGGCATGTTCAGCCACTTTGCCATGCGGACTACCGATGCCAGAATGTTTTCACTCCTGCCATCATCTCCGGAGCCATCCAAAAACTTCATATCAATTTTCAGGACGTCAACCGCAATATCTTTTAGTACATTCAGCGAGGAATAACCACTTCCAAAATCGTCCATCAAAATAGAAAAACCTTTTTTCTGAAGCTGTTCCATCATCTCTTTGATTGCTTTTGGGTTTCCTGTATATGCACTCTCTGTCAGTTCTAACTGCAGCCATTCCGGTGGAATATTGTATTTTTCTGTCAGTCCACAGATCACATCCACAATTTTGGGATTATAAAGACTTACACGCGAAATATTGACGGAAACCGGAAATATTTTTCTTCCCTCATCTCTCCATCCCGCAAGCAGCTGGCATGTCTTTTCCCAGACATACTGATCCAGCTTCAGGATAAAACCGTTCCTCTCAAATACCGGTATAAATTCTCCCGGCGATATCATCCTGCCATCTGCTGTGATCCATCGCACCAAAACCTCTGCTCCTGCAATGGAATTTCGCTGAAGTTCATATTTGGGCTGCAAATACAGCACAAACTCTTCGTTCTTCAGCGCATTCTTCATATTGTTGATGATGTGCTGCTCCTTGATGATCTCCTCGCTCATCTCTTTTGTGTAAAAGAAATAGTTCTGGATATAATTTCCCTTACAGTTTTTGGATGCAAGATTTGCCTTGTCATACATCTCGTTGATGGAAAGATCACGGTTTTTCACAAGATATACCCCGAAGAAAGGCGTGATGTCAAAATCCAGAGGATATTTTTCCATCTGATTCGTGAATTTCTTCACAAAGTCTGTGATCTCTTTCTCATTATCATAAGAAAAGCATACCGCAAAAATATCTGCCTCAATTCTTCCATAAGTAATATAACGATATTCTTTTTCCACATTCTGCAGATAATCTGCCATATACTTTAATAAATTATCACCCTCATCCATTCCAAAAAAGGAATTGATCAGCTGGAATTTTTCAATATCAATCCTGATGAACACAAAATCTTCCGTACCGAAAATATTCAGCATATTTCTCGTATTATAAAAGAACTTTGATTTGTTCAAAATGCCGGTAAGCACATCATACTCCGCACGGTACTTTAATTCATCATCCACTCTCATCTGACTGCGCTCGATCACATTCTTTACACGAAAACGCACGATCGTCGGATCATAAGGTTTCCGCATAAAATCCCATGCTCCGTATTCCAGACACTTGCACTCGATCTCATCATTGATGCCTCTCAACATCGCGATCACAGGTATATTCTGATATCTTACATCTTTGTGAAAAATTTCTAAGAGTTCCAGTCCGCTCATGTCCGGCATGATCAGGTCAAGAATGATCACAGTTACCGCCTGATACTTCTCCTCTAAAACTGCTAATGCATTCTGTCCATTTTCTGCTTCAAGCACGATATAATTGTCATTTAAAATTTCCCGCAATGCAGTCCTGTTATGTCTTGCATCATCCACAATTAATATTGTATGTTTCCTTGTCATAAGCCCTTGTGCCAGTCCTTCTCCATTTGTTAGTGGTTTCAGCCACCAGTCAAAATCTTTTTTCTTCCGTACATACCATATACTTATATGATAACAGACTTAATTTTTCTTTTCAATACAAGAATTTTTATCTGTCATTCACTTAAAAATCCATGTAAGAGAGATACAGCTCCTCAAAATCATTTTCTTCTGCCAGATTGATGACGTCTGCCATGGTCTGGATTTTTTCAAGTTCTTCTTTTGAAATTCTGCTAAGTAAAACCTCTTTTGTCCCTGCAAGAACTGTATTTCCGGCCGGAATCGTTTTCATCTCCAGTTCTTTCGGGATCAGGCCAATCCCTGCCGCCTTTTTGATATCTATCTTTGTTCCAAATCCACCTGCAAGATAACAGTTGTCCACTTCGTCAAACGCAATACCCGCCTTTTTTACTAAAATATCCACTCCTGCGCGGATCGCCGCTTTTGCCATCTGAAGTTCCCGGATGTCATTCTGTGTGAATTTTACTTTTTCTGCCAGTTCATATCCGGTGTCAAAATAAAGATCCGAATATGTTCCATGTTCATCGATCATCTGATGCTCCCGGAGTTCATACACCAGATCGATCATACCTGTTCCGCAGATTCCGATCGCCTGCTGTTTCTTATTTTCTCCATCTGTTTCACCGATCACCTGAAATCCGGCTTTCCCTGTCTCTTCCATGAAAACATGTGAGATCACTCCCGGAATGCTCGCCATGCCACAGGAAATATTTCCACCTTCAAACGCTGGTCCCGCAGACGTGGACGTCACATACATATGACGGCAATTTCCAAGCACCATCTCCCCATTCGTTCCAATATCCAGCAGCAAATGATATCCTTCGGATCTGTGCATATTCATTTTTGCAATGCCAGCCATGATATCAGCCCCTACAAACGCTGAGATCCCAGGCAAAATCACAACTTTTGTATCCAATTCTTTCATTCCAAGAAAATCCGCAGCACTGCCTTCCATCCATGAAAGGTCAACTGGCAGAAAAGGCGCCACTCCCAGTGTCTCACATGAAAATCCGCGAAGCAGATGACACATCGTTGTGTTTCCTGCAATCACGATCCTTTTTATCTGCTGTTCCGTTATCTTTTCTTTTTGAAGAAGCTCCCGGATCAGTTTCTGAAGATCCTGCCGGATACACCTCTGTATCTCCCACTTTTTTCCACTATTCGATGCAGAAATTCTCGAAAGCACATCCGAACCATAAGCTCTCTGGTGATTAACGGAAACAGCGGTCTGACACTCCTCTTGTGCTGTCAGATCAACCAGCACTGCCGCCAGAGTGGTCGTTCCGATATCCATACAGATTCCGTAACCTGCCTGTTCTGATCTTTCTGCACAGTTTCTACCATGCGTGCTGTTTTCTGCTTTTCTGCACTCTCCAAGTGTTTCCTTTTTTTCCTCCCACCCGGAAAGAACCTCAATTTCTTCCTCTTTCTGCGGAATCTCAATTTCATACACTCCGGTCGGATAAGACTGACATGCAAGGCGGTACCCCTCTTCCAACTGTTTCTCCGAAAAAATCTCTCTGTCACGAACCGATGGTTCCGTTGCTCCGCTCTGAAAACGCACCACGCATTTTCCACAGGTTCCGTTTCCGTTGCATGGAGCACTGATATATTCATTTTTTCCCTGTAAAATTCTCAAAAGACTCTTCGGTTGGTTCTCTCGTAAAATCTTATCCATAGAAATTCCTCTGCCAAAATAGTTAAACTTA
>OGGS01001288.1_pt1 | contig 18101 bp, 13 predicted proteins | sample 1571281 | NCBI WGS metagenome assembly OGGS01 (sample SAMEA2582042, study PRJEB24529) | metagenome | biome: Human gut stool | place: China | collected 2011 | reverse complement strand
GTAGAGTAATCGCACTGACAAACCAGAAAGGCGGCGTTGGAAAGACCACGACCGCTCTGAACCTTGGCATCGGACTTGCCAACACCGGCAAACGTGTCCTGCTGATTGACAGCGATCCTCAGGGCAGTCTGACGACTGCACTGGGCTGGAAGAACTCCGATGGTCTGGAAGTAACTCTTTCCAGCATCTATGGAATGCTGCTGGACGACAAGCTGCCGAAAACTCCATCGTATGGGATTCTGCACAGCCAGGAAGGCGTGGATCTGCTGCCTTGCGACATTATGCTGTCCGGTACAGAAATGGCTCTTATGAGCAGTATGTGCCGGGAATCTCATCTGAAGCGGTACATCGAATTTGTGAAGGATGGTTATGATTACATTCTGATCGACTGTCTGCCTACGCTGGGAATTCTGGTGCAGAATGCCCTGACCGCAGCGACAGAGGTGCTGATTCCTACTCAGGCACAGTTTTTGTCTACCAAAGGTCTGACACAGCTGCTGCACACCATTTCTCAGGTACGTCGGGGACTAAATCCGGCTCTGACACTGGACGGCATCCTGTTCACCATGGTAGAGAGCCGTGTGGTAACCAGCAAAGCACTGATCGAGATGCTTCGGGAGCAGTACAGCGATTTTGGCGTGTTGCATACGGAAATTCCCAAGGCAGTCCGTTTTCAGGATGCATCTCTGAATGGCGTGTCAATTTTCAAAGAGGACAAGAACGGCAAGGGCAGCCAGGCATTTGAAACACTGGTACAGGAAATCGTGAATATGGGGGAAAAGAAAGTATGAATACTATTTTCCGAAATTCACAGCATTTCGACCGATGCCGGAAGATATTGAAGCAAATGCGTTCATTAGACTGCTATCACACAGCAATTGCATATCTGTTCACACTGGACGATGTGTGTTATCAGCATTTTGGCGACCTGTTTGATCTGGAATCTGATGCGATTCTCGGAGAAAATGCATTGTCACTTTCGTGGCAAACTGATACTTCCAGAAAGACAACTCGGTTGGCATTTAATCTTTGGAATAGTTTTGAAGATGGCATCTACAGTTCTGTGGATGCCATTTTCAGTTGTGAATATGCACCATTTTTCTGGGAAGCGATCAAGCTTCGCTTTCCGGAATACACGAAAGGAGAATAAGAACATATGCCCGTATCGCAAGAAAACATGCGGTCTGCATTAGGGAAAATCACGCAGGACAGCAAAATACAAGAAGCAAAATACGCCCAGATCATCACCACTCAGGAGCAGCGTGACGAAGCTGCTATGCCAGAGCGGCTGATGATCTATCCCCGGCAGCTGGTAACATTTCCGAATCACCCGTTTTACATCCGGGACGATGAGGATATGAGCAAGCTGAAAGAATCCATTATGAATTCCGGAATCCGGACACCAATTGAGGTGATCCGCACCGGAGAGAAGAATGAGCGTGGCGAGGATACATTTTATATCGTCGCTGGACACCGCAGGACCCATGTTGCACGACAAATTTTTCCGGAAGATCATCGTCTGGAAGTCAGAATTCATAACATGACCATGGATGAAGCTATCGTTGCTATGACAGAAAGCAATTTACTGACTAGGGAGAATATTCTTCCGTGCGAACGTGGCAATGCACTGCGAATGGAAGTAGAAGCAAGAGAACGTATTTCTAATCCAAACAACGAAAAATATCCCAAAAATGTTAAGACACGAGATTTGCTTGGCGAAACGTATAACATGACTGGACGCAATGTGCAGCGATATATTCGTTTATCCTATCTAATTCCAGAATTACAAAATCTCATTGATGACAATAAGATCGGCATGGTGACCGGTGTAGAACTATCCTATCTCACCGCAAAAGAACAGAATGATGTCTGGGATGAGATGGAACTCACCGCATTTGAACATTATCCAAACAAAGCACAGGCGGTCGCTATGCGAAAGCTGTCCAAGGCAGGAACATTGGATATGGATGCCGTTGTAGACATCATGGAAGTTGATAAGCCAAATCAGATCGAACACGTTCGATATGTTCCCCGAAAAGAAGATCTTCTGGAACAGATACCGGCATATCTGAAACCAGAAGAATGGAAAGCTAAAGACTTCACCGACTTTATCGGAAAGGCAATTGCGTTTTATGCAAGTTCGCTGCAAGAACAGCACGCCCAAGAAATTGCAGACCGTATGCAGGAAGCAAACCGCAACCGAAAGCCATGGGAACGTTCCGTTTAATATGAGTGAGAGCGAGAAAAGGAGTAAAGATTTATGAAAGTCAGAGTAAACAACATCCCGGAAAAGAAGCCGCTGCCGTTTTGGATCGTAACACGAAAATTCGCCGTTGAAGAATTTTCGGAGATCGCCGAAAAACTAAAGCACAGCTGGATTCCTTTTCCGGAGCCGCTGATGTACAGCAACATCCACAGAGAGTATCACAACATCTCTCTTGGAGCAAAGGTGCTGTACAGCTTCATGCTCAATCGAACACTGGACTGGACAAACAATCCGTTTCATGAAGGCAAGCAGTTCTGCAACGAAAACGATGAGGTCTATGTGTCTTTTCCGCTGGAAGAAGCTGTAGACCTTTTGCAATATGGAACAGGAAAGAGCAAGAAATGCTACGAGGAACTGATCCAGCTGGGAATGATCGCAAAGAAAAATGATACCGACGAATTTTACGTCTATTGCAACGAAGATATGTTGAAGTACAAGCACATCAATGTAGAGTGATGTGTAGAAAGAAAGGTAAGGAAAGAAAATGACACTGGAATACATCACAGAAAAGAATGCACCAACAGAAGCAGAAATCGTGCAATACATGAAATTGCCGCTGGTGCTGTTTAAGACCGCCGAATTTAAGGAAGAACTCTCTCTGGCGGCAAAGGTCCTGTACTGCTTTTTGCTGGACCGGAGCAATCTTTCCTTAAAGAATGCAGATCGTTTTACGGACAAGAACGGCAGAGCATTTGTCTACTTTTCCTGGGACGAAGCCATGGATACCCTACAGTGTGCCAGACAGAAGGTCAGCAAGACGTTCAAAGAACTGGTGCATTCCGGTCTGATCGAAAAGGAGGATTGCGGTATTGCAAAGCACCCCAAGATCTATGTGATGCGGTTCTATAACGACGTTCCGAAGGAAGCAATTACCGAGGAAACTTGTCAGACTGTGACGGATTTTGCCGGGTATGAAAATCATACCTGCGAGTATGAAAATCATACTCGTTATATAGAATCAGACTTACCACAAACAAACTTACCTTTTTCTGATCTTTCGGCAGAGCCGAAGAACGACACAACAGCAAGCTATGAGAAAAAGCTGGAACAGGCTCAGACACAGGTGACATCGGAAAAAACAAAGCGGTTCGGCAGCAAGGCGATTGCAGAAATTGCTGCCATTCTGGCATGGGTTGCAAAAACCGCCAAGAAAACGCTGAAAGTCGGCGGCGTAGAGATGCAGACAGAAACCGTTCGGGAAAAATTGCAGACCTTGACCGCAGATCAGACCGCAGAAGTGATGAAAAATACTGCCAACCGAAAAATCCGAAACCGCAGAAGCTATCTGCTGACCTGTCTGTATCATGCAGCTGACAGTATAGCAGCATCGGCAATCCCCAGAAGCGAAAATGCTGATGCTTATGAATCGTTCATCTTCAACTTGTGCTGACAACCACCGAGGTGAAAAACATGGAATCAGCAAGAAAAGAAGCCATTTCCTGCATTTACTGCGGCAAAAAGACGATGTGCGTGACATATGCCGGCAGCTATCAATACCGTGCAGTTTGCCTTTCCTGCCACAGACAGTTTGGCTTTTCTGCACCGTCCAGAGCAGCGGCAGATCTGATCTGTCGGGCGTTGCAAAAATAGCAATAGCAACACTGGCATTTTCAAATGCGGATAGTCGCATTCCCCAAACTGCATAGTTACCCCCTATGCACTCCTTTCAATCATCGAATTTCCAGACTATCCGTACTTGAAAATGCCAGTATTACGCCACATATCCGGTGCTTTGCCCTGCAAATATCCTCTCCGCAAAAACCTCCATACAGTTGCTCGTAGTAGGTGCGGAATTGCTTTTTGGGGATATTTGTGGGGCAAAGTGCCGGAACTTGAAGATTGGGGAGGTAAAAATCATGACATACATGGAACAATTTCCGACCGCAGAAGCCTATGTTCTGCACCGGATCACCCACGGCAAAGGGGTAATCTCCAAAGACGGACTGGTCCAGCTGGCAAAGGAACATCACATTCCAATCAGCAATTTCTGGAGAAAAAACGAAATCGCCGAATTTCTCATGGAAACCATCGGTGTAGAAAGCCTTGCAGATGCCTGTGAGCAAATGGGCGTAAGTTCGTATTCGTTCCAGCAAAAATTCGGGATCTCCGGCATTGATGTGAAACTGCTGGCGAACAGAGAAATGCTGAAAATCACCGGAAAAGAACGGTTTTCTGTCCACGGAGAACCACACTACGCACCGTTGTACAGTGTGATGCAGTTCTATCTGCTGACACCGGAATTGGTACATGAATTTCTGAAGGAAGTGCAGCATGATGAATTATTCTGATTTTTTTTCAATTTTCTGCACTATTCTTACCGTTGTTGCTGCGGTATGGATGTTGATCAAGTGTATCATAATGGATTTTCGTGCAGTTCAAAATGACCTAAAGAAAATCCCAAAAATCAAACAACAAATGATTCGACTTCTGGAAAATAGAAAGAAGGGTAACAAAAATGAATCCAGTGAAAATCAAAGAGATTCTGAACTCCGGTGAACCGGACTGTGTTCTGGACTTTCAGATGCTTGCACGAGAAACTATGAAACAGGAGGAAGAATACAGCAATGCCGACTGGTTCTGGAACTATGAAGAATACCGGAGAATGTTATGGGCATAAAGAAAATGAAAGTGATTTTTGGTTTTCCGGAGAAGCGACGCTGTTGTCAATGCAAAAGCCATATGGTTGTTACGCTGTATCATAACAGATGGTATTGTGATACATGTTTTCAAAAAAAGCAGCTATGCTGCATCTGCGGTGAAAACCCGGTAGAGGTCACAAAGGGCGATAACGGTTACTGCAAAAAATGCTACGAGAACAGCACGAATACAGGTTTTACCCGGTCTGTGGCTGTACTTGCATTTTGCGGCAGTCTGATCCTGCTGCTGTATTTCTTCTGGATCAAGATCCGGTTGCCTGCAATTCCATCGGTCATTCTTGCAGCAATCGGCTCTATCGCCATTGCAGTTGGAAGCAGACTGTTGATTCTATGGTATCAAAAGAATCGTTAGCTTTCTTTTTGAAAGTAAAAGATGCAAATCACTTTACATTATTCCAAATTCGCAGAATCTGCAATCGCAGATTTGACAAAAAAATACGAAACAGGTACAATAAGGGTAGAAACGATGATTGACTTGTACGAGATACAAGACGGGAGGAATGACATATGAAAACCAACAAAAATAAGATCTGGAAAACTGGTGTGATTGCAGGAATGCTTGCCGCTCTGGTACTTGCTTTTTCCGCTTGCGGCAGTGAGCCGGAGGACAGCAGCACCGCCGAAGTCAAGACCACAACGACCATTACAGTCACCACAGAAGCAACAACAACCACTGTGGAAACCACGACTACCACAGCAAAAACTACAACAGAAACCTCCGAGATCACCACAACAGCTGAAACTACAGCAGCTACAGCGGCAGAAACCAAGAGAGAGCCGGAAAAGAACACCGCCGCAGCTGAGCCGATGGTGGAAAAGCCAAGAGCCACCACCGCAAAACCGGCACAGCCCACACCAACCAAGAAAACCACCGCAGCCCCCAAGGGACATTACGAAACCATCCACCACGAAGCTGTAACACAGCAGGTTTGGGTAGAAGATTCTCCGGCTGGAGAAAAAAAGATTTTCCAGTGCAGATGTGGGTTGAGATTAAATTCGTTTGATGAATATGTGGCACATGACGGTGCTGCTCTTGATAAAGGTGATGATACACATTATAGTTATGAATTTTGGTATGAAGAAACCCCAGCCCAAGGACATTACGAAACTCAGATCGTAAAAGCAGCTTATGACGAGCAAGTTTGGGTGCAGGACTAAAATAATTGAATAAGCATACAAAATCCCGGAAACTTCTGCGAAAAGTGACCGGGCTTTTTGTATAGATCCCACAGGAAAGACCGCCGGAATGCACTTCGGCGGTCTTTTTTGGTGAAACCAACAGAAAGGAATGAATCCCATGTGAGAACAAGTGCATCCGAATATCCGAATTTGAACCGAAAGGAGAAAAAATGAAATTTCTTTCAAAGCTGAAAGGCAGCTTGAAACGTGGTTTTACTGTGCTTTGTGCCACCGTCATGGTTCTGACCTCCGGCATTCTGACCGGAACGGAATTCCAGGCATCGGCGGCAAAGCTAAATGGTTCTGTGTATCTGAGCGATGCTTTGTATCGTCTGAGCGGCAATAAGTACAAGGAAACCAAAGAACAGTGGCAAGCGTTTCTGACCGAATATTCTACAGGCGGTCAAGAGAACTACTATCTGGGAACACCATACAACAGCAGTCTGTATGCTGCTTCCCCCAAAGGCAATCAGTGGCAGGGATACAGCGGCATGAACTGCCAGGGCTTTGTCTGGTACATCATCTCACATGGATTGGCGTACTGCAACAAAGTTCCGGTAAGCACAACAAGCCCATATGTCCCGAACCTTGCAAAGTTTAACCAAATGGGTTATTCCTACAAGTGCTGGGACGGCGGCGGTTGGTACGCCTTTATCACGCAGAACAATCTGCACTATTACGAATTCAGTAACAAAGACGAAATGCTGAAAAGCGGCGTGCTGCAAAAGGGCGATATTATCTGGTGCGTCAACAAAGCAAGTGGTAGTACTGGATTGACTGGTTTAGGCAATCGTGATAAAAATCATCATATCGGCATCTATATGGGTAACGGCAAATCCGACAGCTGGTGGCAGTCTGGACCGGTCAACGGCAATGGAATTACCAGTGTTGAAAAGAATTCTATTAATCCAATCTACGGAAAAGCAGAAACCAACACCTATGTAGTAATTCCGTGGGCAGAGCAAAAAGAAGCACCGCACTTTGACCCGACCCAACTGACCATTCAGAAGGTGGATTCGGAAACCGGACAGGCAGCGGCTCAAAACGAAGCTTCTGCTTCTCTGGAAGGAGCAGAATTCACCATGAAGTACTACTCCGGTACTTCTGCAACTGGCAATCCGACTAGAACATGGACTTTGGTTACATATAAAAACGGAAGAGCATATTTGGGAAAAGACTGGCTGAAATCAGGCACATTGTTTACTGATAACGATGGTGATGCCTATCTTCCTCTCGGCACAGTAGTGATCAAAGAATCTAAAGCTCCAACTGGATATAAGCTTAGCGGTCTGGAACGCACATTGCACATTGTTGAGAAAAATGGCAAAGCAGTCATTCAGGAAGCTGGAACTGAGGTAAAATATGTTGCAAACTTCAAGGAAGATATTGTCCGTGGCGACCTCAGCTTCAATAAGGTAGATGGCAACCAAAGATCGCTGGCATACATTCCGTTTCTGCTGACCAACACAGACACCGGAGAAAAGCACATCATCATGACAGACGTGCATGGTAAGTTCTCCTCCAAGTCTGGGCGTGGACAGCTGAATGATCTGGACGACTATTTGCAGTTCCTCTCAACTGATGAGAACGGCGATTTGAAAGTTCCGGATGCGATTACAAACGAAGCAATCACACAGCTGGGTGTGTGGTTCGGTGATGAAAGCAAGGCAGACAGAACGAAGGGTGCATTGCTTTGCGGTAATTATAAACTGCAAGAACTCCGCTGCACAAACAATGCAGGATATAAGCTGATCACCAGACAATTCTTCATTTCCAGCGGCGTAACAGATTACAGTGCCGGAACGCTGATCGATACTACAAACCCCGGCAACATCGTCGGAAAGAAAGTGGAGGAGGACGGCAACGGACTTGCCGGAGCAGTTCTCGGACTGTTTACGCCGGATACCACAGAATTTACGTTGGAAAACACCTATACCGGCATGACTGCGGTTTCCGGTGAGGACGGTTCCTTTACCTTTGAGAACGTACCGAACGGCAAGTATGTGGTACACGAAATCACCCCGCCGGACGGCTATATCCTCTCGGATCAGAGTTATCCGGTTACAGTTAAAGTCAACAAGGCAAATGAAGAAGTCCAGCTGGGCGAAGATATTGTCAATCACCCGACAACCATTGAATTTTTCAAGGTCGATGAGGACGGCAATGCCCTTTCCGGTGCGAAGATGTCGATCATGGAACTGGGCAGCACTTCTGCCGTAGATTCCTGGACAACAGACAGCAGCAGCCACATCGTAACTGCAAAGCTGGCAGTCGGAAAGAAGTATGAGTACTGGGAATCCGCTGCACCGGACGGTTACATCAAGGCAGATCCCATCTACTTTACCATTCAGGCTGACGGCAGCGTGACCGATCTGGACGGCAATCCCATCACATTGCAGATGGTAGACCACGCTACACAGGTCGAGATCAGCAAATACGATGACAGTGAAGAGCATCTGAGCGGTGCGAAGATGCAGATCCTGGACAGCAATAAAAACGTTGTGGAAGAATGGATCACAGACGGCACGACCCATGTGATCACTGGCAAGCTGGTCTACGGAAAGACATACACCCTCCACGAAGCAGCAGCCCCCACCGGCTACTACACCGCAGAGGATATGGAATTTACCGTGGGCAAGGATACCGTATCCATTGGCATGGTGGACAATGCTACATGGGCTGGTATCTTTAAGACAGATGATAAAGGTCACGACGTGATCGGTGCTGTCCTGCAAGTCAAGGATACGGCTGGTACAGTCATTGAAGAATGGACCACAGACGGCACACGCCATGAACTGAGAGCCGTTCTGAATCCGGACGAAACCTACATTCTCCACGAGGTGTCCGCACCGGAGGGATATTTCCTTTCCGAGGACATCGAATTCAAAGCTGGTGACCGTGTTATCATGGAAGATGTGAAACAGACTGGTCTGACCGTCGGAAAGCTTTCGGATATCCAGAAGCAGACGGCTGGACAGAACCTCATCTTCCTGCCTGGAGCAAAGCTTCAGATCATCGACAAAGACGGAAACGTCTTGGACGAATGGACAACGGAAAACGCACAGCACCAGATCAGCAAGGTACTGACACCTGGCGAAACCTACACCCTCCACGAAGTGTCTGCACCGGACGGTTACTGTGTAGCTGAGGACATTCACTTCACTCTGAATGACAAGGGCGAATTTGTCAAGAGTGATGACTACGAATCCGGCGAAATGTGGATTCGTATGTACGATCTTGCGACAAAGATCGAGATCCAGAAAACCGATGAAAACGGCAAGCCACTGAGCGGTGCAGCATTGCAGGTCATTGCAACAGACGCAGACGGCAAAGAAACTCTGGTGGACAGCTGGATCACAGACGGCAGTGTGCATCAGATTTACGGCAAACTGATTGCCGGACAGACATATATCCTCCGAGAAGCATCTGCTCCCAAGGGGTACGCCAAGGCAGCAGATCAGCAGTTTACCGTCGGTACGGACGGTAAGGTGCAGAACATCACCATGCAGGACGTTGCAACCAAGGTCGGCATCGACAAGGTTGACGAGGACGGCAAGCCGCTGTCCGGAGCAGTCTTGCAGCTTCTGGACGCAGCTGGTACAGAAATTGACCAGTGGACAACCGATGGTACAACACATCGCATGGATGCGATCCTGACCGCCGGTGCAGAATACACGCTGCACGAAGTATCCGCTCCGGACGGCTACTGCATCGCTGCGGATCAGAAATTCACCGTCAACGCAGACGGCAGTCTGACCAGCGTCAAGCTGACCAATCTGTCTACCAAGGTACAGATCAGCAAGACAACGATCACCGGCGACACAGAACTGGAAGGTGCAAAACTGGAAGTGCGTGACCTCAGCGGCAATGCACTGGACAGCTGGACTTCCGGCAAGGAAGCCCATATGATCACCGCCAAGCTGACTGCCGGTCAGACCTACGTTCTGCACGAAACCGCAGCACCCAATGGCTATGTGGTTTCCAATGACATTGAATTTACAGTCAATGCTGACGGCAGCATCACCCAAGTGGTGATGAAAGACGACACCACCAAAGTAGAGATCAACAAGGTAACAGAGGAGAACAAGCCCCTTTCCGGAGCAAAGATGCAGTTGCTGGACAAGGACGGAAAAGAAGTTGATGCATGGACAACAGACGGAAAGGCACATACCCTGACTGCCAAGTTGACGGCTGGTGCGACATACACCTTGCACGAGGTATCCGCTCCGGCTGGCTACTGTGTCGCAGCAGATCAGACCATCACAGTCGGTACAGACGGCAAGCTGCAAAGCTTCACTATGACCGACCTGACCACCAAGGTATCTCTTACCAAGTATGAGATCACCGGTGAAAAGGAACTGGCAGGAGCATCTCTGGAACTGTACGCAGCGGAAAGAGATGCCAACGGCAATTACACACGTAAGGGCGATGCCATTGAGAAATGGACATCCACTGAAAAAGCACATGAGATCATCGGCAAACTGACTGCCGGTGCATCGTATCTCCTCCACGAAACCGCAGCCCCCAATGGCTATGTGGTTTCCAGTGATGTACCGTTTGTGGTCAATGCAGATGGCACGATCACAAAAGTGTCCATGAAGGACGACACCACTAAGGTGGAGATCAACAAGACAACTGAGGACGGCACACCGCTGAAGGGTGCAGTTTTGCAGCTGCTGGATCAGGACGGCAAAGAAGTGGAGCAGTGGACGACAGACGGTACTGCACACGTACTGACTGCTAAGCTGACAGCTGGTGCGACCTATGTGCTGCACGAAGTATCTGCACCGGCAGGTTACTGCAAGGCTGCGGATCAGTCGTTTGTTGTTCCGGCAGACGGCAGCAAGAAGATCCTCACCATGACTGACCTTGCCACACGGGTAGACATTGAAAAGCTGGACGCTGACAGCAAGCCGTTGTCCGGAGCAAAATTACAGCTGCTGGACAAGAGCGGTGATCTGGTAGACGAATGGACATCTGACGGCAAGACGCACACCTTGACTGCAAAACTGACTGCCGGAGAAACCTACACCCTGCGGGAAGAAGCATCTCCGGACGGTTATTACAAGGCAAAGGACATCACATTTACGGTCAATGCAGACGGCACAGCTAATGAAGTGGCTCTGTACAATGCAAAGACCAGAGTATCCATCAGCAAGTACGACATCACCGGTGAGAAAGAGATCCCTGGTGCAAAACTGGAAGTACGGGACAAGAACGACAACGTACTGGACAGCTGGACATCTACTGGAAAAGCCCACGAGATTGTAGGCGTACTGGTAGCCGGACAGACCTATGTACTGCATGAATCTGTTCCGGCAGACGGCTATGTGGTTGCCAACGATGTAGAATTTACGGTCAATCCGGACGGCACAGTGACTGTGGTTGCCATGTATGATGATACCACCAAGGTGGAGATCAACAAGGTAACGGAAGATGACAAGCCGCTGTCCGGTGCGAAGATGCAGATCATCGACAAGGCTGGTACAGTCGTCGATGAATGGCTGACAGACGGCACGGCTCATGTGCTGACGGCTCAGCTGATCTCCGGTCAGACATATACCTTACACGAGGTATCCGCTCCGGCTGGCTATGTAGTATCTCCGGATCAGCAGTTCACTGTCAACACCGACGGCAGTGTAACCAGCGTATCCATGACAGACATTGCAACTGTGATTCGGGTAGATAAGGTGGATCCGGACGGCAAGCCCCTTTCCGGTGCAACACTGCAGATCCTGGACAAGGACGAGAATGTACTGGATGAGTGGATCACCGACGGTACAACACATACGCTGACCGCAAAACTGACTGCCGGTCAGACCTACACCCTGCGGGAAGCAGCTGCTCCGGCTGGCTACTACACTGCTGCGGATCAGCAGTTCACAGTTAATCCGGACGGCACACCCAATGCAATTACTCTGTACAACATCAAGACCAAGGTAGAGATCACCAAGTATGACATCACCGGAACCAATCCGCTGCCGGGAGCAAAGCTTCAGGTCAAGGATCTGGACGGCAACGTCATGGACGAATGGACATCTACCGACAAGGCTCACGTGATCGAAGGCGTACTGGTATCCGGACAGACCTACATCCTCCACGAGGAAACGGCACCGGACGGTTACGTACTGGCAAGCGATATGCAGTTTACGGTAAATCCGGACGGCACGATCACAACAGTTGACATGAAGGACGATACCACCAAGGTATCGATCACCAAAAAGGACATCACCGGCGAAAATGAAATTGCCGGTGCAACGCTGGAAGTCTGGGATATGCAGGGCAATGTCATTGACAGCTGGGTATCAGACGGTACAGCACATGAGATCTCCGGCATTCTGACCGCTGGTGCAAAGTATATCCTTCATGAGGTGTCTGCACCGGACGGCTATGTGGTTGCAACAGACGTAGAGTTTACTGTCGATGCAAACGGCAAGGTAACAGAAGTCACCATGCTGGACGATACCACAAAACTGCACGTCACCAAGAAGGACATTACCGGCGAAAAGGAACTGGCAGGTGCGGCACTGGAAGTCAAGGATACTGACGGCAACATCATTGATGCCTGGGTATCTGACGGCACAGAGCATCAGATCATTGGCGTTCTGGCGGTTGGAAAGAAGTACATTCTCCATGAAGTTTCTGCACCGGACGGCTATGTAGTTGCCGAGGACGTAGAGTTCGAGGTCAATGCAGACGGCAGCATTACAAGAGTAGAGATGCGTGATGACACTACCAAGGTTGCTATCACCAAATATGAAATCACTGGTGAAAAGGAACTGCCAGGAGCATTGATGCAGCTTCTGGATTCCAAGGGCAATGTGGTTGACGCATGGATCTCCACAGACAAGGCACATGAGATCATCGGCGTTCTGACTGCCGGTGAAACCTACACCTTGCACGAAGTATCCGCTCCTAACGGCTATGTCGTTGCCGCAGATGCAAGCTTTACGGTCAACACTGACGGCAGTGTCAATGTGGTTTCCATGTATGACGATACCACCAAGGTATCCATCAGCAAGACGGACATCACCACTGGTGCGGCTCTAGCAGGGGCAACACTCCAGATCATCGACCAGAATGACAACGTCATTGAAGAATGGATATCCACAGAAGAAGCACATCTCATCGAAGCAGTCCTGACGGCTGGCGAAACCTATACGCTGCGGGAAACCTCCGCACCGAACGGTTATGTCATTGCAGAGGACGTATCCTTTACCGTCAATTCGGACGGCAGCGTGACAAATGTAGAGATGCAGGACGATGTGACCAAGGTGTCTATCAGCAAAACAGACATCACTGGTGACAAGGAACTGGCTGGTGCGGCTCTGGAAGTACGGGATTTCAATGACAATGTGATCGATGCATGGATCTCAGATGGCACACCGCATCAAATCAACGGCGTACTGATCGCCGGTGCAACCTATACCTTGCATGAGGTATCTGCCCCGAATGGCTATGTAGTTGCCGCAGATGTCACCTTCACCGTCAACGAGGACGGCAGCGTAAATATGGTTTCTATGGTAGACGCACCGACCTCTGTACACATCAGCAAAAAGGACATCACTACCGGCGAGGAACTGCCTGGAGCAACATTGGAATTGTATGACAAGGATCACAATCTGGTAGATTCCTGGGTATCCACCAATGAAGCACACATCATCGAAGCGGTTCTGATCGCAGGCGAAAAGTACACGCTGATCGAAACCTCTGCCCCGAATGGATATGTCATTTCCGAAAAGGTAGAGTTTACGGTCAATCTGGACAACACCATCACCCATGTGGAGATGCTGGACAAGACCACCAAGGTACAGATCAGCAAAAAAGCGATCACTGGTGAGGACGAACTGCCGGGTGCAGTGATGCAGGTACTGGACAAGGATAACAACATCATTGACCAGTGGACTTCCGGCAGCGAACCGCACATGATCGAGGGTATCCTGATCGCAGGACAGACCTACACGCTCCACGAAGTATCTGCACCGGCTGGCTACACACTGACAAAAGATGTGACATTCACCGTCAGCGAAACCGGCGAGATCGACTATGTACAGATGATCGATGATACCACCAAGGTATCCATCAGCAAAACCGACATCACCGGTGAAAAGAATATTTCCGGTGCAACACTCCAGATCATTGACAAAAACGGCAATGTGATCCACGAGTGGATCTCCGGCACGGATGTCAACTATATGGAAGCACAGCTGGTTGCCGGAGAAACTTACACACTGCATGAAACCAATGCTCCGGCTGGCTATGTGCTGGCACAGGATCAGCAGTTTACGGTCAATGCAGACGGCACAGTTACCAAGGTCAACATGAAGGACGATACCACCAAGGTATCTATCACCAAGTATGATCTGACCAGCGGCAAGGAACTGCCGGGTGCAACGCTGCAAATCATCGACAAGGACGGCAACGTTATTGAAGAATGGATCTCTACCAGCGAAGCACATCTGATTGAGGGAATCCTGACCGCCGGCGAAACCTATACACTTCGTGAGATCTCTGCTCCTAACGGCTGGACGATCTCCGAAGATGTCACCTTTACGGTGAACGCAGACGGAACGATCACGCACGTTGAAATGTACGACAAGCCCACCAGCGTATCGCTCCGCAAGGTAGATCCTGATGGCAATGACATCAAGGGTGCCGTCATGCAGTTGCTGGACAAGGACGGCAACGTCGTTGAGGAATGGACCACAGACGGCAATGCACACGTTCTGACCGCACAGCTGATTGCCGGCGAAACCTACACGTTGCATGAAAAATCGGCTCCGGCAGGATACGAACTGGCAAAGGATCAGACCTTTACGGTTCCGGATGACGGCGAGATCACAGTTACTATGACTGACGAAAAGACACCGACCACACCGCCGGTTGCAACGCCGACTACACCGACTTCTACCGCAACGCCAAAAACCACATCGACACCGAAAACCGGAGATGCAACACCGGTAATGGCGATTGGTACCGGGCTGCTGGCAAGCTTTCTCATCATGCTGCTGACACGCAGAAAGAAGCGGAAAGCCGGCAAGGCAGCATAAGACACCATCGACAAAATTCTTCATAATCAAAACATCCACCAAAAAACACTGGGATAAGAAAGGAATGGTGAGTCCCATGTAATCTATATTTTTTCCGAAGAATCGTAGAAAGTAAGAGATGTGACATGAACTGTACCGACAGCTTCGGCTGCCGGTATACTTGATGTCACAGGCATCAAAGAAAAAGGAAAAGAAACACGGAGGAATCAAAAATGGCAGGAGATATGAGAAAATTTCATGCGTCTATCAAGGACTTGAAAAGCAAGATCGAGAGATACATGGAGCAGTACGGGAACAGCATGGGTACACTGGACAAGAATGATTTCAGTCTGATCCTTGGAGAGAAGCCTGGGTTCTCGCAGAACAATGTGGCGATTTGCCGATTGATCGCATGGAATGTTCTGCTGCATCGAGATGCACCAGAACTGGATAAGGAAGTGGTAGACTGGGCAAATGCTATGCGTGTCTACACCCACGTGGTAGATTATCCGGCAGTATATCGCATGGACAGCATCGATGATCTGCGGCATCTCAACGCCATGGCTCACCTGTCCATGCAGTATATGCGGAATGAAAGCGACCGGCGGCAGGCAAACTGTTACAAGACGTATGAAGATGTTGAAAAGTACGCCAGCAATCCGAAGGAGAGTTTGCAGTATCGGAGAAAGACGGCGGAGTGATTCACAAAAGAAACAGCGAAATTGCAAGGTGGACATGATGTCCACCTTGTACAGATTATGAATGCAGTCAGAAATCAAAGAATCACAGCTATCGTTTCCTCTCTTTGATTGCATTGTGCATCACAAAAGAAACAGCGAAATTGCAAGGTGGACATGATGTCCACCTTGTACAAATTATGAATGCAGTCAGGAATCAAAGAATCACGGCTATGGTTTCCTCTCTTTGATTGCATCAAGCATCACAAAAGAAACAGCGAAATTGTAAGGTGGACATGATGTCCACCTTGTCTAAAATTTGAACACGGAGGTGAAATTCATGAGAATATCCGACAACGACATCGCCAAAGCAGAACAAATGGACTTGCTGACCTATCTGCAAATTTACGAACCAGGGAATCTGAAACGGGTTGCCGGTAATGAATATCGAACAATCGACCACGACAGCCTGCGGATCTCCAATGGCAAGTGGCACTGGTATTCCAAAGGAATCGGCGGATACAACGCTTTGCAGTATCTGATGAAGGTACGGGAAATGAAATTTCCAGATGCAGTACGGCAGATCCTACAGCTGCCGCCGGAGGAATACCAGAGTGTGATGCCGCAGCAGCCAGAAAAGAAACGGGAATTTTCCCCTCCTGCCCGAAATTACAATCATAATCAAGTGATCGCCTATCTGGAGGGACGAGGGATCAGCCGGAATGTGATCTTCCACTGTATCAAAAATAAGACACTGTACGAAAGTCAAAAATACCACAGTGCCGTATTTTTAGGAATGGACAAAGAAAATCGCCCCCGATACGGCAATATCCGAGCCACCAAAGGAGATTTCAAAGGAGAATGTTCTGGTTCAGATAAACGATATGCGTTTCGTTTGATGCCGGAACAGCTGCAAAGCAATGCAGTACATATCTTTGAAGCAGCCATTGATGCTCTGAGTTTTGCGACCTATGCAGAAATGCGGAATGCTCCATGGAAAAACATGAATCTGCTGGCACTGGGCGGTGTTGCTGGTACTGGACAAAAGATCCCGCTGGCACTGGAACAGTTTTTGCAGGACTATCCGCAGATCAAAACCTTGTATTTGCACCTGGACAGCGATGCACCAGGGCGTGAAGCAACACAGCATATCACCAATTTGCTGCAAAATCAGTATCAGATCCGAGATGTTCCCCCGATCGGCTGCAAAGATGTCAATGATTTTCTCGTGAAGCTTCGCTCCCAAAGCCGAAACAGGACGCAGGAACGGCAAAGTTTCCCCTCTCTTTAAGGAAAATCGTCTTTCAGACGAAACAGGCTGCGTAGCAGCCGTTCGTAGAGCGATACACCCTGTGGGTGTTCGTTCTACGGCAAGCAACGTCTTTGGATATCCAAAGACAATTTGCGACGAATCGCAAATTCTTGTTAGGGGCAAGCCCCTAAGACCCTGTTTTTTCGGAAAGGATAAGATGATGAGAAATCGTAATCGAAGTTTTGTAATTCGCCTAAGTGATGAGGAATTTCAAGCGTTGGAAGAAAAGCGAAAGAAATCCGGTTATCCCCGTGAGGTATTTCTCCGGCATCTGATTGCAGATGGAACTGTCCGGGAAGCCCCTTCTGTGGATTATCCAAAACTGCTGCTTGCACTTAGCCGGATCGGAAACAATCTCAATCAGCTCACTGCGACCGCCAATACCATTCACTACATTGACCCGCAGTCTTTGGAAGAAACGACCGGTGATCTGAAGCACATCCTGAAAGAGATACATCGCTCTTTCCTTATCCCCGACCAGAGAAAACTCACAGAGGAAATCATTTCTGACTTACAGTACATTTTTCTGGAGGTGCAGAAAACACTTGCGGGACAGGAAGCAGCTTCTGATCCGGACGCAGTGCTGCAATACATTCGGGATACGGTTCTGGAACGATTACAGAAAGACAATCAAACCGTTCGGCAAAAACGGCAGGAAGCAGACTGGAAAGAACAGCTGCGTGAAGTGCCGCCGCTGTACCAGCCATTTCAAGAGCCAAAATCATAAAAAGGAAATGACGGTGAAAACATGGCAACTACATCGATCTGGACAATCAAAGGCACTGCTGCTGCAATCCGGCGAGTAGAAATGTACATTGAAAACCCAGAAAAGACAATCGAACAAACTGGACTGGAGTATCAGAGCAGTCTGCATCAGATCGATCAGAACGGCAGCATGATACACGAGTACAGTCCGGAGGAACTGAAGCAAGAAAAAGTCTGCTATGTGTCTGGTATCAACTGCACTGCTCCCAACGATGC
>OGGS01001279.1_pt1 | contig 18169 bp, 17 predicted proteins | sample 1571281 | NCBI WGS metagenome assembly OGGS01 (sample SAMEA2582042, study PRJEB24529) | metagenome | biome: Human gut stool | place: China | collected 2011 | reverse complement strand
TGTGTTCCAGCGCTTCTACAAGGAGGACCGCTCCCGCGGCCTGCACGCCCGCGGCTCCGGTTTGGGACTGAACATCTGCAAGGTGCTGGTCAACCTGTCCGGCGGGCAGATCCGCGTGGAGAGCCAGCAGGGCGAGTGGTGCCGCTTTGTATTCACCCTGCCCACCTGTTCCCCCAATCCCGGCGGCATGAAGCGCCTGCCGGACGCCGCCGGTCAGCCCGGCGCGGTAGAGGACCCCGCCAGCATGAAGCCGGTAGAATAAGACCCCGCAGCCAGACTGCCCCGCCCGGGCGGTCTGGCTGCTTTGGCGTTGTCGCAAACCCTCTCAGTACCCCCTCAGTCACGGCTTGCGCCGTGCCAGCTCCCTCGGAGATGGGGCCTTTGGCATGGTGGTACAGTTTCCGGCTAAAGCGCAAAGCTTGCGGGAGCGCCTGCGCCCTCTCAGGCGCTCCCGCGCCAGCTCCCCCGAAGGGGGAGCCAAGCCGTTAGCCCCGATGCTAAAGCACCAGGTATAACGAGAAAGCTTTCGGCAGTGCTCTTGGCTCTCCCTTTGGGAGAGCTGGCAAAGCCGACAGGCTTTGACTGAGAGGGCGAGCCCGCCTTATGGACTTTTTGCGCTATTTACGACTTTTCGGTGAAAAAAACGGCTGCGGGTTTGATTTTTTGGCCGTTTTCATGTAAACTAAAAGGTAACCATGCCCGCGTATTTTTTGCCCGGCAGAGCCCTGCAAAGCGCGCAACGCATGGGATAAAAATCGCTAAAAATAACGGAGCGTAATGAAATATTATGGCCATCGTAAGTCCTTCGATTCTTTCTGCTGATTTTGGCAAGCTGGGTGCAGACTGCCGCATGGTGCTGGACGCCGGTGCACAGATGCTGCACTACGACGTGATGGACGGGCATTTTGTGCCCAACATCAGCTTTGGCGTGCCGGTGCTCAAAAGCCTGCACAAGGCGCTGCCGGATGCCTTTTATGACGTGCACCTGATGATCAGCCACCCGCTGCAATACGCCGAGCCCTTTATCAAGGCCGGTGCGACCCTGTATAATTTCCATCTGGAGTGCGAAGATGATATTCAGGCCACCATTGACGCCGTGCGTGCGCTGGGCTGCAAGGTGGGTCTGACCATCAAGCCCGGCACCCCGGCCGAGGCGCTGGCACCGTGGCTGGACCAGCTGGATCTGGTGCTGGTGATGAGCGTGGAGCCCGGCTTCGGCGGGCAGAAGTTCATGCCCTCGGCGCTGGATAAGCTGCGCTGGCTCAAAGCGGAGCGGGAAGCACGCGGCCTTTCCTACCTGCTGGAGGTGGACGGCGGCGTGGACACCGCCACCGCACCCCTGTGCGTAGAAGCCGGTGCCGACGTGCTGGTGGCGGGCAGCGCCGTGTTCGGCGCGGCCGACCCCGCTGCGGCTGTGGGCGCACTGGCCAGCCTGTAAGGAGGGCTGTATATGGATGAAGCTTTGATCCAGGAGCAGGAGCGGCAGCTGCAAAAGACCGGCCGGTACTACCAGCACGTTTTCTGGCTGTGTGTGCCGCTGCTGTGCATGGCCTGCTATTTCTACGGGGCGCGTCCGCTGCTGCTGTGCGGCGTCGCTCTGCTTACCGGCAACCTGTGCGACCGTCTGGTGGCGCTGCTGCGCCATCGGGTGTACACCAATAAAGATCTCTCCAACGAGAGCTTCAGCCTGATCATCGCCCTGCTCATGCCCGCCACCGTGGACATCTATGTGCTGGTGGTGGCAGTGCTGGCGGGCGTGCTCATCGGCAAGGAGGTCTTTGGCGGCTACGGCAGCTACCCCTTCAACCCCGCTGCCGTTGGCTACGCCGTGGCGGCGGTATCGTGGCCGGAGCAGGTGGTGCGCTACCCGCAGCCCTATACGCCGCTGCCCCTGTGGAACGCCTCTGCCGTGCCGGTGAGCAGCACCATCGAGGATACCCTGCGCAGCGGCGGCATCCTGAACCTGAACCCCCTCGCCGTTGTGCTGGGCGAGTTTGCCGCCCCCATGGGCACCGGCGCGGCGCTGGTCATTCTGGCCTGCGGCCTTGTGCTGTGGACCCAGAAGGACGTGCACATCGGTGCATCGGCAAGTTTTCTCATCACCTGCGGGCTCATCGCCTTCTTCTTCCCGCGGCAGGTAGGTCTGGCAGACAGCACCCTCTTCAGCAGCCTGATGCCCCGCTTGCAGGGCATCGGGGACGAGCTGCACACCGGTGCGGTGCTGTTCTGTGCGGTGTTCCTGCTCAACGAGCCCTACACCTGTGCCCACCACCGGCTCGGACGCATCCTGTACGGCGCACTGGTGGGCATCGCCACCATGGGCTTCCGCTATTTCGGCGTGTACGAGACCGGCGTCTGCTTTGCGCTGCTGGCCGTCAACAGTGTGTCTGCGCTCATTGACCGCACCGAGGAGCGGCTGTACCGTCTGCTGCACCGTCTGCCGTCCGAACGAAAGGAGGCTGCGGAATGAAAAAGCGTACTGCGGAACTGATCCTGCAAAGCCCCGAAAAGTTCGCCCATCACGACCGCGTGTTCCTGAATAACCCGGTGGTCATGCAGGGCATGGGTCTGGCACCGCTGGTGGTCGTGGCCACCACCGGGCAGAACAGCCTGATGCTGGCGGCGGCGGTGGCGCTGCTGCTGGTACCCTCCCGCGTGCTGGCCTGCCTGCTCAGCCGCCTTGTGCCCCTGCGGGACGAGGAGCCTACCCCGGAGCAGCTGCAAAAAAAGCTGCTGCCCCGTGCACTTTTGTACGCAGCCAGCGCCGCCGTGGTGTATCTGGCGGCGTATCCCATTTTGAACTTTGTGTTCGGCACCGGTCTTTTGAACCTTGGCATCTACCTGCCCATGCTGGTGGTGGAGCCGCTTTTGACCTACCGCTTCGGCCGCGTGCAGGAGACGGTGCATAAGGCTGTTTCCAAGGGCGTGCGCATCACCGTGGGCTACGCGCTGCTGCTGCTCGTGGTGGGCATCGTGCGCGAGTGGCTCAGCCTTGGCACCGTGTTCGGCGCCCCGGTGGGGCGCTGGGCGCTGCTGCCGCTGGCCAAAATGCCGGCGGGCGGCTTTATCGTGCTGGGCATCCTGTGCGCCATCTGGCGCGCTGCGGCTGCAAAGCGCAAGGAATATCTGCAAAAGGAAGCACGGGATACCCTGACCGTGCACTACCAGAAGGAGGCGGACCGCGAACCGTGAAGGAAGTTGTAAGCAGCTCGGCAGTGTTTTTCAGCTACGCACTGCTGGCTATTTTTGCACAGAACGCTGTCTTTACCCGTGCACTGGGCGTGTCCCGCATGGTGCAGCTGGTGGGGGACGACCGCACCAGCAGCGCCTTGTTCGGCATGATGCTGTGCATCACGCAGGTGCTGGTGGCGCCGGTGGCTTTCTTTGCCGGGCGGTGGTTCATTGCCCCGTTGGATAACCGCGCCCAGCTGCGCCCGCTGGTGTATATCGCCAGCATTGCGCTGGTGTGTCTGGCAGAGCACCTGGTGCTATGGCTGCTGCGCAGCCTGCCCCGCCGCAGCCAGCTGCTGCGCATCGTGCCGCTGGCCGCGCTGAACAGCGGCGTGCTGGGCACGGTGCTGGTGGAGCGCACCCAGACCTTTACCCTTGGCGAAAGCCTTGGCTTTGGCCTTGGCAGCGGTCTTGGCTATGTGCTGGCGGTGCTTCTGGTCACCGAGGCGCGCCACCGCCTGCGCAGCAAAGCGATCCCCAAAGCATTCCGCGGCCTGCCCATCACGCTGGTGTATATCGGCGTGCTGGCGCTGGCAATCTATGGCTTTACCGGACATTCCGTCATCCTGTAATGCAGACAGGGAGGAAAGGATACCATGGCTAAGTATAAACGTCAGAAGGTCAAGCATTATCACCGCAGCTTTTACAGCCGGGAAATGCGCGTCAAGCGCATTCTGGGCATTGCGGTGCTGGTAGTGGCAGTGCTGGCAGCCGCATGGTTTGCCGCACCCCATGTGCTGGATTGGGCCACCCACACATGGTATACCGTGGTCAAGGACCGGGACTTGGAGGCCGAAAGCGCTTCCCGCGCCGAGGCAGCAGCCTCCTCTGCGGCAGCAAGCAGCGCTGCCGCCTCACAGGCAGCGTCTGAACCGGAGCCGGAAGAGGAAAAGCCGCTGGACGGCAAGGCCATCACCGGCGGCAGCTGGGCAGAGCTGGACGTGACCGGCCTGACCGATGATGCCGCCATCCGCGCCGCCGCCCGGCAGCTGAAGCAGCAGGGCGCAGACTACGCTCTTGTCACCCTGAAGGATGCCGCTGGCACGGTGTATTATGCTTCCGGGGTGGCAGCCGCTGCCCAGAGCATCACCGAAAACCCGGTAGATGCGGCCAATATCGCCGCCATCCTGCGGGAGGAGGGCATCATCCCGGCGGCGCAGCTTGCCGCCTTTACCGACCCGGTGTCGGTGTACACCGACCGCAGCATGGGCGTGCACTACGACGGCAACAGCCTCTGGCTGGACAACGTCAGCGCAGCCAAGGGCGGCAAGGCGTGGATGAACCCCTTTGCCGCAAGTGCGGTGCAGTATGTCGGCGACCTCATTGAGGAGGTGCGGGGCATGGGCTACGAGCAGGTGGTGCTTACCGGGGTGCAGTTCCCAAACATCATCACCCGCAAGCAGGACTTCGGCGCTTCCGGCGGCAAGAGCCGGGAGGGACGCGCCGCCCAGCTGACCGCTGATATCGCCGCATGGCAGAGCCGCTTTGCGGGCAGCGTGACCCTGTGGGTCAGCTACCCTGACGCACTGTGCACCGCTGCCACCGATGCCCTTGGCACCACCGGCACGTCCCTTGGCATGGAAAATCTGCTGGTCACCAGCAGCGCCGCGCTGGACGCGGACAGCCGCGCTGCGCTGGAGCAGGCCGCTGCCGACGCCGGTGTGCAGCACCTTGTGGTGCACGATGCCGCAGCATTCCGCTGAGAAGCGGCTTTTATAAAGAGGGGAGGAAACGACTATGAAACCGACTACCTGTTTTGCACCCGCACACATCCTGCTGCCTTCGGAGCAGGTGCCGCTGGAGCAGTGGGGCTGCATTGCCTGTGACCAGTTCACCAGCGACCGCAGCTACTGGCAGCGGGCAGAAGAGACCGCTGCGGGTGCACCCAGCACCCTGAACCTGATCCTGCCGGAGGTGTATCTGGAGGACGGAGACGCCGACGCGCGGGTGGAAAAGATCCACGCCACCATGCAGGATTACGCCCAAAACGTGCTCACCCGGGCGGTGGATGGCTTTATCTATGTAGAGCGCACCGAGCAGAGCGGCCGGGTGCGGCAGGGTCTTGTAGGGCGTGTGGACTTGGAAGCTTACAGCTACCGCCGGGGCGAAAAATGCGCCGTGCGCCCCAGCGAGTGCACGGTGGAAAGCCGCATCCCGCCCCGCATGAAGGTGCGTACCGGCGCTGCGCTGGAAACGCCCCATATCATGATGCTGGCGGACGACCCGGACTGCACCCTCATCGAGCCCATTGCCGCCCACAAGGACAGCCTGCCCAAGGTATACGAGGGCGAGCTGATGCTGGGCGGCGGCCATGTGGCAGGCTGGGCGGTGGAGGACCCCGCCCTCATCGCGCAGATCGAAAACGCGCTGACCGTGCTGGGCAGTCAGGAAGAATTTGACAAGAAATACCCCGATGTCACCCGCCGTGACCCGCTGACGCTGGCCGTGGGCGACGGCAACCACTCGCTGGCTACCGCAAAAGCCTGCTGGGAGGAGCTGAAAAAGACTCTGACCCCGGAGCAGGCAGAAAATCACCCCGCCCGCTGGTGTCTGGCAGAGGTGTGCAACGTGCACTCCCCGGCGATCGAGATCGAGCCCATCCACCGGGTACTGTTCAACGTGGACTGCGCCACCGTGCTGCTGAGCCTGATTACATGGAGCGATTCCAACATGGCAGGCTGCTGCTTTGGCGGCAGCAAACAGCAGCCCTTTACGCTGGCAGGCCCCCACATGGCCAATGTGCTCAGCTTTGAGGACCCCACCGAGCCGCTGACCGTGGGCACCATCGACGATTTTATTTCGGATTATATCGAGCGCCACCCGGAAGCAAAGGTGGACTATGTGCATGACGAGCCGGCTGTGCGTGCGCTGTGCAAGCAGGGCGCAGTGGCGTTTTTGATGCCGCCCTTCGCCAAGAGCGACCTGTTCCGCGGCGTTGTGATGGGCGGCGTGCTGCCCCGCAAGACCTTCAGCATGGGACACGCGGAGGAAAAGCGCTACTACATCGAGTGCCGGAAGATCACAGAATAATAGGAGAACCATGACATTTAAAGAACTGAATCTGTCCGCCCCGCTGCTGCGTGCTGTGCAGGAAGCGGGCTACGAGACCCCCTCGCCCATTCAGGCGGCGGCCATCCCGCCGGTGCTGGCTGGCCGGGATTTGATGGGCTGCGCCCAGACCGGTACCGGCAAGACGGCGGCTTTTGCGCTGCCCATGCTGGACCGGCTCACCGCCAATGCGCCCCGCCGCAAGGGTGCTGTCCGCGCCCTGATCCTGACCCCCACCCGGGAGCTGGCCTTGCAGATCGGCGAAAGCTTTGAAGCCTACGGCAAGTACCTGAAACTGCGCAGCACCGTCATCTTTGGCGGCGTGGGACAGGCACCGCAGGTGGAAGCGCTGAAAAAGGGCGTGGACATCCTCATCGCCTGCCCGGGACGGCTGAACGACCTGATCGGGCAGGGCTTTATCGACCTGTCCGCACTGGAAATTTTTGTGCTGGACGAGGCCGACCGGATGCTGGACATGGGCTTTGTCCATGACGTGAAAAAGGTCATTGCAAAGCTGCCCGCCCAGCGCCAGAACCTGATGTTCAGCGCCACCATGCCCGCCGAGATCGAGCAGCTGGCCGCCGGCATCCTGCATGACCCCGCCTTTGTCAAGGTGGACCCGGTGTCCAGCACCGTGGACCGCATCCAGCAGAGCCTGTACTATGTGGAAAAGGGCAACAAAAAGCTTTTGCTGCCGTGGCTCATCAAAAATCTGCAGCCGCCGGTGGTCAACGCACTGGTGTTCAGCCGCACCAAGCACGGCGCGGATAAGATCGCAAAAGACCTGACAAAGCAGGGCATCCCCGCCGCCGCCATCCACGGCAACAAGAGCCAGACTGCCCGCGTGACCGCGCTGGAGGATTTCAAGTCCGGCAAGACCCGGGTGCTGGTGGCGACCGATATCGCCGCCCGCGGCATTGATATCAGCGAGCTTTCCCATGTGTTCAACTACGACCTGCCCGAGGTGCCGGAGACCTATGTGCACCGCATCGGGCGCACTGCCCGCGCCGGTGCGGACGGCACCGCCGTCAGCTTCTGCGCCCCGGAGGAGCAGGAGTATCTGGCAGGCATTGAAAAGCTGAACCGCCGCAAGATCCCGGTGGTATCCGGTCATCCGTGGGACGGCGTGCCCGCCCCGGTGCGCCCCGTGCTGCCCGTGCGCGGCAAAAAGCCCCGCCCCGAAGCAGAAAAACAGGCCGAAACTGCGCCCGCAAAGGCTGCAAAGGCAGCTGCGCCCGCGCCGAAGCAGGAGCCGAAGGCTGCAAAGAACGCGGTGCCTGCAAAACCGAAAAAAGAGGAAACACTGATGCAAGACAGCAACGCAAAGCGCGGGGCCCGCAACGACCGCCGCGCCAACAACCGGGGCGCAAACGCCCCCAAGGAGGCGGCAGCGCCCCGCGCCCGCCGCGAGAATGCCGCCCCCGCCCGGGGCAGCAACGCCCAGCCCAAGTTTGACCCCCATTTTGTCAGCGCCCCGGAGGCTACTCCGCTGCGCCCGGCACGCAAGACTCCTGCCGCTCCGGCAGCACCTGCCATCCGCAGCGCACAGGAGCCCCAGAATAACCAGAACGCAAACCGCAGCGGCAGCCGCCGCAACGACCGGGGTGAACAGCGCAATGCCCGCCCCGCTGCCCAGAACAATAACGCCCGCCCTGCCCGCAGCGAGCGCGGCAATGCAGGAAGCCAGAGCCGCACCGGCAGCGCACCCCGCGCTCCCAAGGCCGAGCCTGCCCGCCGCGGCCGCAATGCCGCCGCCCGGGACGAGGACCCGGGGCTGATGCTCATCAGCCGCCGCCCGCCCCAGCAGAAGTACACCAGCTTTGAGGAGTATATGGACGCCCACGGCGGTGCCACCGCACCCATTGAGGATCACAGCGAAGAAGTATGAGCCGGAACGAAGCCTTTGCCCCGTGGCAGTGCCCCCTGTGCGGCGGCGCGCTGCAAGGGGAGAATGACCTGAAATGTGAAAAGGGCCACTGCTTTGACCGCGCCCGGGAGGGCTACTGGCATCTTTTGCCGGTGCAGAGTATGCGCACCAAAGCCCCCGGGGACAGCAAGGAAATGGTTGCCGCCCGCCGCGCCTTTCTGAACGCCGGATATTACGGCATCTTCGGGCAGGCGCTGGGGGAGCTGTGCCTTGCCCACGGCGTGCCCGCCGCGAAGGATGCTCCGCTGCATCTGCTGGACGCAGGCTGCGGCGAGGGCTGGTACGACCGCTGCATCGCGCAGCAGTTCGCGGCGGCGGAAAAGCCGCTGCAGCTGGCCGGGTTTGATATCGCAAAGCCCGCGGTGCGGTTGGCGGCAAAGGCGCTGCCCGCCGCGCAGTATGCGGTGGCGTCCAGCTTCAGCCAGCCGGTGCGCACCGGCTGGGCAGACGTGCTGCTGAACTGCTTTTCGCCCTTTGCGCAGGAGGAGTTCAGCCGGGTGCTGCGCCCGGGCGGGCGCATGATCTACGTTGTGCCGGGGGCAGAGCATCTGTACCAGATGAAGGCTGTGCTCTACGAAAAGCCCTACAAAAACCCGGTGCAGCAGGTGGAGTACCCGGGCTTTTACGCCATTGATGAGCGTGAGGTGCAGGGCACCATCACCGTGCCCGCCGCCCAGCTGGAAGCCCTGTTTGCCATGACCCCCTACTACTGGAAAACGCCCCGCGACGGTGCCGCCCGCCTTGCGGCTCTGCCGCAGCTCACCACCACCATCGCCTTCCGCTTTCTGGTGTTTGAAAAGCTGTAATAAGATAAAAAAGGACTGCCGTGCAGATGTACGGCAGTCCTTTTTTGTGCCCATTCTCATGCTTGTTGATTTTCACAAGAACTAGCATACTAATATATCAATTTCGCTCAAAAATAACAAAATCTATTTACAAGTGCATTATATTGTGGTACGATTTGTGCAGATTTCGATGGCATGATGCAACTGGAATGTCTATCGGGCCCGGCAGCAGGGCGTTTGCTGCACAGCTTTGGGCGGCTTTGCTCTGCACAAATGAGCCGTCTGCATTTAAAAGGAGAAATGATGATGAACAGAAGAGACTTTATGAAACTTTCTGCCGCTTCTGCCGTGACTGTGGGCGCAGTAGCGGGCATGGCGCCCGCATCCTTTGCCGAGAACGCTGGTGTGCATACCGATGCCGAGGTGCAGGCCATGGTGGCAGAGGAACTCCGCCTCTCCCGCGAGGTAGCCTTTTATCCGGCTGCTTTCCGGGGTGATTTTGACAAGTTCTATGTGCTGTTCCACAAGCTGTCCCGTGCTCAGTACGAGAAGGTGGACGGTGCACCTGCGCCCGGTATCAACGCCTCCCACTACGAGATGTGTGTTGCCCTGACCAATGCCCGCAAGGCGCTGCGTAAAATCAAGGATCCCAAGAGCACTGTTTGGGAGATCTGGGGCGACCAGATGGCCGTGGAGTCTCCGCTGCCCACCAACTGGGAAAATTGCTACGATAACGAGGGCTTCCGTCCCTTCTTGAACCCATATATGCTGCGGAATCAAGGCAAGGTAAAGGGCAATGTCATTGTCATTGCCGGCGGCGGCAGCACCCATCGCAACAACGTGGTGGAAGGCTACCCGGTGGCCGAGTTCTTCAACAAGAACGGCTACAACGCCTTTGTGCTGCAGCGCCGCGTCAACCCCTACGCCGCTGTGGATCAGCAGCTGGATCTGGCCCGTGCTATCCGCTACATCCGTCATAACGCCTCTGCAAAGAATATCGGCAAGACGGATATCATGATCGCGGTGGGCTTCTCTGCCGGCGGCATGAATGTAATGCAGGTGGTGGCTGACCAGTTTGGTACTGCCAATACCCCGGATAAGGTCTATCCCAGCTATGTCTGTGATGCTGTGGACCATGAGAGTGCCGACCTGAACGTGGCGATTCCCATCTACGGCCTGTTCGTCACTGGTCTGGACTTCACGAAGAACCCCAACCTGCCTCCGGTCTTTGGTGTTGTGGGTCAGAAAGACGGCCTGAGCGCGATGATGCTGCCCTCTCTGCCGGAGTGTGCAAATACCTTCAAGGATTTCAGCTTCTATCTGGCACCCGATGCACCCCACGGTGTGGGTCTGGGCACTGGCACCAAGGGCTATGTGGACTACTACACCCAGATCGCCCAGTGGCCGGATATGGCTGTCAACTTCATCGAGAGCCGTCTGGGGCTGATGGAAAAGAAGATCGACATGGACTCCGTGGGCTTTGCATGGTAAGCTGCCCTGACAGGAGTACCTGAAAAACAACGACCCGCCGCATCTCTTTCAGTGCGGCGGGTCGTTGTTTGTAAAAATGTTATGTATGATACTCCATCCACTTACCCTTCCACGCATACAGGATCATGAGCAATGCGCCCAGACCCCAGCTGACGGGGTAGAGGATGAACACGCCCTCGATGCCGGAGAAGAAGGGCAGCAGAAACTGGATCCATACCACACGGAACAGGCACAGCGAGACCAGCAGCACCACCATGGGCGGGATGCTGGCACCCGTGCCGCGCACGGCACCGGCAAGGCCGTGCAGAATGCTGAGCAGGAAGTAGAACGGGCAGAACCACCGCATGGCCAGCTTGCCGTAGGTGACCACGGCCTCGTCGGCGGTGAACAGGTGCAGAATGGCGTCCTGTCCGGCCAATAGCGCCGCGCCGGTGCAAAGGGTGTAGAGGACCCCGATGGCAAGGGTGACCCACACCGAGCGCTTTACCCGGTCCAGACGCCCCGCGCCGTAGTTCTGCCCCACAAAGGTGGTAGCTGCCATGCTGATGCTGCTCACCGGCAGAATGTTGAAGCCGTCGATCTTCATATAGGCTGCAAAGCCCGCCATGGCAGCGGCGCCGTAGCTGTTCACGCTGGCCTGCACCAGCACGTTGGAAAAGGAGATGACCATGTTCTGGATGCCGGTGGGCAGACCCACCCGGATCATGCGGCCTGCCATTTTACGGTGCAGTCGGATGGCGGAAAGCTCCACCCGGCAGGCGTCCTCGCTTTTCATCAGAAAACGCAGGCTCAGCACGCAGGACACCAGCTGGCTCAGGTCTGTGGCGATGGCAGCGCCTGCCACCCCCATCCGCAGCCCCACGATGAACACAAGGTCCAGCACGATGTTGGTCACCGATGCCCATGCCAGATACACCAGCGAGCGCCGGGAGTTGCCGGCGGCGTTCAGGATGCCGGCGGTCATGTTATACACCACGCTGAACAGCACCCCGCCGAAGTAGATGCGGATATAGGTCACGGCGTCCGCCAGCACCTCGGCGGGGGTGTTCATGGCCACCAGCAAAGCGCGCCCGCAGGCAACGCCGCCCACGGTCAGCAAAAGTCCCATGACCACCGCAATGGCAAGGGCGGTGTGCACCGCCTCGCGGGTCTCCTTGTGGTCGCCCGCGCCCAGATACTGCGAGACCACCACGCCCGCGCCCACGGCAAGCCCCTGACTGAAGCCGATGAGCAGGTAGATGGGCGACCCGCTGGAGCCCACGGCGGCAAGGGCATTGCTGCCCACAAAATTGCCCACGATGATGCTGTCGGCGGTGTTGTACATCTGCTGCAGCAGGTTGCCGAAGATCAGCGGCAAGGCAAACAGCAGCAGGCTTTTTACAATGCTGCCCTCGGTCATAAGGGTAGCGGTATTCCGTGTTTTTACGGCGGCCATGGGGTTCCTCCTCTCAGCGTGAAAAAATCGCTTATAACCCTTAGCATAGCACAAAGCCCGCCCCGGGACAAGGGGCTTGACGATTGAAAGTGTGCGCTCGATTTTATTGAAAAAAATAAAAATTCCCGCCGCCCCGGAACGGCGGCAGATGCCGCGCCGTTATAATAGATTATAAAGGCGCGATAAAATGGTGAAACCTAAGTTTCGATAGTTGACAATGTGGTAAAATGTGGTACTCTTAGGGTGTAAAAAAGCTTTTGAGGAGGGCTTATAGTATGGCTATGAAAATGGATCGTCGTGCGTTTTTAAAGACTTCTGCCGCAATGGCAATGGCAGTATCCATGACCGGACTGCTGGGCGGCTGCAGTGATGGTGCCGGTAGCACCGATCTGGGTGGCTTTACGGCTTCTGTCACAAAATGGGATGTAAGGCAGAATCCCCCTGCGCTCAGTGAAGATCAGAGCAAGTGGACGGCAGATGTGATGGTGTGGGTGCGTACCACCAACACGAAGGATTCCGACTGGAGTATTGCGGGCGACGCCGTTATGGAGCTTAAAGTCGATGGAGTTGCCGTTGCAATGCAGGGCGGCGGTCTGCTGACGAATGATGGAGTTCTTAAATTCAGCCGCAAGCACAAGGTAAATGAGGGCTGGGTCAACTTTAAACTGAACTATAAGCAGAAGAAACTGTACGACGCGATCGCCAATAAGGAAGCTGTCGTAAAGTTCAGCATCGGCACGAAAAAGGCTACCGATACCTATACTGCTCTTTATAACGAGGGACTTCCCCTTAAAAAGGATAACGCCCTTGTGTAATTGAACGCAAACTGCCCGATACAGGAGGTGCATTGCTATGATCGACCGCAGAACATTTCTCAAGCTCAGCGCCGGGGCACTGGTGCTGACCGCCGCAGGGGCTTTGACCGGCTGCGGGGGCACCGTGATCGACAAGACCAGCGGCGTGGCGAAGATCGGTGATGTCACCTTTATCTGTGCAACGCCGTTTCTGGGCGGCGGCCTGGGCGACGGCATAGTCAAGCAGCTGACCTACTGGACGCAGTTCACCATCCAGAACAACAGCACCGAAAAGGTGGTCATCAAGCCGGAGGATATCACCTGCATCTTCCGGGAGGCGGACACCAAGGAAACGCTGTATTTCAAGCGGAAGGAACTGGTCGCAGAGCCGGGGCAGACGATCGACTACAATGGCTCGCAGGAGTTCTTTCTGGAAACAAAGGAAAAGGTACCGGAAAAGAACAGCACCGGCACCTATGAGCTGCGTGTGCGCTATAATGGAAAAATCGCAGTGTTCCTCTATGGAAACAACGGCAAAAATGTAACAGGCAGCGTAGAATAACCGCAAATACACCCCGCCGCCGGGCACTTCTGGAAACAGGAGCGCCCGGCGGCTTTTTATTTTGTGCTGCATTACTTGTTCTTTACATTGGGGCCGGCATTGTGCACAAAGTTTTACGCACTTTTTGCACGTCCATGGTCGCGGCATGGGCGGCAAAGCGGTAGAATAAGGCCGTTCCCAAGGAAAACACAAAAAGACAGTGCCGGGCGGGCACCCGGGTTTTTAATGGAGGAAATTCTATCATGAAAAAGATCTCTCGTCGTTCGTTCCTGACCGTTTGCGGTGCAGCTGCTGCGGCTGCTGCCCTGACCGCCTGCGGCGGCTCTGCTTCTTCCGCATCCACCGCTGCTTCTCCCACCGCTTCTTCCGCTGCCGGGCAGGCAGCAGGCACCCTGAGCGGCAACGTTGCGACCGGCGGTTCTACTTCCATGAAGAATGTCATTGCTGCCCTGACCGAGGGCTTTGCCGAGGTCGAGCCGGGCGTCACCGTCAGCTACGACCCCACCGGCTCCGGCGCAGGCATCACCGGCGCTACCGACAAGACTCTGGATATCGGCCTGTCCTCCCGCGCCCTGAAGGACGATGAGAAGAACGATGTGGACGGCACCATCGTGGCGCTGGACGGCATCGCCATCATCGTGAACAAGGACAGCAAGGTCGCTGACCTGACTGTGGAGCAGCTCAAGAAGATGTTCACCGGCGAGATCACCAACTGGAAGGATGTCGGCGGCGATGACGGCGAGATCGTTCCGGTGGGTCGCGAGGCCGGTTCCGGCACCCGCGATGGCTTTGAGAGCATCGTGGACGTGAAGGACAGCTGCAAGTACGCACAGGAACTGACCGCTACCGGCGCTGTCATCAGCGCTGTGGAGGCAAACCCGCTGGCCATCGGCTACGCTTCTCTGTCCGCTGTGGGCGATACTGTCGCCATGGTCACCGTGGAGGGTGTGGAGTGCAGCGAGGACACCGTCAAGGACGGCAGCTACAAGATCCAGCGTCCCTTCGTGTTCGTTACCAACAAGAGCGCTGCCCTGTCTGAGCAGGCACAGGCCTTTGTGGACTTTGCCACCAGCAAGGACGCTGCCGACCTCATCCGCACCGCAGGCGCTGTGCCCGTAAACGAATAATTACCGGGTGGTTTGCCGGGGAGTTTCCCCGGCGAATGATCCGAGGGTGGGACCCTGTTGCCGCAGGCAATAGGGCGGGAGCTGGAAGCCCCGAATTTCGCGGGGAAAGCTCCCCGGTGAACCACCTGCCCCGCATCTGAACAAGAGAACTGCCGCGTCGGCCTGCCCTAAAAGGCTGGGCTGGTGCGGCTTTTTATAGGATCGCGTTATGAAAAATACAACCTCTTCTCTGCGCCGGGTACGGCTGCCCCGCACCCCCGCCGACTGGCTGGAAGCGGTGATGAATTTCATCTTCTTCCTGTGCGGAATGCTGGCGGTGTGCTGTGTGGTGCTCATCTCGGTGTACATGGTGGTCTCCGGCGTGCCGGCTATCCATAAGATCGGCATTTTCAAGTTCCTCTTCGGCACAAAATGGGCGTCCACCGCGGCAGAGCCGCTGTTCGGCATCCTGCCCTTCATCCTGTCCAGTGTCTACGGCACGCTGGGCGCCACCATCCTCGGCGTGCCCATCGGCCTGCTGACGGCAGTGTTCCTCTCCAAGGCCGCAGACCTCAAACTGCGCACCGTGGTGGTCACCGCCATCGAGCTGCTGTCCGGCATCCCCAGCGTAGTGTTCGGCCTTTTGGGTATGCAGGTGCTGGTGCCCGCCGTGGCAAAAGCTTTCGGCAAGGCCTCCGGTGCCTGCCTGCTCAGCGCCATCGTGGTGCTTTCCATCATGATCTTACCCAGCATCGTGTCCGTGTCGGTGACGGCGCTCAACGCCGTGCCGCCGGAGTATGAGCAGGGCAGTCTGGCGCTGGGTGCCACCGACACCGAAACATGGTTCAAGATCAGCATCCCGGCGGCCAAAAGCGGCATTGCCGCAGGCGTTGTGCTGGGCATCGGCCGCGCTATCGGCGAGGCGATGGCTGTGATGATGGTGGCGGGCAACAGCCCCAATATGCCGGACAGCCTGTTCCGCAGCGTCACTTTGCTGACCACCGCCATCGCCAAGGAAATGAGTTACGCCGGCGGCTTGCAGCGGCAGGCACTGTTCAGCATCGCGCTGGTGCTGTTCGTGTTCATCATGCTCATCAACGTTGTGCTGAACGTGGTACTGAAGGGAGGCAACCGCGATGAATAACGGCTTTTCGCCCTCCCGCCGGGCATGGAACCGGGTGATGACCGTGCTGGTCTGGGCAAGCGCAGTGCTGGTGATGATTCTGGTGGCCGGGATCATCGGCATGGTGCTGGTGCGGGGCATCCCCCACATCAGCTGGAAATTCCTTTCCACCACCGCCAGTGTGCTGAAAAAGACCGACGGCATTCTGCCCGCTATCCTCAACACCCTGTATGTCATCGCGCTGACATTACTCATCGTATTGCCGCTGGGCGTAGGTGCGGCGGTCTACCTGACCGATTACGCCTCCAACCGGCGGCTCATCGAGGTCATCGAGTTCACCAACGAAACGCTGGCGGGCATCCCCAGCATCATCTACGGCTTGGTGGGTATGCTGGTGTTCAGTCAGGCGCTGGGCTTCCAGACCTGTCTTTTGTCCGGCAGTCTGACGCTGGTAGTGATGAACCTGCCCACCATCATCCGCACCACGCAGGAATCCCTCAAAACGGTGCCGCAGGGCTACCGCGAGGGTGCTATGGGTCTGGGTGCGGGCAAGTGGCACATCATCCGCACCATCGTGCTGCCCTGCAGCATCGACGGCATCGTCACCGGCTGCATTCTGGCTGTGGGACGTATCGTGGGCGAAAGCGCCGCGCTGCTGTTCACCGCCGGTGCGGCAGAGGTGATCGCCAAGAGCGTGTTCAACGCCTACACCTCCAACGGCGCCACCCTGTCGGTGCTGCTGTATCTGCGCGCCTTTGAGGACGGCGACTTCACCTCCGCATGGGGCATCGGTGCAGTGCTGCTGGTGCTGGTGCTGCTCATCAATCTGGCAGCACGTCTGGCTAAAACAAAACTGAAACAGAAGCAGTAAAAAGAGAAGAAACCCTCTCAGTCATTGCTTCGCAATGCCAGCTCCCCCGAAGGGGGAGCTAGAGTAGCACTGACCGGCAGATGACCAAAAGCTCCCCCTTCGGGGGAGCTGGCGCGCAGCGCCTGAGAGGGTTCATTCCAATTCAACATGAGGTACTCTATGGAAAACACGAATGTGCCGGTGATATCGGCAAAGGATCTGAACCTCTGGTACGGCGACTTCAAGGCGCTGAAAAGCATTTCGCTGGACGTGGGCGAGCGGGAGATCACCGCACTCATCGGCCCCTCCGGCTGCGGCAAGTCCACCTTTTTAAAGACCCTGAACCGCATGAACGACCTTGTGCCGGGCGTGCGCATCGAGGGCGATGTACGGCTGAAGGGCGCGGATATCTTTGCCCGCGAGATGGAGCTGACCGACCTGCGCCGCCGCGTGGGTATGGTGTTCCAGAAGGCAAACCCCTTCCCCATGAGCATCTACGACAACATCACCTACGGCCCCAAGCTGCACGGCGTGCGCAATAAGGCCGAGCTGGACGAACTGGTGGAGACCTCCCTGCGGGGCGCAGCCCTGTGGGACGAGGTGAAGGATCGCCTGAAAAAGAGCGCCCTTGGCCTTTCCGGCGGGCAGCAGCAGCGTCTTTGCATCGCCCGCGCCCTGGCGGTCAAGCCCGAGGTGCTGCTGATGGACGAGCCCACCAGTGCACTGGACCCCGGCTCTACCATGAAGGTGGAGGAACTGATGCGCGAGCTGAAAAAGAACTACACCGTGGTCATCGTCACCCACAATATGCAGCAGGCTGCCCGTATCAGCGACCGCACCGCCTTCTTCCTGCTGGGGGAGCTGGTGGAGGTGGGCCCCACGAACCAGATCTTCAGCACGCCCCGGGACAAGCGCACCGAGGACTACATCTCCGGCCGGTTCGGTTAATGCAGGGAGGAACAAAGCAATGAGCATTCGCAAACAATACGACAGCGATCTGGAAGCCCTTAAAACCGCGCTGGTGGAGATGGGGCAAAACGCCGCCGAGGCCGTGGAGAACGCGCTGGAAGCGCTGTGCACCGCCGACACCGCAGCCGCCCAGAAGATCGTGCAGGGGGATGACCGCATCAACAACATGGAGCGGGACATTGAGCACCGCTGCATGGCTCTGCTGCTGCGCCAGCAGCCGGTGGCGGGCGACCTGCGCCACATTTCCACCGCCATGAAGGTGGTCACCGATATCGAGCGCATGGGCGACCACGCCTCGGATATCGCGGAGATCATCCCACATCTCGTCACCGTGCGTAAGGAGAGAGACCCCGCCATCAGTCAGGCCATTGCCATGGGGCGCAAGGCCTACCAGATGATCCTTGACGCCATGGACGCCCTGACCGCCGAGGACGAGATTGCCGCCCGCCGCGTCATCGCCGCAGACGACGCCGTGGACTACGACTTCAACGCCATCAAGCACACGCTGGCACAGGAGATCGCCGCCGACCCCGCCAAGGTGGACGCCGCGCTGGATCTTTTGATGGTCATCAAGTATCTGGAGCGCATCGGCGACCACGCCGTGAACGTAGCCGAGTGGGTGCAGTTCGTGCGCACCGGGCGCTACAAGGACGAAAGTATGTTCTGATACTCACTCTGCCCTTTTGGGCGCGTGTTTTCCTTATTTTCTTCTGGAAAAGGCTGTCTGCCACTTGGCAGGCAGCCTTTTTCTGTGGAGAATATCCACCCTCTCAGTCACCTGCTCCCCGAAGCGAACCCTCTCAGGCGCTCCCGCGCCAGCTCCCCCGAAGGGGGAGCCAAGCCGTTAC
>OGGS01001263.1_pt1 | contig 18520 bp, 13 predicted proteins | sample 1571281 | NCBI WGS metagenome assembly OGGS01 (sample SAMEA2582042, study PRJEB24529) | metagenome | biome: Human gut stool | place: China | collected 2011 | reverse complement strand
GGGAGATGAAAGAGTGATTGAAGCAGGTATCAAAGCCATGCATAAATATGGTTCCGGTTGCGCAGGCTCGCGCTTCTTGAATGGTACGCTTGACCTGCACGTTCAGTTGGAGAAAGAACTGGCTGCCTTTGTAGGCAAAGATGAAGCGCTCTGCTTCTCAACCGGTTTTACGGTGAATTCCGGAGTTATCCCTGCTTTGACAGACCGCAATGATTATATCATTTGCGATGACCGCGACCACGCATCTATCGTAGATGGCCGTCGTCTCTCCTTCTCTCAACAATTAAAATATAAGCATAACGATATGGCGGATCTGGAAAAGCAACTTCAAAAGTGCAACCCGGATTCAGTGAAGCTCATCATAGTAGACGGTGTGTTCTCTATGGAAGGCGACCTGGCAAACTTGCCCGAAATCGTACGCTTGAAACATAAATACAACGCTACTATCATGGTAGACGAAGCTCATGGCTTGGGTGTATTTGGAAAACAAGGACGTGGTGTTTGCGACCATTTCGGTCTGACTCACGAAGTTGACTTGATTATGGGTACTTTCAGCAAATCATTGGCTTCTATCGGTGGATTCATTGCTGCTGATTCTTCTATCATCAACTGGTTACGCCACAACGCACGTACTTATATATTTAGTGCGTCCAACACTCCGGCTGCTACTGCATCTGCTCTTGAAGCTCTCCACATCATCCAGGATGAACCGGAAAGACTTGAAGCGCTGTGGGAAGCTACCAACTATGCATTGAAGCGTTTCCGTGAAGCAGGATTTGAAATCGGTGCAACAGAATCACCTATCATTCCTCTTTATGTACGTGACACGGAAAAAACATTCATGGTCACTAAATTGGCTTTCGACGAGGGGGTATTTATCAATCCGGTTATTCCTCCGGCATGTGCACCGCAAGACACTTTGGTACGTGTGGCATTGATGGCTACTCATACAAAAGATCAAATTGACCGTGCTGTAGAAAAGCTAGTTAAGGCATTTAAAGCATTGGATCTTTTATAATCTACGAGAAATATATCACTCTTATCGGGTGAATAAAAGAAAAGTCTGACACAAATCAATGTGCCGGACTTTTATTTTATCTTATTCACCCTTAAGTACTTCCGCCGGATTTTGCTGGGCGGCTTTCCATACACGCCAGATGATGCTTAGGAAAATGACAAATCCCATTCCTATGAATATGACTGCATAGAGCCACCATTCTATCGGTGTTTGCTTTATATAATTTTCTAGCCAATGTTTCATCATGACATATCCCAACGGAAAAGCAAAGAACGATGAAAACACAAGTAAAAGTAAATATTCTCTAAAGAATAGATTCAGGATTATTCCTATATTGGCTCCATTTACCTTGCGTATAGCTATTTCTTTACGCCGTTGCTGGCAGGATAAAGTCACCAATGAAAATATGCCGAATACGGCAATCGCTATACATATAAAAGAAACTATGCTCAACAATTGACACAAAGTTCTCTCTGATTTCATATAAGTGTCATAAACCTCTTCCATATTAGACAACATCAATTCTGCATTTGGATTAACTTTATTCACTTCCGCTTTTATCTTTTCAGAAACAACGTTCCAAGTCCCTTCTTTCACTTTGAATATAATACCTCCTCTGCCTGTATTATCCGGCAAAAAAAACATAGCAGGGGCTACCGGGTGTATTGGGGCATTATATGAAATATTTTTAATAACCCCTTTCACTATATAATGCCTTCCTAATTTATCAATTTTCTTTCCAACCGGTTGTGTCCATCCGAAAGCTTTCACAGCAGCTTCATTTATAACAACCATATTTTTTCCATCCTTTTCATCCAGCATGCTTCCCTCCAGCACCTCAACTCCAAAGAAATCGGCATATTCTTGATTGATCGTCTCATCTTCTAGATCTATATATTGCTCACTATCAGTTGTCTTTCCTTCCCACTCCTTTATCCTGAATGTTGAAAAATACATTTTGGGAATAGGTGTCTGAAAGCCACTCAAATACTTTGTAACATCGGGCATCTGTTCTAATATTTCTTTAAAAGGAACATTTTCAGAGCAATAAACAACAGCTCCCACATTATGCCGTTCTATTCCAAGTTCTTTGGTATTCAACAAGAAGTTAAGTTGCTTCATCATCACCAAAGTACAAAAAACAAAGGCTATACCAATAAACAACTGAAATAAAATGCTACTCTTATAAAACCAACCGGAGAGATGAAGATTAGATTTTTTGTTTATATTACTAAGTAGAGTTCGCTTGCTAATGTATCGTATAAGCAGAGATGCAAAACCAACTGTCACGGCAATCAATGATAGTATATAAACAAATACTTCGATATAAAAAAATGAAGCACCCTCATAGATTTGTGACAAACGTTTAAAAGTCGGCAGGATGAGTTCTATCAATACCAACCCTATTCCTGAAGATAAAATTAGTAACAAGACAAGTTCTGTAAGAAGTAAAGTGAGTAACCCACCATTTGATGAACCATTGACTTTCCTCAACGCTAACTCACGTTTACGCATCCGGATACGAGTTATCAACATTGTTAAATAATTACATATTCCACAAATTATAACCAAACCGCTAATACATGCAAAAAGACGAATATGATTCAACTTCACATTCACATCTTCCCTCGGATGACTACTCCGCAATGTGGATAATGGAGCAATAAGCGTAGAATTTGGATATTTATGACCATCTTGTTGTACTTCATATTCTGACAACCTCTGTTTCAATGCTTCTATATCACAGTTGGGATAAATACGAAAAAGCGTTTGGCATCGTTGGTTCCCCCAATTGGGGTTTGTATCATGAAATGGCAATAATATATCAAATGAAAACAAAGAGTGTCCTTCCCATGACTTTACAACTGCAACGATTATTTTTTCTTCGTTACTTTCCTCTAAAATCAAGTGTTTACCTATCGGAGATTCTTTCCCAAATATTCGCTTTGCCGTATTTTCTGTTACCCAACTATATACCTTAATGTACCAAAGTAAAACTGAAAGATATTGTATTATCAATTACAAGGTAAAAATAAAAACCAACCTATTTCACAGATAGGTTGGTTTCAATCTTTGCTAATTAACTAATCAGTTGGCTTACTAACTGTTTAAGTACTGTACTAATAATTTCCTTGCCAATGAATTTTACTAGCATTTTTACAGTAGTATTATGCCAACACTTGTAGGCAAACTTGGATATCCATTTTGATATCCGGCAAATAGATGCTTTCATAAAACCTCCGTTTTAAAATTTGCCCTGTATGTATCATTGAGGATTTTCCTAAGTTCGCTTTGGTTAAATATTAGTTTTCAAATTGATATTTTTGCCTTAAATCGTTGATAATCAGCCCAATGAATGATTATCAACGATTCTTATTTTGCATATAAATACTGCCGTTCCTAACATTCCGTATATTAATACGTTATTTATCGTTCGCTATATCATGCGAGGCATAATGTCATAGCCATGTCAATAGTTAAATAATGCTAATGCAAAGAAAGGGCTATTCCTAACATATAGAAATAGCCCTTTCAATTATTAATTGTACATTGTTTTACGGCATAGCGGCAGTAGTTATCTTCATTGTTATGTCAGTGTAACGTTTTATTTGTTTCGTAGACATACTACCTTTGGCATTATCGAATTTCTTGCCAAACGCTTCAGCTTTTTCTAAACATGTAGGATATTCTGTCATTGCAGACATATCACCTGCCTGTGCCTTCTTTAACAGTTTAATATAACTGTCTACATAGGCTTCATAGTCATCCAAGGCTTTGTCCCAATCAGTGTTATTTGTAGTTTCTTTATTTGATTTAGTACTATTTTGTTTAGTATTACGATTCATATCATCCCAGTGTAAATCATCATCGGTTATTTCATTGCAATAATTGAATGTTGCATCAATCAGTTCAAATGTAGTTGCATCATTGAATATAACACTGCCGATATCCTCGCTTTGCCTAAAATACTGCCAAGTAAAAGATATGAACTTTCTATCACCAATATTTCCATTGTTAATAAGGTCCTTGAACTTTGAAATTTCTGTTCTATTTGTTTCAAATCCGTAAGTACCTGTATCGAATACTGTACCTCCTTCACCTATCGCATTCAATCTTATGTCTTCTGGATATTTCTTATGACAGATGTCAGAATCAGCTTTTTTAATTAGCTCAAATTGAACAGTAATCGAAGCTTCCTTGCCATTATTTGTAAATTTGTAAGTACCGTCGACAACTTTTACATAGGATTTGATAAAGCCTGTAATATCAACATCAGAAACAGTAATTTCCCTTTCTGTAGGGATTCCGGAACACGCACAGAGCAAGCATACAAATGCTGCGCAACTAAAGATTTTCTTTAACATAGTAGTAATTTGTTTGGTCTTCCTAGTCTCAACAGAAGGGTATTAAATAGAAGAAGCGTGAGACTATTAGACTTATACCTAATGTCGGTTCTGGACTACCTCTGTATTGAATATAAGTACAAACAGCTCACGCCCTTGACCGTATATCAACACACGAGTGTGCGGTATACAAACCAAAGGGAGAACGTTTTTGACTATTTCCTCAATACAGTTGAATTGTCCAGATTCACATTAGAGAAAAAGCACTAAACGCTTCCTAAATAATTAAGACGTCCTTTAGGACGCTACAAATATACTACAAATTTCTTTAATTGTATCTGTTATCCTTCAATTTTGCGTGTTTAAGTCTTTTGTTTATCTTAGGCATAAATTCCATAAACCTTTGCATGTCAGTTAATGTTCTAGTGTTGTATCTATAAGCGAACTCATTACAGTACATTTGTAGGTACTTAGGACTAACTACATGATAGATTCCTTTTATGCCACGCTTTAGATGTGACCAAAAGCCTTCTATACCATTAGTATGAAAGCCATCCTTTGCGTAAATTCCTTTGCTGTGTTCTATAATGACACGTGTATAAAGATGCGATAGACCGTTATAGCCTGCCCAACCGTCAGTTACCAATGTTGAACCTTCCTCAATCAGTCCAAAGACTAATAGATGCAATGTTTTCTGACTTGCGTCATAAGTAACGACTGGATAGACCCTATCTTCTGTTAGTACACCTACCACAGGAGTTTTCTCTTTAAGGCTTCTTCCTTGTGTACCTTTGTTCCATTTGTTCTTATTTTTGCCACCGACATAGGTTTCATCCATTTGAACTATACCACGGAATTTCTCAATTTCATCTTTGTACATATTATGTCTTATTTTAGTCAGCATAAACCACGCTGTCTTTTGAGTGACATTTATGTCTCTTGATAATTGTAGGCTACTAATACCTTTCTTATGAGATAGGAAGATGTAAATAGCATAGAACCATTTCTCCAAAGGTATTTTGCTACCTTCGAACATTGTACCGACAGTTACAGTAAACCGTTTCTTGCAATGCTGGCATTTGTAAAGCCCATTGAACTCTCCTTTGTTCTTTAATTTGTAGTGATGTTCAGATTTGCAATTACAGTGGGGACAGACCGGTACGCCTTGCCATCTATAGTTTTCTAAAAACTCTCTACATGAATTTTTATCATGTAACGTTTTCATTAAATCTATAAATGACCTTATCTCTTGCATACCCGTTTAAGTTTTTGGCGGGTAATACTGAACCAAGTTGTCCATATTTGTTATATTTTGTATTATAAATATAACAAATTTAATTAACATGTTAAAAATCAGATAGTTAAATGATTTCCCATCAGAAATTAAATGATGTTAAGTATAACTAATGTGGTTTTATAGTGAGATTAAAGTCATTTTAGGAATTTGAAAACTTTGATTTTTGGTACATTAAGGTATATAGTTGGGTTCTGTTATAGCAATTTCATCCTTTTTTAGCTGTAGATGGTTATCTCCATCCAATACTTTAATATTAAACATTGAAATGAAATTTGAATCTACCTCTATACGTCGTACCACAAACTCAACATCCTCATTCTTAATCTTTTTTTCATTCCAGTCATAAAATATACGACATACTTTCTCTATCTCCGGACAATTCTTTGCCAAATAATCAGCTAGAAAACTAGATGAATTATAGGTAAATCCGTCTCCATAAAGACGAAAGCTACTGCCTGCCAGATAAATGCGATCGGCTCCCTCATGAAAATTATCATACGTCATTTCATAACGTATCCATAATACCGACAGCGCAAAACAGGTAAAGCCGACTGCTAATCCGATAATACTAACAAGACTTTGTGTTTTATACTTTATCAGATTACGAAAGGCTACTTTCAGATAATGTTTTATCATGATATACTTTTTATTGATAGCTTGTGCTTACATACTAACTTCGGTCACCACCTGTCCATCAAACAGGTTTATGATACGGTCGGCATAACCGGCATCGTGTTGTGAGTGGGTCACCATGACAATGGTGGTTCCCTCTTTATTCAGTTCGCTCAATAGCCCCATCACTTCTTTACCGTTTTTGGAGTCCAGGTTACCGGTTGGCTCATCGGCCAAAATCAGTTTAGGGTTGGCCACGACGGCACGGGCAATGGCAACACGTTGCTGCTGACCACCGGAAAGTTGTTGCGGAAAGTGTTTACTACGATGAGTAATGGCCATTCTCTCCATAGCTGACTCTACCCTCTTTTTCCGTTCGGCAGCGGAAATACCCATATAAAGCAAAGGAAGTTCGATATTTTCGTATACGTTCAACTCGTCTATCAGGTTAAAGCTCTGAAATACGAAGCCTATCACGCCTTTGCGAAGACTGGTACGTTGCGACTCGGTATACCGGGAGACTTCCGTTCCGTTCAGATAATACTCTCCTCCTGTCGGGTTATCAAGTAGCCCCAAAATGTTGAGCAATGTTGACTTGCCACAGCCGGAGGGACCCATGATGGCTACAAATTCACCTTGTTTCACTTCGATACTGACGTTATTCAACGCCCAAGTTTCTACTTCTTCCGTTTTGAAAATCTTCTGTAAGTCAATGGTCTTAATCATAACTGTATTGTTTTTAGAATTATTAATTTTATTCGTTTTTGATTACTTCTGCGGGATTGAGACGTGCAATCCGCAGTATTTTAAAGATAATGGTAATTACTGTCAATAAGGTTACTCCCCAAAATATGCTTCCCCAATATAATATTCCATCATTAAAAAATACGGTGTACATTTGTTTCCACAGTTGCAATACCACGTAAATGAGCGGAAAGGTGATGGCGGCAGTCACCATCAGCAAAATCAGGTACAAACGTGCAAACAGCCAGATGATGGAACGTATTCCGGCTCCGTTCACTTTGCGAATGGCAACCTCTTTCTGGCGGCGTTCTGTATCGAGCGTAATGCTGGAATACACTCCCAACAGGGTAATGATGATGCTTACAATTGCAAAAAACGAGATGATATCTTTCAGAATATATTCCACTGCCTGCACTTCGTACAAATCATCCTGAAATGTACGTACTTGGGAAGAAATATTCTCCGGCAGCACTTCACGACGGATGGTTTCCATCCATTTCATGACTTCTTTTTGCTGTTCAGGGTAACATTTCACATAGCAGTGACCTATGTATTCAGAAGAATCATAAAGTGTGAAAGCATATCCGCCATTATGGTTATGTACATCTGTTTGAAAGGGGGCACATACTCCACAAACGGTGAAATCACTGGTCTGGTCGTAAAAGTTCATTCCGATGATATCTTTCTTTTGTCTTTTCTGCCAGACTTCATCCATTACGAGATCCTTTTTTGTCCGGATCGTCCTGCCCTCCGTTATCGGAATATTCATAAAGGTGAAGAAATTCAATGGTACACACATTACATTAATATCAATCCAAGAGTTATCATTTCCTTTCTCCGTCATTAACAAGTTTCCGGATATTCCATGAGTATAAGATATATCAGATAACAAAATATCTTTCACACCGGCATGCTGCCTGAAACGTTCCACCATTTCCTGTTTTTCTTTATTCTCCAGAAATGGATAGTCCAGCGGAATACTAAGAATCGCTTCTTTATCTTCCTGACTTAACGTATGAAATAAGGTTTCAGTCACCTTTCCTGATTGCAAAAACAGGCTGACAGTCAGCGTTACGAATATCCAGCAAATAAAGAACTGGACGCCGAGCATAAAGTTACGTCCCCACTGTTTCCCGCGACGTTTTTGACCTCCATAGATACCTGTCTGTATGGAAGACCTGCGAATACGGACGGATACCAGCAGACAGACTGCCATGCAAAGCAATGCAAGAAAAACAATGTATTGCAGAATATGCTTTAATAGTGTTTCAGGAGGGAAAGTCATTGTGAGGCCTGGCAAAGAGAAATCCATTCTATCTCCAATTAGTTCGATACCCCATATCACCAAAAATGAGGATGCAAATACAATCATCAGTGACTGTGTTAATAACAGGCAGAACAGCCGTTTCCAATCAGAACCAAGCATTTTCATTATGGCGTATTCCTTAGTGCGATTCAGGAAAGAGCCGATGAGAAAATGAAAGAAATTAATCAATCCAACCAACAATATCAATATGCCGACAATTCCGGTGACCCATCCCAGAATATAAATACCTTTCTCCTGCGACCGGTCTCCTATATAACGGGCAACAACGGTATAAGTCTCGTTATATAGGCTATAAGTATAGTCGCGCTTGGAAAATTGTTTTTCCAAACCAGTAATGCCAACCTGCGGAGATAACAAAACGTATGTCCGGGCTCCCGTTATATCGCGACGTTTCGGACTCTGAAAAAGTCCCTCACTGTCGTTGATAACCAATGCATCGGTATGACACATAAAATTAAAATCATTGTTCAGTGGAAGATCTTCCATCACTGCTTGGATTGTGTACACAATACCTCCTGTCTTTGGTGTACTGTCCGGAGAAGTATAAAGCCGTCTTGTAAGAGTCAGGTGTTTGCCAATGGCAGTCTCCACCTGACCAAATATCTTTATGGCAGTGGACCGGCTTATAATAACCGCGTTGGGCATCCGGCTTGCTGTCCGCCAGTTACCAACTACCATTTGCGGAGTAAAGACTTTATTGTATAGGGTATCGACTTCTATAATTTCAAGATCGTATGGCAATGATTTATCCGGAGACAGTTCAACCTGAAAAGAGCGTTCACGGGGATATGCCATACAAGAGATCGCTTCCACTTCACCCATAGCCCAAGTACGGAGTTCTTCGGATAATGCTACTTGTGTGCCGGAAAAATAGTCACCAGTCTGTTCATTATAGAGATTTAACTCGGCTATGCGGGAATAATTGTCAAAGCAATGATTGGTAGATTCTACAAAACGACTGCAATACATACATATACTAAAACACAGTAGTCCTACTGCCAATCCGATGGTGGAAATTATATTCTGTGCCTTGTACTTCCACAAGTTTCTAAATGCTACTTTGAAATAGTGTTTTATCATAATATCTTAGATTCATTCAGTTTTTATAATTTTAGCAGGATCAATATGCGCAATCTTGTTTATTTGCCAGAATAGAGTCCCTAAAGAAATACCACCAACCAATAACAAAGCTATCAAAAAGATTCCTATACCTATAGGAGCTTTCACTACAAAATCCTTTGTGTATTCATATATCAGATACCAGGATAATGGAAGAGCTACTGCAAAAGCCCCACCTAATATGACAAGATACTTGCGTCCTAGTAAAAGATATAAATCTTTCAGTGATGCTCCATTCACTTTGCGAATTGCAACCTCATGGGAACGCTGCCTAATGTCAAATAATGAAATACCAAACAAGCCAAGACAAACTATTACAATAGCTATACAAGCGAAAAGAGCATAAACAGAAGCTATCTGGCGATCATTTTTATAAAGTTCAGCCACATCGTCCTTCAACAAAGAATATTTAAAATCCTCTGTACCATACACTTTCTTTTGAATGCTTTTCAAATAGTCAATAACTGCCTGTTCTTTGCCGGAGTGGCAATATATCTGATATAAATCACCGTCTAATTGACTACCAACCATAAAGACCATCGGATGGACACCTGTACTAATATGTCCGTCATAATAATCGTCTATTACAGCAACAATAGGTTGAGCCGGAAAATCCGGGACGTTTCTTTTCATCATTTCATCAACCAGCATAGCTCCCTCACATTGCGTATATCCTAAGGCTTTCAATGCCGCACGATTTACAACGGCCACTCTATTTCTTGAGTCTTCATCCATTTCCGGCAGACTTCCATCCACAAACGCAAGATTGAAAACTTTAAAGAAATCAGGAGTAACATAAGATTGCAACAACGCAACTGTTTCTCCTTTTACACTTTGAAAGTTTGTAGAATAATAGTCTCCCAAAATAGATGAATGTCCCGTCGTCCAATACTGAATATCCGGACAACTCTTCATGAGTTGGTCTATTTCAGTAATCCTCTCTTGCCGTTGTTTGATAGTCTCCATAGTGTAAACTGCGAAATCTCGTGATTCATATATCAAGTTTGCTTGAATTACAGACTCTACACGAAAACCAGGATCGGTATGTAACATAAAATTCAGTTGCTTGCTGAAATAGATTGATAATACCACTAACAGGAAAGTAATCATATATTGCAGAAAAAGAAAGATCATACGTGAACGAACCGAATGGTTATCTGTACCTACCTTCCGGATTGAAACAGCCAACAAAGAACGTTGGCACTGCACAAACGCATAAATAGATACTAACAGAGGCAAAAACAACAAAATAGAGAATGATAATATCCCATCAAATGCAGTATACATCAGCTGACTGCCAAACATAGATGATACAGGAATATTTGTCACCTCTACAATGAGCCAGGCTACTATCATGGAAGCAGCGATCAATAAAAAGTTTTCTATGAATATTTGCTTAAACAACGCTTTTCTATCAGCTCCAAAAACTTTCCGCAAGCTATACACCTTACCTCGTTTCACCATCAATACCAGATAAAGATTGATGAAATTCATCACACCTGCAAGTAATATCAACAGGCAAATTCCTCCTAAAATAAATAGTTGGGAACGGTTTCCGCTAACTAGCATATCTGGTCCGGATCGACCAATTAAAGCCCGATCCCAATACATATCACTTATAGGAACTAGAGAGAAAGTGTATTTCCGACTATCCCCGCTACGAGCATCCTGATTGATAAACCGGGGATAACTCCCGGCCTTATTGGCTTTCATTACTTCCGTTTCTGAAGTGAAACGGATAAAATCCAAAGGCATACGCTCCCATAATGATGATAGTTTTGAAGAGAGGACCAAGTCAAAATTAAACATCCGCTTATTAATTGGTTCCTCTAATATGCCTGTCACCCTAATCTCCTTTCCATTCGAATAAGTGAGAATCTTGCCAATAGGATTTTCTTTGCCGAAAAGTTTTTTAGCAAAACCCTCCATTAACAAAACTGACGCCGGATCTTCCAAGGACACTGAACCTTGTAACACACGGTAAGGGAAAAGTTCAAAATAAGCACTATCTGCTGCCATAGCTTGAACAGGAATACGATTTGACTGATAGGTCAAATAATCATTTTCGAGCAACACGATGCGTGAACGCGTCACTATGCCACTATTATCAATGTAAACACTATCCCGGCTCCCTATTTCAGCCACACTTAATACCCGATTTCCTTCAAACGTTGTCTGTACACCATACACTTGATTACGATCAATGCAATGTGTGTCTACTGTAAGCTCACGATGAATATAACGAAGCAAAATAATGCAACAAGCTAAACTAAAGGCTAACCCGAGCAAATTAATAATAGTATATGATTTTGTACGCAACAAAAAGCGTATCGCATAGTACAATGTTTTCATGTTTTATCTATTTGTTATTTTTCATTCATTTCAAGATCAATTCTTCCGCATCGCCAAAGGTATCATATCCGGTGGTAATAACCCAATCTCCCGGCTGTAAACCTTCTACTATTTCATATTGTTGCGGATTCTGTCGACCAATATTCAATGGCACGCGAACTGCTTTTGTCTTTGATGCATTTACTTTATAAATCCATTGTCCGCCTGTAAACTGATAGAAGTTGCCTCGCGGAATAATGAGCGCTTGCTCCGGCTGTCCCAATTCAATCTGTACCCGGAAGCTCTTGCCGACTCTTACATTATCGGGCATATCTCCGGTAAAAATAAGATCAATATCAAACATACGATCTTTCACTTCGGGAACCACTTTTGTTATTTTCAGCGGATATTTGTTTCCTTGATAGTTCACGGTAGCCGGTAGTCCGGTGGTGATCCGGTCGATATAATATTCGCTAAGTGAAGTATGGATTTTGTATTGATCGAGCACTTTTATTTCAGCAATGCTTTCACCGGAGGAAACCTGCTGCCCCGGAGTGACCTTTACGAAACTAAGCTGACCTTTCAGTGGAGCTGTGACCACCAAGCTATTCAGTCGTTCGCGAGTACGTTCGTACTTTTTCCGTTCCCGCTCCCGGTCGTTACGAATCAATTCCTTACGTATCATCGTGACAGCAGAATCATGTCGCAAGCTCTCTTGTTGCAGGGCTGCGTTTTTCTGTTTGTAACAATATTCATCTTCAGCTACCTGCAACTGCGCCTTACTCTTCACTCCCATCTGAAATTCTTCGCGGTCGAGAGCGATGCTTTTTTTCAGGCGTTCCAATTCGTAGCTATTTGTCAGGGCTTGCTGTTTCAAGTTCAGACTTTTTTGTTCCATTTCAATCTCCTGCTCCTGATAGGTAATCATTTGCTTTTCCCATTCGTCACGCTGGTCTTCAATATTGCGGAGCAAATCGGGATTGGAAAGAATAAGAATGGTGTCTCCCTGCTGAAGCAAACTTCCCTCTTCACCGACAATCCTTTCCACGCTTCCAGTTTCACGAGTATTGATCTTGATGGTCAGTATAGGCTGAATGAGCCCTTCCACATCTACATATTCCATGAAATCAGACTCTTTCACTTCTGCAATCTGTATATTTTCGGCATCTATCCGTAGTTTTCTGGGACCTAAAGACAAAGTAATCACATAAATCAAAAAGGCGGCAAATAAAAGCCCTCCTATCAGATAGTATCTGTAACGAATGTACCACGGTTTCTTTTCTAATTTTATATCCATGAGATTATCTGGTGTTTTACAAGTTTCTATTAATTAGGGTTCCATCACTATTCTTTACTGACTTTTCGTTGTTCTCTATTCAATCAGAAGATGGTAGTCTTCTGTCAGTATCGTATTTCGCTCAAAATCATATAGTGTCATGCTACGGAGTGTATAATATAAACTCCAATAATTATATAAAGCCGAAATATAGTTACGGCGGGCACTATCTTTCTCTGAAATGGAAGCATTCAAGTCAAGAATGGTAGATTTACCTAATAGATAGAGTTTGCGGGCCACTTCACTTCTTCGTTGGGCTGTCTCATCCGTGCGGGCAGCGATCCGGACACGTTGCGTTTGCAGATTGAATTGTTTGACGAGTTTACGAACGTTCAGTTCAAAGTCCGTCCGGCTCTGTTCGACTTGTGTGTAAACCAGATCACGATTGGAACGGGCTACTCGCACCTGTCCTTTTCCACGTCCCCAGTCTAGGATAGGAAGAGAAATGCCGATACTTACGTATTGCTGGTCCAACAAATTTCGATAAGCGTCGGGCAGTTTGTCAGCAGTCTGCGTCAATCCGAAACGGAGATAGATATCTGCTTTCAGGCCGGCATTGGCGCGGGCTTTCGCCACAGCACTCTCACTTTCCAGTTTCCGCCTTTCCATCGTCTGTATATCCGGACTGTTTTCGTAAGCCAGTGCCAGTGCTTCATTCAGGTTCACACTGAAATCCGGAATTTGAGGACTGACAAGGACACGTAATTCCCGATCTTCGTGAATACCAAGATAGGAACGGAGTTCCTGCATACAATTATCCATTTCAATAAGGGCATTCATGCGGTTTGTCTCTTCCGTCAAACGGTTAAGTTCCAGTTGCAGCATTTCATTTTCTGTGATGGTACCTATGTTATAGCGGCCTTGCGCATAACGGTAAAGTGTATCGGCATTGGCGTAATTAAAGGAAGCAATATCGTAATCGCTCTGGGCGGTGGCCAAGGCAAAGAATTTATTAATCGCATTGGCTGATACGAGTTCAAGCGTCTCTACGTAGCTTTTCTTTGCCTCCTGATAGCGCACGGGCTCTATCCGTCTATCCCATTTCAAACTATTGTAGCCAAAAAGAGACTGGCGATAACCGATCATTATGGGGGAAGTCTGCCATGAGTATTTATGTTCGCTGAACAGATCCATGCGTTGAGCGGAGGTTTCGAGAAAGAAAGAGCCACCGGTCCAGGATAAGTTCTGTGAAAGATTCAGGGTTAAATCTGTATTCAATAGATTTTGTTCGACAAACTTTACCGAACCGTCTCCCATCGTTATCTTGTTAATGGCACGGTTCAGATTCGGATCGGATGTCAGGCTTAAAGACGGCAGATAATTGGCACGATAATATTTATAGTTCCAATACGCAGAACGGAAACTGTGGCGTGCCGTCTGTGCATCGGGAGATTCCATACGGGCAATCTCTATGACTTGCTTCAATGACAGCTCTGTGGTTTGATCTTGAGCAGTCAATAGTTCTGTCAACAATAGTCCGAGAGATATGAAGATTAATTTCAGATTCATTCGTTGGTTATATTTGTTATTTATCATTCAAAAGATGTGCCATTCAGATAAACAGTTATCATTCAATAATATAGTAATATTCCTTTCATTCATTCAGTGTGCATATACGCACAAAATTAGTGCGCAATCGCACACACAACACATGAGATTTATCCATATCTTTGCTCCCGGAGTTTAAATGGATAGAAGATATGGAAGAAGTCAACAAATTAGGAAAGATACTCATAGTAGATGATAACGAGGACGTGCTCTTTGCCCTCAACCTCCTACTGGAACCGTATACGGAGAAAATAAAGGTGGCTACTACCCCCGATCGGATCGAGCATTTCATGACCACCTTTCATCCCGATCTTATCTTATTGGACATGAATTTCAGCCGGGATGCCATCAGCGGACAAGAGGGATTTGAAAGTCTGAAGCAGATATTGCAGCTTGACCCACAAGCTATTGTTATTTTTATGACTGCCTATGCGGATACGGACAAGGCCGTCCGGGCCATCAAAGCCGGTGCTACCGATTTTATTCCCAAGCCTTGGGAAAAGGATAAATTGCTGGCTACGCTTACTTCGGGTATGCGACTGCGTCAGTCACAGCAGGAAGTCAACATGCTGAAAGAGCAAGTAGAAATTCTTAGCGGGCAAAATGCTTCGGAAAATGATATTATTGGAGAGTCACCGGCCATGCAGGAAGTGTTTGCCACGATAAATAAACTAAGTAATACGGATGCCAATATACTGATTCTCGGAGAAAACGGTACGGGAAAGGATGTGATTGCCCGACTATTATATCGTTGTTCTCCACGATACGGCAAACCTTTTGTCACGATTGACCTGGGAAGTATACCCGAACAATTGTTTGAGAGTGAACTGTTCGGTTTCGAAAAAGGCGCTTTCACCGATGCCAAGAAATCAAAAGCGGGACGAATGGAAGTGGCGACCAACGGGACTTTGTTTTTGGATGAAATTGGCAATCTTTCACTTCCTATGCAGTCTAAATTACTGACTGCTATCGAAAAAAGGCAAATCAGTCGTTTGGGAAGTACGCAAACCATTCCCATCGACGTCCGTTTAATATGTGCCACCAATGCTGATATCCGTCAGATGGTGGAAGACGGGAATTTCCGTCAGGACTTATTATATCGTATCAACACGATTGAAATACATATACCTCCACTCCGTGAACGCGGCAATGACATCATCCTGCTTGCCGAACACTTTCTGAACCATTATGCCCGCAAATATAAAAAAGAAATGCACGGACTGACACGGGAAGCCAAAAACAAACTGCTGAAATATGCATGGCCTGGAAATGTGAGAGAACTTCAACATACGATAGAACGTGCTGTAATCTTGGGAGACGGCTCCATGCTAAAACCTGAAAACTTCCTTTTTCATGCGACACCTAAACAGAAAAAGGACGAAGAAATGGTACTGAATCTCGAACAACTGGAACGGCAGGCCATTGAGAAAGCGCTCCGGATCAGCGACGGAAACATCTCCCGTGCTGCCGAATATTTAGGGATTACCCGTTTTGCATTGTATCGCAAACTTGAAAAATTAGGCTTATGAAACGATTTGAGTTCAAAGTAGCATTGCACATCTTAATTATTTTTCTGCTTTCTATCGGCAGTTGTCTGCTGTATCAAAGACAGTTATGGTTCAGCACTACCGTCTGTATTCTCTTTTTGATAGGTGCCGGTATGCATCTCTACCGAATACAGTTCAAGCAAATCACCTTGTTACGACGATTGACGGATGGACTTCGCTACAACGATATGACGCAGAATCTTCATCCGCCTTTCAAAAATAAGATGATGGATGAGTGGGCACAGGAGCTTTCTAATGCATTGAAGGACTTTCGGGGAAAGTTATTGGCAGAGGAAGTCAAGCATCAGTATTACGAGAGTTTATTAAATAAAGTAGATACTGTCGTACTCGTAACCGATGCTTCCGGGCACATTGAATGGATGAATCAGGCTGCAGTGGCCCATCTGGGGCAAATATCACAACTACCGGACGTACTTCAGGAGGCTTCTATCAGCAATGATATGTCCATGATCCGCATCGAGCAGAATGGTATCGTTCTGGAAATGGCTATTTCCTGCACCACATTTGCTACACAGGGGAAGAAACAGCGGTTAATCAGTCTGAAGAATATTCATTCTGTACTGGAACGTAATGAAATGGAGGCCTGGCAAAAGCTGATTCGTGTATTAACACACGAAATCATGAACTCCATCACTCCTATTATTTCTCTTTCGGAAACGTTAAGTGAAAGGGGAATCCCCGAATCACTCGGAGAAAAGGAGTATTCTGCTATGTTGCAAGCTATGCAGACTATTCACAGAAGAAGTAAGGGATTACTAGGATTTGTGGAGAATTACCGGCGACTGACACGAATTCCGATACCTGTCCGTACTAAAGTATCTGTTGCAGAATTGTTTATGGACTTAAAGAAATTATTCCCGGAAGAGTATATTCATTTCGAAATGCCTGCATCTGATTTATTTTTATATGTAGACCGGGCACAGATAGAGCAAGTGCTTATCAACTTGTTAAAAAACGCCCGCGAAACATGCGAGCGAAAAATAGATAAAGAGATACAGATAAAGTTTTTCTCTAAAGACAACCCGACATTAACAATATCTGATAATGGCGAGGGAATTCTAACAGATGTTTTGGACAAGATTTTCGTTCCTTTCTTCACCACCAAAACATCCGGTTCGGGCATCGGATTGAGCCTGTGCAAACAGATCATGACTTTGCATGACGGAAGTATTAACGTAAAATCAGAAATAGGGAAAGGAAGCTGTTTTATTCTTACTTTCCCTAAATGAGAACCACCGAAAGCCTCCCGAATCCTTTAATACGATGATTAGTCTGGGTAGTAGAGGAATTACTTATCCTCTACTACCCAGACTATTTGTATCGGGATTTAACTCCTTAACCGCCTCTTTGACCGCTTTATTAGTTGGCTTGCGATATGCTTCCGCTTGTTGAACGGGGACAATCTCATTCACCATTCTTTCATATCCTTTTTGCTCTAACAAGTGCACTTCTTTTTCACCTGTTTCTTTTTGTTTTCTTGTTTTCATAAGGCTTTTCATTTTAAAATTCTTATTTATAAAACAGCAAACATCGAAAGATAGTTCATACTCACAGATAATTTATGTACGGGGCAACCACCCCCAATATACCATTATGAGCTTGTTCACTCCGGTACAGTTATGAACAATTTAATATTCTTTCTCTATAATAGGCACAATTCTTCCATCCCCTTCACTCTTCCTCTGTATCACCGATTAACAGGGAGTTTGCAGGTGAAGAGCCGTTCTTTCACCTTCTTTTCATCGTGAACAAAATCAAATAGCCGCTTACCCTGATTACATCATTGAGCAAGATTAGTCAAGCTATTTCGTTATTAGTTTCAACCCCATTTGAAACTAAAAGTTTCACGCCTTGAAACAAAGTGTTTCTCCTAATGAAACAAAGTGTTTCACACCGAGAAACGAAGTGTTTCAAGGATTGAAACTATTTTTGAAACCTAATCGCTTACAGGTGAAGAGGTGGTGAAGTTGTTGCCCTTCACCCGCAAACTCCCTATTCATCGAAGAGACAGAGAAAAGGTGAAAGAGGAGATGAAAAGATGAATTACGATGTCCGATGATACTTCTAATCTCTGACAAGAAAAAAAAGTGCGGTCGCAAAGTGATGAGATTCAAGGTATTGAGAAATAATAGGTAAAAAACATTCGTTTAGCTATTGTTAATTAAAAAATACTCCCTATCTTTGCACCGCTTTTGAAAAGAACAACCCTTCAAAAAAGTAGCGGGGTGTAGCGCAGTCCGGTTAGCGCACCTGCTTTGGGAGCAGGGGGTCGTGGG
>OGGS01001260.1_pt1 | contig 18541 bp, 20 predicted proteins | sample 1571281 | NCBI WGS metagenome assembly OGGS01 (sample SAMEA2582042, study PRJEB24529) | metagenome | biome: Human gut stool | place: China | collected 2011 | reverse complement strand
TGGCACCTCGATGTCGGCTCATCACATCCTGGGGCTGAAGTAGGTCCCAAGGGTTGGGCTGTTCGCCCATTAAAGTGGTACGCGAGCTGGGTTCAAAACGTCGTGAGACAGTTTGGTTCATATCCATCGCGGGCGCAAGAAGTTTGAGAGGAGCTGCTCCTAGTACGAGAGGACCGGAGTGGACGGATCAACGGTGTCCCAGTTGTCACGCCAGTGGCACGGCTGGAAAGCCGCATCCGGGAAGGATAAACGCTGAAAGCATCTAAGCGTGAAGCCAACCTCAAGATGAGACTTCTCATCAGCAATGAGTAAGACCCCTTACAGACGATGAGGTAGATAGGTTATGAGTGGAAGAGCCGCAAGGCTTGGAGCGACATAAAACTAATAGGTCGAGGTCTTAACTTAGGAACACCGAGACAAGCGAATAACTTCAGGACTTCTTCTATATGGTTTTGAGAGAACAGGCTCTCAGAGAAACAGTGGCGATAGCTGTGAGGATCACCCGTATCCATGCCGAACACGGAAGTTAAGCTCACAAACGCCGAAAGTACTTGGCCGGAAGCGGCCCGGGAGGATAGGAAGCTGCTGATAAAGGAAAAGACACTTACAAATGTAGGTGTCTTTTTTCATATGCCGGGGCTTCCTTGCATGCGATAAAAGCGATACTTACGGTAAAACGTCACCGGAGTAATAGAATTGTTGCTTTGTGTTACTATTCCGTTTCCCGTCTTTCCCACAAGGCATTCTTGACACCGTTCAGAATGACGATTGAAGGAAAAGGTGTCATAAGGAGGAAAACGATAATTTCGGGCCGGCAGTCGACAATATTCGATATCCGGTACCTGTGTTTTTATTTCCTTGAAAATTTCTGCCTTTTAACGGCGGCATCCCATTTATAAAAACGACTTTAATGGTATAATGAAATCGTATGTGTATGATAAAAAATCAATACCGGACCATTACCGTGCACATAGGATCGATTCACTGAACATCGACAAGGAGGAAGATGGAGTGGAAAAGAAAGATTTTATCTGGAAAATGGGAGGGCAGCAGGGACAGGGCGTTGAATCCTGCGGAGAAATTCTGGGGCGTGTTCTGGCGCAGGAGGGATATTCCCTTTTCAGCCAGCGTTTGTTTGCATCCCGGATCAAAGGCGGACATACGACGATTGCCCTGCGTATCGCGACCAAGGAAATTGCGACGATCGGAGAGCATGTGGATTGTCTTGTAGCTCTTGACCAGGAAACGATCGATCTTCACGGAAAGGAAATTTGTGAAGGCGGTGTTATTATTGCCGACGATGCTTTTAAACCGAAATGGGAGGCGCATACGGGACGTATTTTCCTGCCGCTCCCCATTACGGAAATGGCAAAGAAGTACGGATCCATGCAGATGAAAAATATTGCCGCTCTCGGTATGAGCGCAGGACTGCTCGGATTTCCGGAAACGCCGTTCTACCGCTTTATTGCGGAACGTTTTGCGAAAAAAGGGGAAGCGGTCATCAATAAAAATAAAGAGATTTTCAAGGAAGGTTATGACACGGCTGTCGCTGCCATGCAGGGGGTGGAGCTGGGGGAATTGGCTGTTCCCGAGAAGAAAGACCAGCTGTACCTGCTTGGGAATGAAGCGGCCGCGCTCGGCGCTATTTCCGCAGGATCCCGTTTCATGGCTTCTTACCCGATTACTCCGGCGTCAGAAATTATGGAATATATGATTAAAGTGTCTCATAAGATTCATGGCACGGTTGTGCAGACGGAAGATGAACTGTCATCCGTTATGATGGCGATGGGGGCGGGTTATGGAGGTGTCCGGGCGTTTACGGCGACATCCGGCCCCGGGCTTTCTCTCATGGCGGAATCCATTTCCATGGCGGCGGTTGCTGAAATTCCGGTGGTCATTATCGATGTGATGCGTGCAGGACCGTCCACGGGGATGGCGACAAAGGTGGAGCAGAGCGATATCCGCTATGCTGTCGGCTCCGGCCACGGAGATGCGGAAAAGATTGTTCTTGCTGCCGCGTCTATCGAAGACTGCTACTATATCGTCCAGGAAGCGTTTAATCTGGCGGAGGAATACCAGACTCCTGTCATTGTGCTGTCCGATCTGCAGTTTGGCATGTGCAAGCAGTCTGTTCCTGCTTTCGACAGGAACCGTATCGGCATCCGCCGCGGTAAATTGGTGACGGAAGGCCTTTCTGAACTGGATATGAAAACGAAATCTTATTTCCACCGTTTTGAGGATACGGAAGACGGTATTTCCCCAAGAACAATTCCCGGCGTGAAAAATGGCATGTTCCTTTCCACAGGCCTTGAACATAATGTATTCGGCAAACCGGCGGAAGGACAGGGCGACCGTGTGATGGAAATGGAAAAGCGCCACAGGAAGTTCGCTGCCGTTTCCAAAGCCATTCAGCCGTTTACCGCAGCCCATGAAGAAACGGACTGCGACCTGCTCCTGGTGGGCATTACTTCCACCAATGGCGCGCTGGAAGAAGCGCGGGAGTGTCTGGAAGCGGAAGGCAGGAAGGTAAATCATATCCAGCTCCGCCTGATTTCCCCGTTCCCCGCAGAAGAACTCCGTCCGTATATCGAAGGGGCGAAGAAGGTTCTCATTGTCGAAGAGGATTTGACGGCGCAGCTCCGCGAGCAGTTTGCCATCCGCTTTGACTGCCACGATAAACTTCTTTCTCTTTTGCAGTATGACGGCACGCCGTTCCTGGCTTCGACCATTATCAATAAATCCAAGGAGGTCATCTGATTATGGGTTCACCGAGAGATTATAAAAATACTATCGTGCCGAACTGGTGTCCCGGGTGCGGCGACTTCGGGATCCAAAATGCGATTGCCGCTGTCTGTGCGGCTAAAGGCTGGCCGAATGAAGATATCGTTTTGATTTCCGGTATCGGCTGTTCTTCCCGCATCGGTGGGTACCAGTACTGCTACGGCGCCCACACGACCCACGGACGCGCGCTTCCTTTTGCCCAGGGCATCAAATGCGCCAACAAAGATATTCATATGATCGTCTGCTCCGGTGACGGCGACTCTTACGCCATCGGTTTGGGACACGCCCTCCATGCGATGAAGAGAAATATGGATATCACCTATATCGTTTTCGACAACCAGGTTTACGGCCTGACAAAAGGGCAGACAAGCCCCATGTCTTCCAAAGGCTTTGTGACCAAGACGACGCCTGACGGCAATCCCCTCACCCCGCTTGACGCTCCGTCCATGGCTCTTGCCGCGGGTGCTACCTTCGTGGCGCAGGCGTATGCCATCGACATGAAGAATATGGTGGATGTCATTACCAAAGCGGTCGATCATAAAGGGTTCTCCTATGTCAATATTTTCACGCCCTGCGTCACTTTCAACCAGTTCAATACAGTGGAATGGTACAATGGTCATCTGAAAAAACTGGCAGATATACGGGAAAACTATGATCCTCATGATAAGGCTGCGGCTTTCCATCTGCTTTCCGACACCGACAGCCTCGTACTGGGCGTTATTTATGAAGAGGAAGGCGCTGTACCTTTCGGTGAAATCGTTCCGTCGGCGGATGTGCGCCTTGCAGATCACGTGGAAAAGCCGTCAGCTGCGCTTTTTGAAGATCTCTGTATGGAATTTCGGTAAAATCGTTCTCCGGCGGCGGTTTTCCGCTTTCGGAATTAAGAAAACATTTATAAATCAGATTCTGCGATTTAAGCAGCAACTACTTGAAATAGCGGGCCTGTCCCGAAGTGTGAAGGGCGCTTTTGCGTCCTGAGGAAAGGATAAGCATCATGGCATCAGATCGAATGATGGAATACTATTATTCCATGGGGCAGGATACCCTGGCTGCCGGAGATATCGACGAAGCGGTCACTTATTTCCGTAAAGCGGCCAACCTGGGTGCCGGCGAAGCGGCTCATGAAATTGGCGTTATCGGCCGCCGGCTGGAAAAGGGAGACGGGCTGGAAAAGGATGAGGAAAAAGCGGCCCACTGCTACCGCCTGTGCGGGGAAATGGGCGATGATGAAGCGTGGCTGTACCTGGGGAAGCTGTACCTTCGGGGGCTTAATGGAGGAAAGCCGAATCCGCGGAAAGCCAAACGCGCTTTGGAGCATGCGTCTGAGGCAGGATATACGGAAGCGGCCGTTCTTCTTGCCCGGATATACGATGAAGGTGTCATGGGGCAGGTTAATCCCGTAACTGCTTTTAAATACTACCTTTTGGCAGCACAGCGGGGAGATTCGGAAGCCATGCTTATGACCGGTCTTTTTTACGCGCAGGGAGTATCCGTGCCCAAAAATACCGTGGAAGCAGAAAGATGGATACGGAAGGGGAAAGAAGCGGGCGACCCCGATGCCGATGAAACGCTCCGCGGATTTCTGGCGGTGGCCTGCACGGAGTATCTGACAGGGGCGGCAGGCGTGGTGGATGAGAAAAAGGCTGCTGCCATGGCCAAAGAAGCGGAAGCGATGGGAGATAAAGAAGTCTATCTCCGCATGGGATACGCTTATCGCGCAAGCCGTGTGGAAAATCATGCGAAAAAAGCTTTTGATGCTTTTAAGAAAGCGGCGAAATACAAACTGCCCGAAGCCGATGCGGCGCTGGGGCTCTGCTATGAATCGGGGCTCGGTGTGGAAGCGGATATTTCCAAAGCCGTGAAATATTATAAAAAAGCGGCGGAAAAAGGAAATGCTTTCGCCATGGCCCATTACGGCTGCGCCCTTGCCAACGGGGAAGGCGTGAGGAAAAATGAAAAGTCCGCCATGGAATGGCTTATCAAAGCGGCGATGAAGGGCGATGAAGGCGCCATCCTCATACTGAAAGAAGATTACGATTACACCTTGAAATGATAAAGACACCTTCTCTGTAAGCAGGGGAAGGTGTTTTTTCATGGTACAATAGAAATATATTTCATGGAGGATCATTCATGCTCATTCCTTACCGCTCGGTGCGGACACCTTGCCGAAAAGAAAAGGAGATAAAAAAATCAATATTTATTGCGCAGCTTTTCCCTGTAGAAACAGAAGAGGAAGCGCAGTCCATTTTGGAAACTGTGCGGAAAAATCACAAAGATGCGGCCCACCACTGCTGGGCATGGCGCATCGGCACCATCCGCATCCGTGAGAAATCAAGCGACGGCGGAGAGCCGCAGGGGACGGCAGGACATCCCATGCTCCATGTCCTGCAGATGAAATCGCTCACTAATACTTTATCCGTTGTGACAAGATACTTCGGCGGCATCAAACTGGGGACGGGCGGACTGGCGAGAGCATACGGCGGTACTCTGGCGGAAGCCGTGGAGGAAGCGGGTATTCTTTGTTTTATGCCCCACGTCCGCCTGGAACTTACGATTCCCTATACCGCGGCAGGCACGTTTGAACACTACATCAAAGGTACGGATATCCGTGTACTGGACAGAATCTTTGCGGAAGAAGTGCAAATCACATGCCTCTGCCTTCCGGAAAATAAAGCAAGGCATGAAATGTATTTCCGGGATATGACCGGCGGAAAAGTAAAGGTGGAAGACCGGGGCGAAGAATATGTGGGAATGGAAACAGAGGAGAAGGAGTAAAGGGAATCGGATCAGCAGGGATTTTTTATCCGGTTTTTGCAAATAAAAAGGAAGTTCGGTACGGCCTTTGCTTTTTCTGAACCCTATGGGAGCCTGTTTGCGCTTTTACGGAATTTGTTGACAAAAGGCATATAAGTTATTACTATTTTTATAGTTATGATTCAAATCAGGACAGGAATTTTATGTTGAAGTCGTCATGGGCTCGGGGACTGAAATGAAGTGCCCGGGATTTACCCGCGGACGCAGAGGGGGAAACGGTTATGATGTCAATTCTTGATTATCTGGACGGGATACTGTATTATCCCATCCTTGTTGTGGTATTAACGGCGGCAGGGCTGTATTTTACATGCAGGACGGGTTTGGTGCAGTTCCGCATGTTTTGGGAAAGTATCCGCCTTGTAATGGAAAAGCCGCAGAATGAAGGGGCGGTTTCTCCCTTTCATGCGCTCATGGTTTCCACGGCGTCCCGCGTGGGTACAGGAAATATTCTTGGTGTTTCCACGGCAATCTGTCTTGGTGGGCCCGGTTCCGTTTTCTGGATGTGGGTCATCGCCGTCATTGGCGGAGCGTCCGCATTTATTGAAAGTACCCTTGCCCAGGTCTATAAGAGAAGAGACAGCAAGGGGGACAGCTACGGCGGGCCTGCTTATTACATCGAATCCGCCATGCACAACCGCACCCTTGGCGTACTTTTCGCTTTCTTCCTCATCATCACCTATGCCGGCGGCTTCAATATGCTTGCTTCATATAATTTGCAGTCCACTTTTGCGGCATATGGCTGGTATGATCCGGCTGTCACGCCGTGGATCATCGGTGCCATTCTCGGTGCGCTTGTGGGGTACTGCATCATGGGCGGCGGAAGACGTATTCTCCGTGTCACCGGTGTTCTCGTGCCGATTATGGGGCTCATCTATGTGGCGGCGGCTGTGATTGTCGTTGTGATGCATATAAATCTTATTCCGCAGGTGTTTGGCATGATTTTTGCCGATGCTTTTGATTTCCAGTCCATCTTGGGCGGTGTTTCCGGATCCTGCCTTATGTTTGGCGTAAAGCGCGGACTCTTTTCCAATGAAGCGGGCGTAGGTTCCGCGCCGAATGCCGCCGCTTCCGCTGATGTAAGCCATCCTGTCAAGCAGGGACTTGTACAGATGCTGTCCGTTTTTATCGATACGCTGCTCATCTGTACGGCGACCGCTATGATGTGTCTGGCCTCCGGTACTCCGATTAATAACAGTCTTGTCTTCCTCTGTTATTTTATTGTCTTCCGGTACTCCGATTACAAAAGAAATCGCCGGTGCGGGATATGTGCAGAATGCCGTGACTGTGGCTTTTGGAAGCTTTGGCCCTATTCTTATCACGGTGTGCATGGTGCTTTTTGCCTTTTCCACACTGATCGGCAACTTCTTCTATGTGGATAACTGCCTGATCTTTATCCATAAAAAAGAACCGGGAAAATCTTTTATGACAGGTTTCCGAATTTTGGCATCCCTCGTCATTTTCGTCGGTGCGGGCATGTCTATGGCAGCGGCCTGGGATATCGCCGATATTCTTATGGCTCTTATGTGCCTGATCAATATTCCCGCCTGCCTTGTTCTCGGCGGAACGGCAATCAAAGTGATGAAAGACTATGAGCGCCAGAAAAAGGAAGGCAGGGATCCGGTCTTCCGTGCGGCTGACGTGGGTCTGAATCTTGACGAAGTGGAATACTGGAAATAGTAACTTCGTACTAAAAAGCTCATTCCGGAAATTGACGGGGTGGGCTTTTTCAGGAGGCGGTATATGTATCCCCGGTTGAAAATATATTTGAAACGGATTGAAGAAAATACGCGGGTCGTCAGACAGCTGTGTGCCGGTCACGGTATCCGCGTCATGGGCGTGACGAAGGCATGCTGCGGTGCGCCTGAACTGGCGGAAGCTTATCTGGCGGGCGGCCTTGCCATGATTGGCGATTCCCGCGTGGCGAATCTGAAGAAACTGGAAAATATCGAAGCGGAAAAGTGGCTCATCCGTCCGCCCATGCTTTCGGAAATAGAGGATCTGGTCCGCTATGCGGATGTGTCGCTCCAGTCTGAAATGGAAACCGTCCGTGCGATAAATAAGGAGTGTGAAAAGCAGGGGAAGCGCCATAAAATCAACCTCATGATGGATCTTGGCGATATCCGCGAGGGATATGTGGATGAAGAAGAATTGATTGCCGCTGCGGTGGAAACGGAAAAGCTTTCTCGTGTGGATCTTTACGGTATCGGCACCAACCTGACTTGCTTTTCTTTTATTCAGGCCGATGAGGAAAAAATGGAACGCCTTGCGGAAATGCGGAGGAAAGTGGAGAATGCCGCCGGCCATACATTGGAAATCGTCAGCGGAGGAAACAGCGCGGCCCTGGATCTCATGATGCGCGGAGGTATTTGTGAAGGGGTAGACAGTTTCCGTCTTGGGGAAAGCCTTCTTTTCGGCAAGGAACGGAGCAGGTATACTTTCCTGCCGGGAACGAGGAATGACGGATTTATTCTGGAATGTGAAGTGGTGGAAGCGAAAGTCAAACCGAGCCTTCCCTGGGGAACGGCGGGGGGGGACAGCTATGGACGGAAACCCGTTTTTACAAACAGGGGTGAAAAGAGGAAAAAGGTCATCTGTGCCATCGGACGTCAGGATTTTGATGCGGAAACGGCAACGCCTGTGGATGAAGGCATTCTTATCTTAGGTGCCAGTTCGGATCATCTCATGCTGGATGTGACAGACAGCGTGAAGGAATACAAAGTGGGAGATATCGTGGAATTGCGGCTGGGGTATTTCTCCGTTCTCCGCGCTTTCACTTCGCCTTATGTGGAAAAGATATTTCTTAAAAAATGAAGAAATCGGGAGCAGGACAGGGCGCTTCTTCAGCAGAAAAATATGTCTGTTTTTCTCATGAAACAGTGGCGGATTTTTAAGAATCCCGTATAATAGAGAAAAGGATTTTTTGTAGTCTGGAGGATGGTACTATGGACGCAATCGAATGCCTGGTTACAAGGAGAAGTATCCGCAATTATACGAAAGAGCCTGTTTCCGCAGGGGACATCGAAAATGTGGTGGAAATCGCGCAAATGGTTTCCTGCTGGGAAAATACGCAGCCTGTCCGTTATGTGGCGGTGCTGGACAATGACCTGAAGAACCGTATCGCCGATGAATGCACGAAGAAGTTTCCCTGGAATACGGAAAATATCCATGAAGCGCCTGCGCTCATCGTGCTTTGCACAATAAAGGGACTTTCCGGCTATGAACCCAATGGAGAAGCATCTACGACAAAGGGCACCCACTGGCAGTCTTTTGATGCGGGCATGGCGGCGGATCATTTCTGCCTTGCTGCGCGGGCGGTCGATCTGGGGACGCTCATCATGGGACGGTATGACGAAGAAAAGATTAAAGAAATTCTTGATCTTCCCGAAGAGTATGATGTGTCCTGCATCATCGCGGTGGGCTATCCTGATGTGATACCCGCAGCAAATGAACGGAAGCCTTTAAAGGAAGTGCTGACTTTCAGATAAGGAATAGGAGAAAAGGAAAATAACGGAACTCTCATAAAAGGGAGTCCGTTATTTTATTGGCAGGGAAAAATTATTTTCTTTATCCACTTCCGTTTGCTCCGGCAGGCCGTGATATAATGGAACAAAAAACAGGGGGAGTCTATGTCTTTGCTTGAAACTGCCTGTCCTCACTGCGGAAAGTCTATGGTGTTTTCACCGATTGATTATATCAATACGGAAGAGCGGCCGGAGATGATACAAAAAGTGCGCGACGGAGAGGCTTTCGTGTCGATATGCGGCCATTGCGGTAAAAAGTCCCGTATGGACTATTCCTTTTTGTACTATCAGCCGTCGGCGCTGTTTCTGGTGTACTATGCAGCAGATCAGGAAGACTATGAAAAGGCGTGGAAGATGCTTACCGGGCAGGATAGAGAACGCCGCCTTGATGAAGAAAAACTTCGGGGCGTGAAGAAACGGCTTGTCACGTCACGGGAGGCACTTCGGGAAAAGCTTATGATCCTTGACAGCGGTTTCGATGATCGGGTCATTGAATTGATGAAGGGGCTTGCCTTTATGTCGCTCCGGCGTCATAGTCCCGAACTTCATCCGGAGCGTGTCCTTTTTGATATGGGGGCTGACGGGAACCATTATTTCCGTTTTGAGGAAAAGGGAAAAGTCATCGCGGCATATGCATTTGAGGCGCCGATGTACCGAGAAATTGAAACGGGTGTGAAAGATATGCTGGAAACACTTTCAAGGAACCAGCCGATTATTAATGCGGAGTGGGGTGCTAAAGCCCTCCGCACGATTCATCAATCATAAGGAGCGGTTATGTCACAGTCACAGATGCAGGAAATCACCTGCCCGAAGTGCGGGAAGAAACAATTTTTCCGTGTGTGGGACAGTATCAATACGATGGAAGATCCTCCGCTTAAGGAAGTGGTCAGGAATGATGAAGCCTTTTCTTTTCATTGCGAGGACTGCGGTGCGTCTGCTGTACTGCATTATAATTTCATCTACCATGAACCGGCGGAGAAGCTTTTTATCGTATGCAGCGCTGACGGTTCCGATTACACGGCGATGAAAGAAACACTCACGGCGGAGGACAACGCCTTTAAAGGCTACACGAAACGCATCGTCCTGTCTCACAATGCATTCAAAGAAAAACTATTGATTTTTGACGCGGGATTCAATGACAAGATTGTGGAAGTCATGAAGAGCGGTATTTATGCCAATGTGGATGCTCATTACAAGGATAAGGGGATTGATGAAATATTTTTTGCCACCAACGAAGAGGGGGAGCATGGATTCCTTCTCCTGCGCCATGGGGAGATGCTGGCGGCAGTGGAATTTGACAAAGCCCTGTATGACGTGCTCCTGGAAAAGGCATTGGAAACCATAGACGCCCTTTCGCCCACGGATGTCATTATTGATACGGAATGGGCGCGGGCAATGGTGGAAAGGTTGTAAGCTGTCATCAGCATAATAGATTCTTCACTCTGTGTCATTGTTCCGTTTCCCTGCTTTTTCATATGGCATTCTTACCTCCGTTCAGAATGACGGCGGACGGCAAGGTGTCATAATGAGTGAATGTGAAGGATCTGCTGCCGTAATGACACAAAAGAATAGAATGAATTTTTGCAAGCAAAAACGCCGCTGTTGAATATGCGGCGTTTTTTTCATCTGTAAGCCGGCGGCTGCTTTTTATTATTTCATATATTTATAGAGGAAGGCATTGACTTCTTCTGTGACGAACTGGTTGGATTCTTCGCTCAGCTTGAAAGAGCCGCCCAACATGCACCATGTGATGAGCGCACCGTAAAGATGGGAGAGAAGAAGTTTCGTAAGGAACGCGACCGGTGTATCTTCTTTCAGCCGGTTTTCTTCTTTGGTGTGCTTGAGGATGGTATAGATTTTACGATATCCTTCGCGGAGATTTTCCGCGCCTTCTTCTGCGGAGCGGGGAGACATGATATCGCGGATCCATTGGCGGATCAGATTTACACCCATGCGGTCCGCTTCGTGGAGAATGGCATTGAAGTAATAGGTCAGTTTTTCCTGTGGGCCTTCGGGCATCGTCATGGCAGTGGTAAATATTTCTTCTATGACTCGGGTGGAAAATTCACGAACGACATCTTCCTTGCATACAAAATAGTGGTAGAATGTGCCTTTTGCCACACCGGCATCTTTCGTGATTTCTTCGACGGAAACGTTGTCAAATCCCCGTTCGCTGATGAGTTTTCTGGCGGAAGCGGTCAGCTTGGCTTTTGTCCGCTCGGCTTTTTTGGTTAAAGGCATTGCGCATCCTCCTTTATTATTTATATTATATTAGTATAAAATAAGCGGGGTATAAATGCAATGACTTTTAGTCATTTAAATAATCCGGGAAGGGTTTGGAATAAATTTCCGCCGCTGTAATTGGGCGGTTTCCTTTGGTATAATGAAGACAGGAAAACGGAAAGAATACAGTGTCCGGGTAAATGGTTTGGAGGAGCTTCATGGACGACGGCCATATATGGTTTGAATTATTTATTATTGTTCTGCTTGTCTTGGGAAATGCCGTGTGTTCATTGGCGGAAATAGCCATTGTGGGAGCGAGGAAGACGAAGCTGCAGGAGCTGGCGGATGAGGGGAAGCGTGGCGCGGCACAGGCGCTGAAGCTGACCGGACGTAAAGAGGAGCTGTTCTCTACTATCCAGGTGGGGATTACCACCATCAGCATCGTGACGGGTATGTTCTCCGGCGCCTCTCTGGCAGGCCCTCTTGCTGATTTTCTTGGCGGCATTCCTATAGCCGGCGCTTTCCTGGCACCTTTGAGCATGTTCTTTGTCATGGCGCTGGTGACGTATTTTGCTTTGATTATCGGGGAGCTGGCACCGAAGTGGATCGCCATTGCGGAACCGGAGAAAGCAGCGTGCCTCATCGCCCGTCCCATGATTTTATTTTCCAACCTGTGCAAGCCTCTTGTGGTATTCAGCACGTGGTCAACGAAGCTTGTGGTGGAGATGCTCGGCGTCCGCATGGGGGGCGAAACGCCCGTATCGGAAGAGGAAATACGTGTCCTTCTCCATCAGGGGGCGCGGCTAGGCACGATTGACAAAAAAGAACCGGAAATGATTGAGAATGTTTTTTCTCTGAATGATCTCACTGCGTCGGATACTATGACTCCGCGGCCGCAGCTTGTATGGATTGATCTGGAGGATACGGAGGAAAATATCTGGGAGGATATTAATCATTCCACCCACTTCCGTCTTCCCGTGGGGAACGGCTCCCTTGACGATTTCAAAGGTCTTGCCGATATGAGCGAAGTGCTCCGCGACCAGCACCGGAATCCTGGCAAGTCTATCAAAGCGTCCATCATGGACTCGGCTTATCGTCCGCTCCTGATTCCGGAAACACTTATATTGACAAAGGTTCTTGCCCTGTTCAAAGACCGGGTGGTCCACGAAGCGGTGGTCATTGATGAATACGGCACCCTGACGGGACTGGTCACGCTTCATGATGTTTTGGAAGAAATCGTGGGGGATATGCCCGGCGACAAGGAAGACATGCTGGAGGCGCAAAATAAGTTTATCCGCCGCACGGAAAATTCCTGGCTGGTGGAAGGGCTGTGCACCATTGATGAGTTCAGGGAGTATTTCCATATTGAAGAAGAACTTCCGGGAGAAGCGGAAGATGATTACAAGACGCTTGGCGGGTTTATCACATACCTGTTCGGCTATATTCCGAAAGAAACGGAAAAAATTTCCTTCGGCCGTTTTACCTTTGAAGTGATGGACTGCGACAACCGCAGAGTTGATAAAGTATTAGTTACGGAAGGGGAAGGATAGTATGTACAAAGACGGAGATTACAGGGGGTTGTCCTTAGAAGAGGTGATTCTTGCCATTCATGATGAACTGCGGGAAAACCGCGCTTTCCTCCAGATGTCTCTTCTCGATCCCGATCCCGACAACCGTCCCGCGGAAGATCTTCGGATACGGAAAATCATGGAGCTGGCAGGCGTCATGGAAAACGTGCTGGACACGCTCGTGAGGGACACTTGCGGACCGGAGGCGGAAGCCGGCCATGATGGGGAAGAAATCCCCTGCCGTGAAGAATCTGAAGGCGGTGTCGACGTGGAGTATAGAAGCCATACGCCCGGTAAGCCTGACGAGAGTGAAAATATCGAGCAGGATTGGAATATGGATGCTGTGGGGGATGAAGCGGAAGACGTAAAAAAGAAGAAAGATAAGACGAAAAAAGGAAAGAAAAATAAAAAGGATAAAAAAGGAAAGAAGAAGGGGAAAAAGAAATAAGCAGGGAGAGCCGCGCTGTCATCGGGCGGCTTTTCCTATGCCTGCGCCGCTCTTTCCTTTCCTGAAGTATGGGACAGGGGGCGTTTTCATGGCGGAATTTTCTCTTTTTATTTGACCGGTACGCTTTTATTGGCTACACTGGATATAATGTTTTTGAAAGGCGGTAGTATGGAATTCAGTATAAGAAACAGAAAAGTATGGTTCGTTTTCCTGCTTCTCTGTATAGCCCTCTTCCTTTTGAGCGGCTGCGAAATGAAAAAGATGGGCGGCGATGCCGCGTCGAAGGAAAGTTATGTCGTCACTGACGCGTTTGACAATCAGGTGACTATTCCCCACAAACCGAAAAAGATCCTCGGCACGGACTCTGCTATCGATACGATGCTTCTTGGCGTTGTCGAACCGTCTCGGCTCGCGGCGTGCTTCATCGCGGATAAAGATCCCGGCATGTCCTATATCGTGGACGAAGTGAAGGACATCAAGCCGGAGATTCCCCTGAACGGGATTTCTATGGAAATATTGACAAAAATAAGTCCCGATCTTATCGTGGCGTCATCTTATACGAGGCAGAAGGAACTGGATATGTGGCGCAGCCTCGGCTATCCTGTCGTCATGATCGACGGCCCGACGTCCATCGCCCAGTCGGAAAAGGATATACGCATCATTGCGGCCGCCGTGGGGGAAACGGAGCGGGGAGAAAAGGTGGTCGCCGAAATGGAACGGCAGTTAAAAGAGGTGGACAGTACACTTTCTGCAAGGAATCTTCCGCCCCAGACAGGACTTCTTGTTTCCCAAATGAGCCGTTACGGCGGACCGGGTTCCATGTACCATGAACTGCTGACAAGGGCGGGAATCAAAAACGCCATTGCCGAAGTGGGCGTAGCCAACGGGCAGCTTTTGTCGCAGGAGCTGATTGTCAAATCGGATCCGGATTTCTTCTTTGTTTCTGCCGACAGGGAATCGGATGAAACGGGAGCGGGGAAATTCAGGGACAGTTTTCTGGCGAATCCCGCTATTCAGAATATGCGTGCTTACCATCGTGTCATTCCCCTGGAGGACCGGTATATCTATGCGTCGTCTCAGAACTGCGTCTATGCGGTGAAAGCGATGGCAAACGCCGCTTACGGTCCTCTTTTTGATATGAGTGGGGAAAAACAGATTAAAGGATATTGAGGAGGGGCTATGTCGAAAAAAAGTAAGAAGAAGAACAGAACGTTGGATATCATCATCTTAATAATGCAGATGATTTCACTCATCATCAATCTCTGGCTCCTGAAACATGCCATTGATAGAAGTATCGCAAAGAAAAAGACAATGGGGGAGAGACATTGAAGCAAAGTGTGAGCCACTATGTCATGCCTGATGAAAAAGAAGAAGCAACGGCGGAATTGGTGCACCGCTTGGGGCTGGACGGCATTGAAAACCTTATTTACGGCGATGAACCGTCATCCAATCTTTTCACATCGCTCACGGTGGGGGCGCATCTGCGCTTTTGGCCGAGGTGGATGGATTTTTACCTGGGAAATACAAAGCGCTGTAAAAAACAGTTCCCTGATGAAAAAGCCCTTACCGCTTACTATGGTGCCTCCGACACGGACGGCTGGCTTGAAGAAATACGGAAAAATATCCGCGCGGCGCTGGCGGAAAAGCCGGAGTACCTTGTGTGGCATGTGGCAGACTGTACTCTGGAAGAAGCATGGACACGGCAGTTTTATTACACTTCGAAGGACGTTCTTCGGGAAACGGCGGCTATTTACAATGCCGTTTCCGAAGAAGTGCCTGAAACGGTGGAAGTCCTTTTCGAAAATATTTTCTGGCCGGGGCTGTGCCGCCTTCTGCCTTCTGAAATAGACTATTTCTTTTCCCTTTTGAAAGGGTCAAATGTAGGACTTGTCTTAGACACGGGTCATTTCATGAATACCAATCCGGATCTGGAAACTGAAGCGGACGGCGCGGAGTATATCTGTGCCATGGCGGAAAAACTGGGGAGCATGAAAAAACTGTTCCGCGGGATGCATCTGTCCTGTTCCCTGTCCGGGAAGTACCAGAAATCCTGTACCGCCGTGCCGCCGGAGAACATGGACGGAGAAACCGTCATGATGCATATTACCTCTATCGACCAGCACCGTCCTTTCACCACGGAAGCGGCGCGGAAAATCGTGGAATGCATAGAACCTGCGTACCTCACGCATGAGCTTTTTGGTGATTATGGGGAAATCTCCGAAGAGAAACTGAAAATTCAGATAGCCGCCATCGGCGCAGATGGAAAAGGCGGGAAATCCGTTTTTTTATGCGGGTAAAGGAGTCATGATGAAGAAATGCATCTGCCTCTTATGGCTGCTCATGGCCGTATGTTTTTGCAGTCCGGCAGGCGCGGAAACAGGCCTTTACTTTTTATCCTGGGATATGGATGGGGACGCAGTCTGTTATGCGCTGGAAGTCACTACGGAGGACGGAGAAGTTCTCTATGCCGATGATTCCGTCTGGCAGAATGAAGTCATATTTCCGGCGGATATCCCCTCGGAGGCGGAAGAGAAAATTTTCTGGCGTGTGCGGCCTTTCGATTTATACGGCGGGCCTCTCCATGGCTGGACCGAAAGAGAGCCTTTCGAGGCGATCGGCAGTTTTCTGGAACGGGAAGCGCCTCTTCTCCGTCCGGATAATCACGAGGACCGGCGGATGAAACTGCTCTACCCCGTTTATTCCTATGTGGGGCTTCCCGGCGCAAAATCATATGAAGTGGAAGTGACGGACAGCGAGCCTGAAAATCCTGACGGTACGGAACCGTCCATGTACCGCGTGTGGTCGGGGACGATGGAAATCATGGAGATTTACGATGACTTTCCCCGTACGGGCGTGTACTGGTGGCGGGTGCGGTGCCTTGATGAAGACGGAAATGCCCTCGGTGTGTGGAGTGAGGCGCGGAGAATGGAAATGCCTGTTGACGGATGGGAAACGGGGCTCTTCGGCGACAGCATCAGCCACGGCGGAGGACGGATGTCTTTTTCGCCGTCTGATGCGCTGTACAATCTGGGCTTTTATCTTGACGAGCCAACGGTGAACCTGGCACAAAGCGGTGACACGAGCCGGCGGATGGCGGAACGGTTCGAGGCGGATGTGCTTCCTTTCCGCTTAAGATATCTCCTCATCATGGGCGGTACGAACAGTCTCCGCGGAGGAGAAGATCCGGAGGAAGTCATCGGTGATCTGCGATATATCGGCGACAAGTGCAGGGAAAATGGGATCAAGCCGATTTATCTCACTTTGGCACCAATCAATCCTGACAATATTAAACGTTATTTCGATGAAGACACGGCACCCGATTGGAAAGAGCGCTTTGCCACAGTGAATGAATGGATACGCATGCAGGATCATATCGATACGGCAGTGCTCTTTGCGGATATGGATGTATTATCACCGGAGTACGGCGCAGACGGTATCCACATCGACTGGAAAGGGAAATTCCTGATGGGGCAGCTTATTAACAGGGAACTGCCGAAATTTAAGGAATAAAGTATCGGCGGATGGCGGAACTTAAGACAAATCAAAAACGCAGACGGTCACGAGTACACTGTCTGCGTTTTCTGTTTCCTGATATCGTGCTTTCAGAACAGCCGTGATTTCAGCTTCATGGCTGTCCATTTTGCAAGAGCGTCTTTTGCTTCCTGCGGCGCGGTATCCACAAGGCGCACCCGCGCTTTCAGCCGATCCTCCATGGTGACGCTTTTGTCGATGTAGGGTTCGAAAGTTTTATACAGATTCATTTTTGTGATTTCTTCATTGATGTCCATAGGGCCTCCTTATTTCTTGTCATTGGAAAGATGAAGTCTGTCAAAGATCAGGAATGAGAGGGAGAGGATCATGGCAACGATGGTGGCAAGTCCCATGCCTTTCAGCTGGACAGGCCCCAGTGTGACGGTTGCGCCCGATAGTCCGGAAATCATGGTGACGGCGGTGAGAATCAGGTTTCTTGATTTCGTGTAGTCCACTTTCTTTTCGATGAGCATGCGGATCCCTGAGGATGCGATGAAACCGAAGAGGAGAATGCACACGCCGCCCATGACGGGGGTGGGGATGGCATGGATGACAGCGGCCACTTTGCCGATGAAGGAAAAGATGATGGCGAAGACTGCCGCGCCGCCGATGACCCAGGTGCTATATACGCCTGTCATAGCCATGACGCCCATATTTTCACCGTAAGTGGTATTTGGCGTGGAACCGGCAAACCCGGAAATCATATTTGACAAACCGTCGGCAAAGAGGGAGCGGTGAAGCCCCGGATCTTTGATGAGGTCGCGGCCGACGATATCGCTGGTGACGAAGAGATGGCCCAGGTGTTCGGCCAGGACGACGAACAGGGCCGGCATGATCATCATGATAGCGCTGAGATTGAATTCCGGCTTATAGAAGGTCGGAAAGGCGAACCATGGCATTTCCTGGACATGGGTCCAATCGACGACGCCCATGAAGAACGACAGGATATAGCCGGCAATGACGCCGATGAGGATGGGGATGATGCCGATGAAGCCCCGGCCGAGGACGGTGGCCAGAATGGTGACGACCAGGGTGAACGTCGAAATGATCATGGCCGTTTCATTGGACATGCCCTGGACTTCGCCCATATAACCGGACATATTCATGGCCAGCGGCGCCAGTTCCAGGCCGATGATGGCTACGATGGAACCCATGGCAGCCGGCGGGAAGAGGACGTCGATCCACTTGGTGCCGACCTTGTCGACAATGGCCGCCAGGATCATGAAGGACAGGCCGAAGACGATGAAGCCCCCCTGGGCGTCGCCATAGGACATGCCCGGTGTCGCGCAGACAGCCAGGACCGGCGAAATGAAGGCGAAACTCGAACCGAGGTAGGCCGGCAGGCGCCATTTACAAATGGTCAGATAAATGAGCGTACCGACGCCGTTCATGAACAGGGCCGTCGCCGGGTCGACGTGGAGCAGGAACGGGACCAGGACCGTCGAGCCGAACATGGCAAAGAGATGCTGTAAACTCAGGGGAATCGTCGGCAAGATAGGCAGCCGTTCTTCCACATGTATAATTCTTCGTTGTTCCATAAAATCAAAATCCTCCTAAATTCAATGCCCCATAAAGGGCGGACGCAAAGCCTGTCGGGCCTGCTGGGCACTCAAGTCCTGCGCCCTGGCCGCGGCTATGTAATTATCATAGCTGAC